>Ga0114931_10000069_pt1 | contig 100346 bp, 192 predicted proteins | sample 2SBtaG_FD_89579 | JGI IMG/M metagenome (GOLD analysis project Ga0114931, IMG submission 89579) | Deep subsurface microbial communities from Kolumbo volcano to uncover new lineages of life (NeLLi) - 2SBTROV14_V59a metaG | ecosystem: Environmental > Aquatic > Marine > Volcanic | place: Kolumbo...
ATGGTATGGCCACCCCTGAACGAGTTGACAGAGGACCTTGAGGCACTAACTCTGTATCGAGAGATCGGCGGAAGGAAGCTGATCTTCGTCGGGGAGCAAGGACAGGGAGAAGAAGGGTGCACCGGAAGCGATGCATTCCGGGAGTACCTCTCCTCTTTTCCTCTCAATGATGAGGATATTACCGACATCCCTTCATGGACACACGATGGAAAGAAGTTGAACGACTGCCTACGGGTGGTCGACGTCACGAAGAAATGAATTGAACGAATCAAAAAGGTATAAGAATGAAGTATAAGAGTATGAACGCCCGCCTTCTCCAGTTTGACATCGAGGAACGGCGTCTTAGAAATGAGAGTCTATACATTCAAGCGGCAGATAATGGAAAAGTAGCCGTTTGGACAACGGATCAGCACTCCGCAAAGATGGGAACTCCCGATGTCTACCTAGGAGAAATCCCTTCGCACATCAGTGGAAACAGCCTGATCAAATGGTTGGAGCACCAAGCGGATAGCGTGGTAGCCACAGCTAACCTCGCGTATGATGTTGAGGACATGCGGGAGGACGCCCGCCTTGAGAAGGTAGAAGCTGCCGAGGCCGCAGTCCTAGACGCTGAGAATGCGCTTTCCGAGTGGCTGAAAGATGCTCTAATCAGCCCCGACTCCATCGCATCCTATTGGGATGCGTGGGACTTCTTGGCGCCAGCAGGGGACGTAGTGGATCAAGTCTTTGAAGATGTAGGCACCAACAAGTTCTCATCCCTTGCAGAGTGGGCTAAGGATCTAGCGGAGAGGGCTGCTCCTGATGCTCTCGTGGATCCCGAAGACTTGGAGAGGGCAGCAGAGACTGCGTTAGAAGAGTGGCTGTCTGAGGAGGCCGCTTATGTACTCGAAGATGATTATGAGGCAGACATTGATGAGAATGAGGAATATCGAGTTATTCTCGCTCATCGTCTTCTGGGCAATGATAGTCCTAGCGTGGGGGAAGACCTTAACCTTGAGTGGCAGACGCCGCCTGTCGCCCAGGGTCAACTGGTTACTCGCTCCTTTGCTTGGAAGGACGAGACGCCCTATGGTCAGGTCATTGACCACACAAGTGGTAGGGTTCTAATTTGGGAACTTGAGCCAGAGTCAGACGTAGAGAACCCCTCCGCATGGGAGCATTCTTCGCTTGTCTACTGGAAGGCCGGTAAGGAACAGATGAACTCGGTATTGAGTCAAAGGAGTGAATAATGAGTAAGAAGATTTGGTGGATTACCTATGATTACGTCTCAGAGGATCACGTTGTTAAGCATGAGGCACCTGTCGATGCTGAAGGTAGCACCTCGTTTCGGATCTACGACGATGACGGGGAGCTATACTTCAAGGGAGCATGCCGCCTCGATGAGCCTGGGGTAACGGGGTTTGAGCCTCTTTCGTGGGCTCAGAACAATGCAGGCGCAACGGAGATTCAGTACCATGAGAACGGGGAGAGTGGGAAGTGGGTAACCCTGTAGGGAAGATAGGAACTGTGCGGTACAGGACCACAGCATTACTCCGAAAGGCACTCACCGAGGCCAAGGAGGGCAAGAGAGTCTTCTTCGTCGTCTACAGTGGAAACATGATCCCCTACGTACTTCAGATGCTCAAAGAGCCCCGGAATGCCTCATGGTTGGAAGGGGCAACCGTTAAGTCTCAGCAAGTGGATTTTCCTGACACCGGAGGATGTATGGAAGTGCGGACTAGAGGTTCTACGACAGACCGTGCACTTCTCGGTCAAGAAGAAAACGTTACCATTATCCGTGACCACTATAGGCCCCACCTCTACGGTTTTTCTGATGACTGACACCGCATTGATGCTCACTACTGTCTCCCCTGCCTGGGACCTCCCCGCTTCGGGTCGCTTGGTTTCCCCGTATTGGAATCCAGCGCCCGGGCGGGGGTGGGGGCATTCACGGTCTTCTTTGGGGAGAAGGAGAAGGGAAGAATCTATCCTGGGAGGATTACGCAAAATGGATGGTACTTGAAGTTGACGTTTCTGCTGTTGTCCACCTAATCGGAAAGGCAAAGGTTCCCGAGGCTATCGTTGTTTACTACGGAGATAGACTCTCTGCCACTCAGTATGTGCTGGATAGGAAACCAGGAGCGGCAGTGGCGGGGGCTTGTATCGAAACAGGGCACAAAGGTTACTCCTTGACGGGAGACTACGGTAAATCTATAGCAGGAGACCACGGCAGCGCTAAGACAGGAGACAGAGGCAGTGCGGTAACTGGAGACTACGGAAACTCTCAGGCAGGTGACTGGGGCAGTGCAAAGTCTGGAGACCTCGGTGCGTCTATAGCAGAAGACTTTGGCAGAGCCCAAGCAGGTGACCGAGGTAGTGCTGACGTCGGTTATCACGGGACAGCCTGGGCAGGTTACTTAGGCAGGGTTAGAGCAGGAAAGTACGGTAAGCTTTCCATTGTGTGGCACGATAACAACGAAGTAAAACTAGCTACATGTTACGTCGGAGACGTTGGTATCCTTGCAAATGTGTGGTATAGACTAGGAGCCCACGGAAGGTTCGTTCCTTTTCGTGGTTAGAAATCAATAAGTAAAGGAGAATGTGAGACATGGAAACAACCAAGGGAAATAGTGCAGTCAGTGCCCATGCCATCTATGCTGCGGAAATGGTCGCAGAGGTATACCTATGTAACCTCGGTTCCCTCAAAGGGTGCAGTGGAGATCCTGGCGAGGACCATGAATGGTGGGAGGACCTTGAAGATGAGATTGGCCATTCTCCAACGGATGAGGAGCGGGCCGAATGGCTCCATGCCTACGCATCAGCAACGAGCACGCTGGTGGAGACAGAACGAAATAGAAAGAAGACATCAGGATGAAAGCACTAGCAGCTATAGAAGAGGCAGCACAGGACAACGGGTTCTACGATATGGATGAACTCGTTTACCTAACCTCTGCGTTCAACATGAAGGACGACGCAGAGGTTAGAGCTTTTACGGAGTGGAAGTGTGAGGACGGAACACAAGAGGGTCTATTGAAGCTATTCCGTTCTTCCGCTGTCACGGGCTACTGGCAGCGGACTAGGCCCAAGTTTCCGGCTCAGTATTACGTCGCATCCCGTGACGGTTTATTGGCGGGAACACGGACAGTTTATCGCCGTGACGAAGGAGAGTTCGTAGAAGTCGGGTCCGAAGAGTGGCAGGGCTGGTGGTGGTCGCTTCCTCTTGTGTCCCCGGATCCTCCCAAGCCTGTCTCAGACGAGGACTGGTAAGACTAAACCCCCATAGCTCAGATGGAAGAGCAGCGGATTTCTAACCCGCAGGTCGAAGGTTCAAGTCCTTCTGGGGGTGCCGAGAAAAACATTAGCCGGGCTGGCGGAATTGGCTTACGCAGTGGATTTAAAATCCATGGAGGAAACTCATACGGGTTCGAGTCCCGTGCCCGGTACCGTTAGAAAGAAGGTGAAAGATGAGTATGAACTTGGGCTGTAGTCACTTTGAGGTTTATCAAACCCCTACTTATATCACAGAGCTTATCCTTTCTCGCAATGAGGACGGAGAGTACGACGGAGGAATGAAAGGAGTTGCACGACGTTATGTGTCTTGGTGTCGGTATGAGCGGCAGCATCAATACAACACCAGCACCGATAAGCATAAGGAATACATTGACGCCAACTGGAGTCAGCACATTGCTAAGTTCCTTTCCTCAGTTCAAGCAGCCATGAAGGCAGGAGAAACCGTTACGTTTTATTGCGAGTAGAGATCATGCGGCCGTGGTGAAATGGCAGACACGCCAGATTTAGGATCTGGTGCCGAGAGGCGTAAGGGTTCGACTCCCTTCGGCCGTACCAAGTTCGGAACGATAAGACAGACAACCCGATAGTGAAAAACAGTAAACACAGAATTATTCAAGGAGTAAAGTTATGACCGAAGTCACAGCCCTAAACCATAAGAGAGAGGCCTATGAAACAGGACTCAAGATCCAGAGTCTTGTGTCATCCCTAGAAGGCAGTGAGGAGATTATCAACCGAGTGCATGATTTGGTGCGCATGCAATACGAGCATGCTTATCGGGCAGGCATGGCTGAGATTACTGCACAGGCAGCGCACACCTACACCTTTGAAACGACCCACCCCGTAACGTCCAGAACTGAAGACTAGTGGTAAAACAGGCCCGCACCTATAAAGTGTGGGCCTGTTTTCGTCAAAGGATTCAAAATGAGTAGTCTATCAATAGAAGACCTGATTGCAGAAGCTGGTCCTACCAGTGGGTGGGAGGGCCAATGTTACGCTATAGCGTGCATCGCTGCCCCTCTCGTAGGCGGTGAGGCTGTTTATGGACACTGGCTTGGGAACGTATCCTCGGACGGGTACTGGGCCGCGTACAAGGATCTCTCAGTCATTCGACATGGATGGGTAGTTCTTCCTAACGGGAACCTGCTCGACCCAACCCGGTGGTCCTTTGAAGCTGTCGCTCCTTACATCTGGGAAGGGCCACCGGGTCTGCCTTATGACCCAGGCGGGCAACGTCTGCGGAAGGAATTTCGGCGTGATCCACCTGAGCCTCAGGGTAACACGATCCACCTGAACCTCTCGCAGAAAGTGCAGTCGTACCTTGGGGGCATGCTTGGGATTGAGTGGACGAAAGGGGATCTAACTGCAATAGAGTTGGGGTGGTTAGCGAATGCTCCCCTCGATGATCTTGAACCTCACGCACCGGAATTCTTCCAGGCATTGATCGAAGAAAGCCTTGGGGCATTCATCCCCATAGACCACCGTCGAGCCATGGAACCTTACATGAGGCCTAAGAGGACGCTGGAAGACAACGGCTGTACCACGGCAGGAACCGGAGGAATGCATTCGGATTCTTACTATGACGACAGTGAGTGCAAGTGGTGTGGTAAGGTAAGTGAAGAAGTGAGTATCGGACGATGAGTACACAAGGAGAAAAGCCATGACACTAGTTCAAGAATACCTGAAGAATCATTCCACTAACCAACTCTATGATGAGCATGGAGTAGCTCTTCGTGTGTCGCTTACTCGCCCCTACAAGGTAAGCCTGAACTACAACCAGCTAGTAGTAAAGGATGACGACCCATTAGCGCAACAGTGTCGTGGGTTGGTGATCATGAAGGAGGATGGGACGGATATTGATCATATCAGTCCTCTCGGGGAAACTCGTGTACTGGCTCGTCCCTTCGACCGCTTCTTTAACCTCGGCCAGGGAGAGGCGGCGGACGTGGACTTAGCGCACGCGGAGACATCCATCTTTGAGAAGCTGGATGGATCTCTCACCATCGTCTACTACGACCTGGTTTCTTCAGATTGGTGTGTCGCGACTCGTTCGGTTCCTGACGCGGATCTTATTATCTCGAACTGGCCTGAGGATAACATGACCTTCCGCACTCTTTTCGAAGAAGCGGTCACTCGTCAACTAAATCGAGACTTCTCTTCGTTGACTGGCGCGATGGACCCAACACGGACATACATGTTCGAGTTGTGTACCCCCGTGAATCAGATTGTGGTAACCCATAACGACTTCTCGATCACCCTTATCGGGTGTAGGGAGACAGCAACTGGACGAGAGTTTTGGCCTCACGACGTTGCTCCTGAGATCGATGTTCCTGCTGTGGCTCGTCATTCCTTCGGGAGTGTGGATCAGATGATGGAAGTAGTGTCCTCCCGCAATCCCCGTGAACATGAAGGAGTCGTGGCCTGCGACAGTAACTTCCGTCGAGTCAAGATCAAGAGTGCGCAGTACGTTTCGATGTCTCGTCTGAAGGACAAGGTATCCTCTCCCCGAAATGTGATGACGCTCATCCTAAAGGGTAACCTTGACGATGCGATTCCTGTCATGTCTATCGCGATCTTGGCGAACGCCCTTCGTATCAAGGAGGGGTTCCGTGTGCTGTGCAAGAACTACCGACCGCAGTACGAGAAGGCGCTGGAGGAAGCAGCGATTTGCCAAGCAGAAACGGGATGGAACAAGAGAAAGGCATTCGCCATCTCGGCCCGGAAGAATGTCCGTATGTTCCATGCCGCAATGATGGAGTATGGAGGTCGAGGTGAGGGCGGAGTTCTTGGTTACATCGGGCATCAGAAGCCAGGCCCTGACGGGTCCCTCCCTGATGCTTTTCTCGATAGCATAATCAAGGAGTCCCTGGCGGAGTTAGAGGAAGAAGAAAACGCAAAGGCTGCTATGAGCCCTACAATCATAGACCGCCGTCCGGTAGAATAGTAGTAGGCAGGAAAACAAGGATGAAAATGAAATCTGAAAAGAGTGAAACCCAAGTAGAACAAGTAGTGTGGATTGTCTCCGCGTCGGGTCCCTACGTTGCAAAGGCTTCAGGCGGGGAGATGTTCGTGATCGAGGAGAACGCCCTGAAAAAGGCCAGATATCTAACTCGAAAACTAAGAACAGAGGACTGTTCTCCGAAGTTCACCGCGCATCGAATGCTCATCCGGGAGTACCCTGAGGCAGAAGAGAAGAAAGAAGGAATCTCGTGGGAGTAAGTACAGATGCAGTCGTCGCCTACGGCGTCGACCTAGGAGAAGAGATCCCGCAGTGGGTGTGGGACACGTTTGGGCTGAAGGACAACTCCGATGAAGGTGACGTTGACGTCTACAGCCTGTCATCGGCAGCCCAGAAGAGGGGTCTTGATATTATCTACCACTGCTCCTATGCGTACCCAATGTACATCCTCGCTATCGCTAGCTCGGAAAGAAGAGCGTATCGAGGAGAGCCTGAGAAGTTGTCTCTTCCTGAGATATCAGACGAGTGGAAGAAGACCTGGGCACAAGTAGCCCAGGCAGGGGATCCTACGTGGCTCCTATTTTCTCTGTGGGGATAACGGATGTCCAACATCGTTCGGGAGATCCCTGGAGTAGCTCGTAAGCCCCAAGGGTTTACGAGGCATGTGGCCTACCTTGCAGGAGCCAGATATTGGAGGTCGCGACGTAATGTGCCTATTGCTAGCCTCAACGAAAGGAGTGCCTGCTACTTTGGTTACTCTCATTATTGGGCACTGTTCGATGAAGAAGGGGACCGTGTAGGGAGGGCACGCTCTCCTATAAAGGCTGCCCTGTTTCTCAAAGGCTGCTATGAGCCAAGCATAGACGAATCACAAACTGACTAATAGAAAAGGTAAAGAAATGAGTAATGAAAATTTCAAACGAACAACTGGCACCCTCAACAACGGATTGGTAGTGCTTGGAGTTGAGGCAACGGTTGGAGAAACGAGGGTCGTTCTGAAACCTGGGGAGTATGATATGCCTTTGCCTCCAATCGAAGTGTCGTCCCAGGATGAAGCAAGAGAGTACTTGAGGATGGCTAAGGCGATTGAGGTAGCGCATTGGTACAACCTAGGAGTCTCCACGGATACCCCGTCCAGTGAGGAGGATGCCTTCGCATCTATTGCTCGAATTCTTGAGTGGTGCGAAGCTCCAACGAAGCTCAGAGGTTTGAGCCACCATGGCGTTCGTGCGCGAGTCTCGGTAAATGAACACGGAGTGAACCGACCAATCAAGGCTACTGCACGCGAAGATGGGGTGTTGCTCCAGGCATACTCTGGACGGGTGTGCCCCGTTGAGTGGCCGTTTCGAATGTGCGAAGAAGTTCGCATATTGGAGAAGGCCGCTGCGGCGTTGAATAGAGATGTTGTAAAACAGTGGAATGGAGGCAAGTCAACGGTGATCTCGTGTCAGTCGCACAAGACTGTGCTAGAGGCATTCGATAAGCTGCTGGCAGAAAAGAGCGCCCGTTCAGAGGTCGGTAGCGATAAGTTGCCGGAAGGGTGGGAGAAGTGAGACTCAAGGTAAAGAAGTCTACTCGATGCGTATCAGACTAATCACTCTTCCTAAGCTGACCGAAGTGGGAGATGACTTCCTTTTTGGCAACAAGGGAATCACTTCGGTCAATCTTCCTAGCGTAGAGAAGGCGGGAAATGACTTCCTCCACTGCAACCCTAAACTCTCCTACATAGCTGCACCACGGCTAGCCCAGACAGGGAATGGGTTCCTAGGATTTAGCAAGGAACTCACCTCAGTCAGCTTTCCCAACTTAGAGAGGGTGGGGGACGGGTTCCTCTATCACAACACAAAACTAACCTCCCTAGAGTTGCCTAAGCTAACGCGAGTAGGGTACAGCTTCCTATACCACAATAAGGCACTCACTACACTTGACCTCCCCAGTCTAACCCAGGTAGGGCGCACCTCCCTCCCCGGTGAAATCATCCCCCTTACCATGAATGAACTAGCAGTATACTATAGTTTCCTCGCATGCAACCAGAATGTAAAGAATAATCCAACTCAATCGAAGGAGTTCTAATAGGATGGATGATTTACTGCTAACTGTGCTTCTGCAATATTGCCAAGATGTACCCGGGGATTGGAATGCTTTCTGCCCTGGGGCTGGAGTAGTAACGCAGGGAGCCTCGATTGAACATGCCACCAAGATGGTGCAGGAGGCTATCTTGATCTCCTTGGCGGAGAATGGGAGGGATCCCCTACCTCCCAAAGAGAACCCCCAGGTATGGAAAGTCATCCGACAGGTGATGCGTGAGGGAAAACCGTTGACCGCTATGCCAATGGTCAACTCAATCGTACTCTCTATCCTAGTACGGGGAACTGAAACAGAAGTCCTTCCCTGGGATGGGTACGTGGCCCTCTAGGCAGAACGCGAGCCCCTCCTCCAAGAGAAGTTTGCAGAACTTCGTAAGCGTATACTATAGTAGCAGGGTGGATCCACCCTAGTGGATAGAAACAACAACGAAGAGGAGTCAAGTAATGAGTAAAAGAAAGACAGTGAAGAAGCGTAAGTACTGCAAGTACACGTCAGCAGAAGAAAGCATCTACCTTGATATCTCAAGCAGCCCTGTCTTTGATACGAAGGAAGAGCTAGAGGAGTGGTACGCAAACCAGATTAGACTCGACTATTGTGGTGAGGTTATTGACAATCTGATCAAAAAGGCACCAGAGAACAGCAAAATAGTAGGGTTCCAGATAAAGGAGGAACCCCCATGTTACGATTACGACGAAGACGGGTATATCTCTGTGGTGGTGACCTTCGAGACGGAAATGACGGCTAAACAGAGGGAAGCAGTAGACAGGAGAGCCGAGAAAGCACGGAAGCGAGCAAGTAAGGTGCGGGAAGATGCGAAGAGCAAGAAGGAAAAGGCGGAGAGGGCTCTGCTCGCAAAACTACAAAAGAAGTACAAGGATAAAAAGTAATGAGAACAATCATCATTGGTGACATTCATGGATGCAAGGATGAACTAGTCGATTTGGTCTCGAAGCTGAAGACCAAGCCCCAGGACCATTTAGTATTCGTAGGGGATCTTGTCGACAAGGGTCCTGATAGCGCTGGGGTAGTCAAGTACGTTAGCCACCTACGACACTCCATGAGTGTGTCTCTTGTGCTGGGGAACCACGAAGAGACGCATCTTCGTTGGCTCTCCAAGGACGAGCACGACAGAAAGAAGATGAAAAGGAACGAGAGCATCGCAGCCATTCAGAAGGATCTTGGTCCTGAGGATGTTCAGTTTCTTCGTTCCTCCTCGCTCTTCTTGCCTCTCCCTGAGCATAACGCAGTCGTAGTTCATGCTGGAATCCCAGAGTTCGTGCAGGAACTTCCGACGCAGGAAGATGTTGCAGCCGCTAAGGGAAAGCGTAGAAAGAGGATCATGCAAGCGTGCAGGATTCGGTACGTCACCGAAGAAGGCCGTTTTGTTGGGCTCAAGGAGATTGACAAGGACAAGCATTATCTTTGGTCGAATCGGTACGACGGAAGGTTTGGTCACGTCTATTACGGACATGAAGCCTCCCCTGGGATCCGAAGGAACGCCCACGCTACAGGGATCGACACAGGCTGCGTTTATGGTGGGCACCTCTCTGCTGCGGTGCTTTATACGGATTACAGGCCGAGGGACTTCGTACAAGTCCCAGCCCGTAAGGCGTATGCGAAGATCCTACAGATCAAAGACTTGCTCTAACCCATTGAAAGAAGGAATAGATGAATAATGAAGAGGTACTAGACAAGGTCAAGCGTCTTTTGCGCTTGGCTGAAAGCAGCAACGAGCACGAGGCAGCAGCGGCAGCAGCGGCAGCTTCTGCGCTAATGACCAAGCACAAGATCCACAAAGCCATGCTGGATGACTCCGAAGAGGAGGAAATGGTAACGTGGGCGCTTGATAAGAATAAAAGGATGTCGACCTGGAAGACTCGGCTTGGCGCGGCCTTGTCAGAAGCCCATGGGGTCTACCTCATCAAGACACTGAAGGTGGGACTCTTTATTACGGGTAGCGAGTCCGACATAACCATGGTTCAGTGCCTCTACTCGTACTGCAAGCAGGCGATTGATAACTTGACTCTCGTTACCGGAAAGGGAATGGGTCGCAAGTGGTGCACGGATTATCGTCATGGATGCGTAGATGCGATAGAAAGCAAGCTGGAGGAGGCCAAGGAGGCTGCAATTCAGGCAGCATTCAAGGAAGCTCAGTCAGACGGAACCTCCTTGGCTGTAGTGAACCAAGCCATTGCCAAGGTGGAAAGCCGTCTTAGCACCGCCAGGGATTGGTACAGGTCTAGGAATGAAGTGGCGAAAGGAAAGGTGATCCGAACCCGACTAAGCTTCGCCAGAGAGCAAGGACGTCACGACGGGCAGAGCATTAGTCTGGAATCTCGCAGGGATCGTCTGCCCACATAAAAGCCACAGAGTTGGCTACCTTAGAGTACGCAAAGTTTCTTCTTTGTGTCGCGTGGGGATGAGGCTAGTGAGTCACAATGGTGTGGCTCACTGGCCTTGTTCCTTTATCGAGTTAGGGATCTACGAAATGAAAATCAAATCAATCAACCTGCCTAGGGTAGAGGAGGTAAGCTTCAACTTCCTCTACGACAACCGGACACTTACTTCTCTCGTTCTCCCTAGTCTAATACGAGCGGGGGGAGAATTCCTCTTTCGTAATGAGGTGCTAACCTCTATGCACCTGCCTAAGTTGGTACAGGCAGGGCGTAATTTCCTCTTTTCCAACCTGAAACTCGCTTCTATCGACCTCCCGAGTCTAACCCAGGTAGGGGAAAACTTCCTCTACGACAACCCGGAAATCACCTCCCTGGACTTCCCCTGCCTAGTGCAGGTGGAAGAAGGCTTCTTCTACAGCAGCAGTAGGTCACTTACCTACCTGGACTTGCCTAGTCTAACGGTGGCGGGATATGGTTGCCTAGAGAGTAGTGGGAGGCTCACCCACATTGGTCTGCCCAAACACGAAAGTCTAAGACATAAGTTACTGTACAACAATCCCGACGCAAGGGATCTCTATGCAAACCCACCATTCTATGGCAGCAGGGTGGATCCACCCTAGACCGTAGCAAGTCCTGGCAACAACCAAAAACTAGGTAGAAAGAACAATGAATACAATCAAGAACCTGTACATTTTGATCTCCACTGTCGTGTTTACCTTTGGGTATCCAGTGTGGGGACGGACCCCTGCCACTTGGATGCTTTCTGGCATTGAACACCTTCTGAAGGTGATTCACTGATGCTTTGGGTATTCTTGGAGAACAACGATCACGACCCAGGTTTCCATCTTCGATTCTCCGATGTCCGAAATGAATTCACGGACAATAGTGTCGTGAGCTTGAACTCGGAGTTTCTAGGTCAGGAGTTCCTAGTCGGAACGGAACAAGAGCAACTAGACATCGTTATCGCGTTCGCAATGGATAACTTCGACATCCTATTTCAACCGCCTTCGGGCACATGAGGAAGCATGCGTAGAGCACACGAGGAATGGATTGAGAAGCTCGTTGATTCGGAGTTTGAGGGAGAACCCGCAAGAATGCTCGGCTGCTGTAAGGAAATCGCAAGCCGCATGGCAAAGTCCTTCGATGACCTAGAGCTTGTAAAAGGACATGCGGTATGCCCTGCTCCATGGGGCAAGCGAGGACACTGGTGGTGTGTGGACTCTTCTGGAGAGATCGTGGACCCGACTGCGGGTCAGTTTGTACATGGCGTATTCTTCTATGAGGAGTACAAGGAGGGGGACGATGTGCGGCTAGGGCGTTGCGTAGAGTGTGGGGGTGACCTTTGGGGACCTCCAGGACAGATACGCCCTAACTTCTGTAGTGAGGCTTGCGCAAAGGCTATGGCATCTAGTCTGAACCGACAGCCCCGGGAGGTATAATGACTACCAATGAAAAAGAAGACCCTCGCTTGCTCAAACTTCGACGCCAGCACAAGGAGTCCATGTACCAGCGAAGGAAGCATAGGAAATCTGCTCGTATCGCTCTTCAAAACTACAACGATAACCCACGAATCATCACGAAGCTGCTACTGATGGTGGCTCAAGAACGCAGTCGGGGGTCAAAGACTAGGGCCAGGAAGATACACGAAGGATATTTGGATATGCTTGAGATTGAAAGGGAGACTACCAGAATACCTCCCCTTATACAAAACGAGGCGGGTCTTCGGGAGTTGGCTATCACGGACCCTGATCTTCTTGTCGAGTACGCTCATCACGAAGGTTACAGTTTGGGATTTCGAGCATGCGCTGTGGACGCCTTCACTCACATGAAGAATGATTCCCGAGCAACTGACGAGTGTATTCGTATCTTCCAAACGGGGGATATGATCCTACAAGAAGCAGCCCTAGGTGCTCTCTCTTACCTCGGAACATCCAAGGCTGTAGCGTTCCTCCATAAGGTTGTCAGGGAGGACAAAGAGGACGAACTCATTGTTGAAATCGCAACCGAGCTAACAGAGGATGTTCCCCTGTTTTGGGAAACACGGGATGTTCATCCCAGAACGTCCCGGTCGTGACCAGAAAGGAAGATTCGTTCGTTGATACCGTGCGCCGAGGTGCAGGGTATCTTATGCCCGCTCCCCCAGCATGCGACCAGTGCGGCGACACCGGACAAATTACCGTGGTGATTACGATGGTTGCGGTGGACGCAGGCCAAGCAATAGCCATGGATGCGCTGAGATTTCTGAAGGTCGCATGCCCGGATTGTGGCGGCACGCGATGAATCACGCGGTGCCAAGAAGAAGAGACAGCTGAGAGCAGTAAGAAGAATGGATAACTGAGGTAGTTCAATGAGTAAGAAATACATAACACGAGTAGTTAGCAAATCCTCCTTCGTCAAGCAGTTCAAGTATGTTCGAAAGACAAGAACGTTGACCATCGAGTTTTCTAATGGATCACAGTACGCCTACGAGAAGGTTCCTGTAGACGTCTTCAAGACTTTCCTAGAAGCCAAGAGCTACGGTCACTTCTACACGGCCCGTATCAAAGGTGAATACGAAAGCAGTAAGGTAAATTAATGTTTGACAATATGAGAGTTACAGCGTCATCCACAGGCCGACAAGAATACGATGGGGATGAACTTGGATCCTTTGATCTGCTTGCGAATATGGCAACCAGTGCTGTTTGGATCTGCGTTCTGGCTTTTCTCTATGCGCTGTTCACGTCGGGAGTATTTGACATCAGCCCGGTCTGGGCGATCCCCTACGTGGGTCTTGTCTGGTGGCAGCATTACAGCAGGTTCCGTTGGATCCTTCGATGGATTACGTGGGTTCCCGTTTGGGCCTTCGTCATTTACATCGTGTCCATAACTCCATAAGAGGAAATACAATGAGTAACAAATCAGGAATAGCCTGGACAGAGTCTACCTGGAATCCAATCCGAGGATGTAGTCGTGTATCCGCAGGCTGCGAGAACTGCTACGCCGAGTCTACCGCAGGACGTGACTGTGGGCCTGGAGGTCCCTATGAGGGACTGGTACGAGAGACAGCGAAGGGTTATCGGTGGACCGGGGACCTCAAGGTTGTCCAGGACAAATTAGAACAGCCCCTACGATGGACCCGCCCTCGTCTCATCTTCGTCAATAGCATGAGTGATCTGTTCCATGAATCCCTAAGCTATGAAGACATCTTTGGGATCTTTGGAATCATGGCAGCCTCTGTCCATACGTTCCAAACGCTGACAAAGAGGGCGAAACGGATGCACGAGTTTTTCTACTGGGTAGAGGAGAAGATGCATGGAGACTATCGTGATTCTCTTACTGCTTACGCTGCCAGACTACTATTGAAGGGATCCGGGTATGGGAGGGAAAATGAGTTGTTTGAGAAACTTCGTGAGTCGACCCCAGGTCCTGGTACCTGGCCCCTTCCCAACTTGAACCTCGGCGTAAGTGTGGAGAGCCAGTCAGAAGTAGAGCGGGTGCATCATCTGACGAAGTGTCCTGCTGCTGCTCGCTGGGTGAGCCTGGAGCCTCTCTTAGAGGAGGTTGACCTGTCGGGGTACCTTGGACGTCGTTTGGGCTCTTGCGCCTGTGACCCGCCTCCTCTGGCTTCTTCGGTGGTTCAGGAAAACAACCTCGCCCCGCAGTGCCCGAAGTGTGGCTACAAGTTAGGAGGGAACCCGGAGCATCTGATTCATCAGGTTGTGGTCGGAGGGGAGAGCGGAGAACACGCGAGACCCTTTGACCCTTCGTGGGCTCGCTCCCTTCTTGCACAGGGAAAGAGGTTTGACGTTCCTGTGTTCGTCAAGCAGATGGGAGATAACCCTGTTGGGATGGGTCCCTTGAAAACCCATGGCGGAAGCGACCCAGAAGAGTGGCCCGAGGATCTTCGGGTGAGAGAGTACATCAATAAGGTAAGGGAAAATGGCTGACAAGATTACGATGATTGTCGAGAGGATCCTAAGCGCAAAGGCAGACCCTCTCCCGGAGTGGGACTCTTCCCTCATCCATAAGGTATTGCAGACGCTCCCAGAGAAGCACAGTGAACGACTCGCAGACCGAGTGATCCGAAGGTCTATTCAGTTCGGTCAAGAGTATGGGATCAAGGGAGACACGGACTTTGAAGTCCTGCTCGACTTCTTCTACACTCGTGAGAGCGATCTGAAGAGGGAGTGGAAGAGGGCCAGTAAGACCCCAGAGGCGAAGCACAAGGCGTACGGAGCACTGGCCGATACCTGCTCGGTTCTTGCGCTTACCCCTGATGGGATACGTATAGGGAACCATGTGATCAACTTGAACACGAGCTTCGCCAAAGTTCGAACCCGGTCCAATTCCTAACCAGACAGGGTGGATCCACCCTAATCAATGTGAGGCAGACTGCCCCACCAATCAACAAAGGACAATGAAATGACGACACTCAAAGAGAAGGTCATCGACCTTTCGGAACAGCTTAGTACCCTCAACGCAGACAACATGATCAAGGTTTCCATGCACTTCGCTAAGCTGAGCGAGGCGCACTGGTACGAGAAGTGCCAGGGCTTGACTCCTGGGAGCAAGGAACACTCGGAAGCGGCAGCCAACTGGCAGAAGGTTCGGGGTCTCCTGACCAAGCTAAATGAGGCGATGGACTTCCGGGGCCACTTTGCCCCTCGAAACCAAGACGAAGAAGAGGCGGCTTGACATGAATAAGCTAAACAAGGCCCAACGAAAAGAGTTCCTTCAGCATGGAGAGAGCATGGACGTGGCTCATTCCGCCCTTGAGAAGGAAGTAAAGGCATACAATGCCCTGGTACGAGAGGCGCGGGCCAAGGTTCAGGCCGCACAGGATGAGTTTGCTCGGACCATCGAAGATGCCAACCAGTTCTCAGACGGAATTGCAGATGAGATCGAGCAGTATATGAACAAACGATCCGAGAAGTGGCATCAAAGTGAGAATGGTGACAGGTATTCAATGTGGTTGGCGCAGTGGAGTGCCGAAATCTGTGTCGAACATCCATACTGTGGGTGTTTCCCGGCGCAGAAAACCTCGGACTTGAAGGCTCCTTACCTGCCTGAATGGGACGAAGACAGCTACCCCCCTGAACCGGAGTGAGCACAATAAAGGACGAAATAGTGTACGACGAACGCTACGTGAAGTGCCTGCACGCTACTCCCAAGGCGATCTTGGTCCTCCGAAAGGGCAAGGAGGTCTGGATTCCCCAGAGCGCCATCCACGAGGACTCTGAGGTGTACAAGAAGGGGGACGAGGGAAAGCTCTTGGTGAAGATGTGGTGGGCGGAGAAGGAAGGGTGGATATGACAGGTGGACCTCATCGCCTGCCCGGCAAGCCGGGACATCTCAGAGAACTCCCACCGCCGCCGAAACTCAGACCGTTCAAGGTAGGAATGCGGCGCTGTCACATCTGTGGCGACCGTACCTATGCGGCCAACTACCGCTGCGAAAGGCGCATGCGCCCGTCACCATGCGGAGATCCTCGTCCGCACCTGCACGACCGGTGCACTCAATGTGGTGTGGAGTGGATGACGAGGACATACGAGAACCGTGGGCTGTGGAAGAAAATAGAGCCGTACCACGACGTGATCCTATCCTTCGCTGTGGCTGCGGTGATTGTGGCGATAGCCTGGATAGGGCTGACGTAGAAGTAAGTTAGGAAAGCAATGAATGAAAACAATGAGAAACAGACGCTCAAGATCAAGGAAGCTTCGGAGTGGTACCTGAAGGAACGCCTGGAGGAACTGGATAAGAGGGCGAAGAAGCTGAAGCTCGGAATGGACATCGGGTACGATGTTGTGCGCCGCTACGTCCGTACGGAGAAGAGGTGGGACCTTGACGGAGAAGAGTACACGCTGAAGGTTCCCATGGTGGAGTTTACGCTTCGTGGGAGTGCGCCCGTCCTTCAAGGCTGGTCTCTCGTGGGCAGGCTGGACTTCGTAGCGATTCCGGGTGGCGTCCTCCGTGCAATGGTTCCTGGGCAGGAGTGTCCTCCTTCCTTGCAAAATGTGGAAGCCACACGTTGTGATGCGTGCCACGTCAAGCGGATTCGGAATGATGTGTTCATCCTTCGTCACGAGGACGGGCGTGAAGTAGTCGTTGGGCGAACCTGCCTCAAGGATTACCTTGGTCATGTCAGCCCAGAGGCAATCGCTTACTTGGCTTCCATTCTAACGCAACTCGATAGGGTAGGGGACTCGGAGAGCGAGTTCTGGGGAGGGTACGTCCCTTCAATGTGGACTGTCCAGGAAGTTTTTACTACGGCCTCCTACTGCATTCGAACTTATGGGTGGTCTTCTTCCAAGGAGGAGAGGTCAACGAAGGAAGACGTCTGGGATCTCCTTCTTCCACACAATGATCCTCATCAGGAGGCGAAGCGGCGAGAAACTATTGCTTCCTTTCGGGCTTCTGACACTAAGAAGGCAGATGCAACTCTCGCTTGGCTGGAAGAGATCGAGGCTTCCAGTGATTACCTCTACAACCTGAAGGCGATTGCAGAGTCAGATTCGGTTACCGCAAAGACGATGGGACTGGCTGTCTCCGCTGTTTTCGCCTACGATCGAGCACGGGAGAGGGAAATCGAGCGTAAGCGAAAGCAGTCGCAGGACAAGAAAAGTGAGTACGTAGGGGAAGTAAAGAAGAGGACGGTGTTCGACCTAACAGTGGACAGGGTTAGGACATGGGAGAACGCTTACGGAACCGTCACTCTGGTGGCGTTCCGAGACAAGGATGGAAACGTTCTTGTTTGGAAGGCAAGCAGAAACCCGCACCTGGACGCTGGGGACTCCGTAAAGGTCAAGGGAACCGTCAAAGAACACTCCCTCTACAACGATGTGAAGCAGACTGTACTCACTCGCTGTAAGGTGGAGGAAACAGAGAGTCAACATTCTTAAGCCGACAGGGTGCCTCCACCCTAGTCGGTGAAAGCTGACAAACAAATCCAATCCAAGGTTTCGATAAAGGACAATCAATAATGACTAGTAATAAGCTGTGGGAAACGATTTACGACGACTATGATAGCCTCTACCAACGGAGGTTTGCACGTCGGGTGTACCATTTCATCGACGTGACGGACTTGGAATATAACTGCGGTCCCGACGAGTTCGATGCCAAGTACGATGTCAGTCTATCCGAGGTTGACTTGGATTCCATCCCCCGCAAGACGCTTGACTCTGCGCTCGACAGTATGGGTATGGAATACCGAGATCGTCAGATGGCTACGGATGCAGCGTTGGCAGAGGCATGCAATGGGTACGGAGCTAAAGCTCTTCTGTGGCAGGGTGGAGGCAACAACCGTCAAAAGCTTATCCGAGAAGCAAAGCGGGAGTCCCGACTCTTGGAAGATCCCAGGGAGCGAGACGAGCGACTCAGCCGTCCAGTCAACGCACTAGGTTCTTCCGCATTGGAAATGATGCAAGGAGACATCAATTCTGCTCTGATTCGAGGGGTAAAGCAGAACGACCCTACGGCAAACCTCATGGCAAAGCTGAGTGGGGCTACCGGAAGTCTGAAGGAGGTGTTGACTACGGGTAACTCGATCAGTGCTTCGGTGGATATGAGTGCTGTCAAATCCGATGATCCGTTGGCGTTTACCTCTGGGTACATGCGTGCTCTTAGTGGTTCTTGTTTGGAGGCTGACCGCGAAGAACTAGCAGAGGAATACATCCGAGGCTATCAGGTGGGGGTGGAGGTTCGTACAGGACACTCCCCTGTTCCTGCGGGAGTAAGGCATCCGTGAGTCCTGACCCCGATCCCACCGTAGACAAGCTGGCTCAGGGCGTAGGATACCTTCTCCTTACCTCGTTCCTCCTGTGGGTTTCCCTATTCCTGTGGAGACTATTTTGACCTAACCAGACACAAGTTTGCCCGTTGCCAGGACCAGGAAGGTTCTGACAACGGGCAATTTGTTGTTTGCGCCTACGCCAACGTGTAAAGAGTTATCCGAGAAGAGGAGTTAGAGAATGAACAACATTGGAGACCTACATGCTGCCGTCAATGCTACGGTAGACATTTGTGTGGACGAGGATCTTGGAGATAACAAATCCTCCAGTGCTGACCGCTATACGATTGCGATGAGGGAGGCTCTGACTTTCGCACTGAGCCGTCCGACGAAGGGTACGGGTGTGCTCTGTAGTCATTGCGGAAAGACAACGAGCCAACAGGATCTGGTAGGTGACCTCCTTGCGGAGGCCGTCAATGACCGCCTTACAAAGCAGCGTAGGGCTATGGAGCTTACGGTAATAAAGCTTAGGCGTGGAGAAATAAACAAGATCGAAGAAACAAAACCCGGTGACCGTCTCAGCCATCTGTCGGATACTTGTTCACCCCCTTCCGTCTTAGCTACGTACGCTCCCTTTTGGGTGGTTAGCAAAATCCGAAACGGGTATTCGCCCCAGGAGTTCTACCTGCCCACGATGGTCAGGATTGACGCCAAGGACCTAGAGTTCAACGCTATCTCTGCCTTTAAGAAGGGAGTAGAGACACTCGTAGCCAACACCTTGAAGGTGGAGCGTATACTGTGGGAGGGCAGGGTGGCCTCAGATGCGGGCGTAGTCTACGTTAGGACTCCCGTCATTAGCAGGACTACTGACTGGTACAATCAAGGTATGGATGCCGTGGGTTGGTACTTTCAGACTATCGTAAGCTACGTAGGTATGGACCCCGAAAATGTACCCACACAGGATGAGAAGTAATGACAGAATACACGATAGTGACCAAAATGATGGGAGTAAAACCCCATCAGTTTGAGATGGAGATAGCCCTAAACTCGAAGGGCGACTTCATTGGAAGACCAGCAACCGCTCGGTTTTTAGTTGATGAGTGTGGGATTGATCCTGAGAAGGCCGATCCAGAACACAACGTATGCACCATTGGGTTCTGTGAGCGAGAGCAGAAGTGGTACGGTTGGAGTCACCGTGCACGGGGCTCCTTTGGTATTGGGCACGTCGTGCAAGAAGGAAATGTCGAGGCGGAATCCGGCTATACCGAGGCTTACTTGGTTGACCACCCCGACCCTCTTCCCCTTCCTGTTGGCTTTACGTGCAAGACCCTAGACGATTGTAGGCGTTGTGCTATCGCATTCGCCGCGTCGGTAAGTTAGGACGTTCGTCCATGAACAAGTACGTGATCGTGGAGGGCACCGGATCCTCCGCCATGCTCCCGGCCCGCCACCTCGACGAGTTTCTTCAGTCCGACCCGGATGGCCCCTCGTCCAAGGTCGTCAAGGAGTTCGAGGCCGAGTGTTGGTGTGCCGCACGACATGTATACGCAAGGCACCAGGGAACCGAGGCCTACGATATGCACTTCTGCCACGAGGACGCGAAGCTCGGCTTGCCGAACCTCTGCCCCTATTACGACGAGATCAAGAAGACTTCCTAGGAAGAAGAAAAGGACTATCATTATGACTATGGCAGCAAAGGGGCTAGCTAAGCTAGCTGAAGAATGTGGAGAGCTAGTTGCCGTGATTGGCAAGAAGCTGGCCTACTATCACACCGATGAGCACCCAGACGGAGCAGGAAGCTTGTCTTATCGTCTGGAGGATGAGATTGCAGACGTACAAGCTTCCTGTCTGTTCGCAGCAGGCATAAATGGTCTGGACCTAGGACGGATCGCAGACCGCACCACTGAGAAACTTGAACTGTTCTGTAAGTGGCAGGAAGACCCAAACAATAACAAGGACGGAATCGACCGTCCAGCAATGGAAGATGAGGAATGACGCAGTTCGACCGTCTCGTTTCTATCATCGGAAAGTTCAACACAGACAAGACGCGAAGGATCGCGGACCAACTTAGCGAGGTTCTTGACGAGGCTCAGACCTCGGACATGAGTATCGACGAAAACACATGGAACGCTGCCCGAAAGATCCAGACCCATCTTTACGAGTTGGCTGCTACCATCGACGAGGCTCATACCGTCGGTAAAATCACACCTGCCTGTATCATCTTGCAGGAGCTAGAGTTGGCTGCTAACCTGCTCAGGGAGTTACAGAACCACCCTGAACCTGAGGTGGATTTGTATGTCAATACCGTACGGAATACGATCAGTTCATACAAGTTAGATGAGTCTATTCCCAGCAACATGGACAAGTTAGATGAGGCTATTCCCAGCAACATGGACTGTGACGCCGTGATCCAGGCACTGTCCTATGCTCGCTGCCGACTCTTGGTAGTCACAGAGTCATACGCTGTGTGGTTTAAGGTTGTGCGCGCAATAAACCCCAGACAGACGTCGTTTACGATTCCAAGTCGATTCGTTAAGCAGTCGACATTAGTCCCTGAGGATGAGATCAGTATTTCTGACATTGACGACATACTGATTGCTCAAGATTCTTTGAAATGGATAGAAGAGTGACCATGAAAAGCGTAGTGATTGAGAGCCCCTTTGCTGGTGATGTGGAGCTTAACCTAAGGTACGTTAGGGCTGCAATGCATGACTGCATCGTAAACCATAACGAGGCCCCTTATGCCAGCCATGCCCTGTATACTCAGGAGGGAGTCTTGGATGATGACATCCCCAAGGAGAGAACACTAGGGATCGAAGCGGGGTTCGTGTACCGAGACCTGACCAGTAAAACCGTAGTGTATGCGGATTTGGGAGTGTCCAAGGGAATGAAATACGGCATCAAACATGCCGAGGAAAGCGACCACCCGATTGAGTACAGGACTTTGCCTGAGTCCCTGATGTCTTGGGTAAGGAAAGACACAACACTAGAACTGTCTGATGACTCCTCCAACCTTAAGGAGGAAGCGGGGTACCTTCCCTCGCTTGTAGAAACTTGGAAAAACCTAAACTACCGCATAGATGCAGACTGCGAAAGGGACTATACCCATAGAGAAGGCTGTGATGGCTACTACTGTAGCTGCTCCACGATCCATGACGCACACGTTTCCGAGGTAGGCCCCCTTACCCTTTTTCACCTGGTTGATGAATACTATGTCATGGGAAGCGATAAGGAGAAAAGCCGCTTACACAAGCTTCTCGCTTGGCGTTTCCTTTCTTGCTGTTTCCGTAAGCGAGACGTCAAGTCCATGTTCAGCGTATCAGTCGTGCAGGGATACTACGGGGATGAGACCGGGGACATCAACATGGTTCCCGGGTATCCCTTGGATACGTTGGAAAGGGAGTTGGCAGCGTTCAATGCACTGACCGCAAGCAACAAGGTTAGGCATATACTTACGAGTGAGTATGGGTCTCTGTCTCCGAATGCCTCGAACGTAAAGAAGTGGACGCTAAAGCAGATTCCAACAAAAAGCATCGTGTTCGACAAGGAGGAGATCCCCTACGGCGAAAACCCGTACACGATCCTCTTCATGAATCAGAAGCAAGTACCCATGCCTGGCATCATCTGTATACCAGCAGGGAAAAAGTACACTCTGATTGATGGACACCACAGGTTCTCCTGCATCTTGTCCTACAGAAAGGAGAAGGGTCATCCCAGAGCATGGACCAAGGTGTGGGCGATTGTTCCTGGCTAAAAGAGGAAAGAGAAGAAAATGACTAATGATGATAATCTTAGAAACGAACTGAAGGATCTTGAGGCGAAGAGGGAAGACCTCGAAGAGAAGAAACGTCGCCTCTCCGCTTCTGTTTTCCACGAGGTAGTGAACTACGGCGGAAGTCCTTGGGGTCCGTTGGGAGACCGGCTTCAGGCCTGCGCCTACGACATCGACAGGTGTATCTCTCGTATCCAAAACATCCAGGACGAACTCCATGAGCAAGAGGAGAAAGTAAATGATTGATGATTTTCGAGGTGAGTATTCCTGGCTGTCTAACTTCCACTCGGTAGACATTGTTCTCGACGGGAAGGTGTATCCCACTACGGAACATGCCTTCCAAGCGGCGAAGACCTACGACAAGAAGGACCGGGAAAAGATCCGAACGTGTGGCAGGCCTTCGAATGCAAAGAAGCTAGGGCGTAAGGTCGCGATGAGTCCAGACTGGGAAAGCGGCAGACGCCTTTCCGTTATGGAGGACATCACTCGTCAGAAGTTTCAGAACGAGGAGCTACGGAAGAGGCTACTTTCCACAGGAACCCAGGACTTGGTTGAGGGCAACACCTGGGGTGACTGCTACTGGGGAGTGTGTAGAGGCAGAGGCAAGAATAATCTAGGCAAGATCCTGATGAAGATTCGTTCCGAACTGAGATCTGCCCAAGAAGAGAAGCCATGAAGAAAACCACAGGCCTCAAGGATGGGGTAGTAGTCCTTGGACTAGACGCCGAAGTAGGAGGAACACGAGTCCTTATTCAGCCGGGAGACTTAGGGTCCAAGCTTCCTACCGCAGAGGTTTCCTCGGAAGAGGAGGCGTCAGAGTATGTGGATGTGGCGAGAGCACTAAAGTACGTCAATAAGTTCAACTGGGTGGCCACGACTGCTCGATGTATGAGTGAGGAGGATGCGATTGAGGCGATGGGCCGTATGGTCGAGTGGTGCGAGGAACCCCTACAGGTTACTCGTCGTTTTGGCTACTGCGTTCACCTGGCACTTCCAGTTAACATGGGTGGAATCCTCCTAGATATGGGAGCAACTCCGCAGAATGACGGGGTATTATTCGAAGTTTCCGGTGGTCATTATAGAGATTGGCTGAGGGAAGAGCGTATAGAGGAGGAGGGTAGTAATATCCTCAAGCACGCTTCCGAAAAGCTAGAGAGAACAATATGTGACTCGTGGGGAGGCGCCGCTATAATCTCAGGAAACACGCACGATACCGTACTTTCCACGTTTGACCCCTCAATCGTACCGGAAGAGACTCTGACACCGAAGGTTCCCCACAGGCACTTACCAAGAAGGTGGATAAGCTACCACTTTCCCGAAGCACGCTTTCCAAGCTGTGCAGACCCGAGAGAAGACGATGAACACTCGTTTGTCGATCCCAAGAAAGAAGAAAAACATGAATGAAGTTAGAACCGAGGCCAAAGCCATAGCAGATATGGAGCTAGATCCCGAGGAGGCTGGTGCTGCTCTAAAGTACCTACTTCTTGGGCGCTTATTGGACATGCTCCCTAACGACAGTGAAAAGTCTGAAGTGATCAGGGAGTTCATGGACGTTTATTGGTATGAGCTTGGCTCCCTGACTGACCGGGTTGGAAGAGTTAGACGCCACGAACTCTCGCTTAAGGGATTTTCAGATGGGACGAGTGCTGAGGAGTCCGTTAAAAGACCTTGACCCGACCATGCGTATTTAGGCTCTATGAATATCCGAATCTACAAACGGCTTCTCCGTGTTGCCAAGATTGTACACGCACTCAAAAAGCACGCTAGAAAGCACGGCAAGGAGAAGCGTAAGGGCACAACAAGGACGTTATACCACATAGGAAAAAGGCCAGCGTCTCCTAAGCCCAACTCCAGTTACTACACTCACCGCTTTCCTGACATGGAACGAATAGTTTTCCTGACACCTAGCTGGATTTCTGTATTCTTTTACGGGCTAAGGGGAAATGTATACCAGTATAACGTCCCGACAGCCGCCATTAAGGAAGCAGTAGTCAAGAGATACGACGGTGCCACAGAGGTTGTTTTCTCTGGGGAGGTGTGGGACAAGTACGACCTGAGTAAGACCTTCGTAAGAAAGATAGAAGAGGGGAAAGCTGTCTCCGAGTTTAATAAGCAGCATCAGGGCTGGACAAAAGATGCGTCAGATGCGATCAACTACAACTCGGACTTAAAGGCTAAAAAAGCTCGTGAGAAGAGAGAAAAGGAGGAGCAGGAAGAGAAAGAAAGAGAACTTAGGGAGGAGCGTAATCAGCACAGAAAACCCAGATGGCCCAGTGAATTCAGTTGGCAGTATGGGACAAGAAAGAAAAGACCTCAGCCTGAGACTGAGTAGCATTACTATGAAAGAAGAAGACATGAGTAAGAACAAGAGAACAAACGCCGAGACCATCCTAGAGTTGCAGGCAAAGGACGCTATCGTCTTCGCTGCCTTCGAGCGGGCAAGGTATGATCAGAATCCAGAAACCCCGCACGACTCAATCGCTATTAGAACCCATGCACTAGAGACCGCAGTGGTAGAGTTAGCTGGTGAGGTATCCCGGTTGCGTAGGGAGCTTACTGAGCGAAGGGAAGAGGCTCTAGTTGGGTTCAAGATCAAAGTGCCGTCTCCTTCAGAGAAGGAAGACAAGTTGATGACCGCTACGATTGATGCGCTTGTGGGTCGTTGGCTGCTTCATCGTATGAAGGAGGGAAATCTCTGGTCGTATACTGTTGGAAACCCTGACATAGATCCTTTGGACCTAGAAGGGGTACTTGAGATCGTGGTGAACGAGAAGGACGCGAAAGAGCTAAGAAAACTGATGGATGATCCTAATTTCCCTGAACTAAAGAGTCGAGACGGTGGATTGGCCTTCATGGGGATTCCAATGACAAGCTCAGAGGGTTATAACCCACGGCTAAAGAAGGACCTCCCCGAAGGGTATGTGTTGCTAGTTCGTGAAGGCTACAAAACAGACACTCGCTTCCTTTTCGTGGTCCGCCCCTCAGAGGATAACATGGCACGAGAGCTATGCCGTACTAGGCCCGTGAATGACTTAGTGGGTGATGAAGGTTCTCGTATTTTCTGGGTACTCAAGGGGGTTACAGCTGCCCTCACAGGGGACAGCCCTGATATAGGCAGAGTCGATGCTGGGGAGTGCGCCTACTATTACGATCAAGGCTACTTTCTTGCCGCGAAATCAGCCAGGGAGATGCGTATTTCCTTGAAGAAGCAAGAAAACGCTTAAGGGCATCGCAGAAAGACGAACTGTAAAGAAGGGGGAAGCCGCCAACTCTCCCCTTCTAATAGACAACAATCGGTCCTCTAGCTCAATCGGTTAGAGCCCCCGTCTCATAAACGGGAAGTTTTGGGTTCGAGTCCCAAGGGGACCACTAAAGACATGACGATGAACGCCTACGAACAAATCGTAACTCTGGCCGAAAAGCATGTTCCTGCGGACGGTGACGCTTGGCAACTGCTAGAAGTTAACGTCTACTCCTGGGACTCAACCTGGGAGATTGAATGCATCTACATGCCATCGGAAGGAATGGCAGAGCGTTTCTACTTCTACGCCAATTCACTTGCCGAAGCAGAGGCAGCCGCAATCGAAAAGCTCTCGCAGCCTTGGTCTGGGTGGGGTCTAATGTGCGTCAAAGGATTAGACAAATGTTAAATGACAAGAAAAGGGAAAAGTACTGCAACTACTTTACGAGAAACTATCACCTACGATACGTCGAACGTAACAGTGATGGCCCTGTCTTTGCCACAAGGGAGGGAATGGAGCAGTGGTACAAAGAGAACCACGGTGAAGACTGCAAGCAGACTATTGATTCTCTCTTAGAGACGTCAAAGAAAGGCAAGGCAGTCGAGTTCCAACTTAAGTTCAACCCTGACGGCAGAGGAAGAGGGGCTGGAGAATACGCTATCTCGGTAACCTTTGAGACAGAAATGACTGCTCGGCAGAGAAAGAAAGTAGACATGAACGATAAGCGGAGGCAAGAATGGGATAGGAAGCTCCAAAAGAAAGAGGAGAAGGAAGAACGAGCCCTCCTTGCGAAGCTACAGAAAAAGTACAAGAAGTAGAGGTGTAGTATGAATGGCAAGAAGAGTATCGTCCAGTGGTTCAAGAATGGAGATCACCCCCTGGATTACGCAGAGGACAGGATTGGACTTAGCGACGGGAGAGAGACTACGTTCTCAAAGGAAGAGTGCCAAGCGAATGACTGGGAAGGCGCTGTTGTTCGTCGGTATAGGAATCCCTCCGTCGAGGGAAGCCTCCGCTGTAAGATGTGTGGTCATGTAATGAATGACCATGGATGGCTTGACCTTAAGGGGAATACTGATACTACAGTTTGCCCCGGGGACTTCGTAGTCACCGACCCCCACGGGGAACTATTTGTTGTCCACGAAGCGCCATGAGTAAGAACAAGAGCGGCTACAGCACTGAAAACCTAGTCTTCCTGATGGGGAAGAAGGTTCGTGGCAAACGGGACGACTACGGGAAGGCAGAAGTTGAAGGATGGCTCGTAGGGTCCACGTATCGTAGAACAGGGAAGGTAGTGGATGACTACGACAATGGCCGGGTCTTTCAGTCCACAGGACCCAGCAGGCATGTATTTCTTGTATGTCCGTGGCCTACAATGAGAGCCGTGGATGTTGTCCCCAGCAGCCTAGAGGTTCTTCCTGACGAGTACGAAATACAAAATCCCAACTGGTTGTCCGTGTACCGAAAGGACATGGCAACCATAATGAGCAAGTGGCCGAGAAACTCTCGGGGCCAGTTTGTCAGGAAGAAACTTTCCTAAGGAGGAAACCTATGAGTTACTATAGAAACGAAGTAATTGCACGAGCATGCCATAGTGCGTGGTACGCCTACACGGTGCTAGCCCTCGGAGAAGAAGGCCAACCGTGGGAATCTGCACCTGAGTGGCAGCGGGAAAGCATCTTGTCCGCCGTAGGGTTCTGGGACTTCTCCGTAGTACTGCAATTCCCTGACGAGATCCCTAGCCCTGAGATCGTATCCGATTGGGCCAGGATCGAACTTCCGCGCCTTAGCCACGAGAACTGGGCGAAAGCGCGTAAGGAAGCGGGTTGGGTCTATGGCGAGGTCAAGGACGCAGACAAGAAGACGCATCCTTGCTTAGTTCCCTACAACGACCTACCTAAGAACCAGCGTATGAAAGATACTGTGGTGTTAGAAGCTTATCTAGCTCTTCGGGAGATTTGAAGTTGAAATGACAGTGACTTGAAGCTTATATAAAAGTCTTGGACCTCTACAACCTACAGAAGCGATTCGAGATCCTAGCCCGAGTGGACCCCAAGGTCTACTCTAAGCTCGCGAGGCTACTGCTCAAGGTGGCGTCCCAAGACTGGAAGGAACAGGTTTTCTCAGACGACACAGGGGAATACCGTATTGGAGATATCCTTGACTATATCAAGGAATCCAATCTTCCCCTGACTGCCTTTCCTGTTGAAAGCTTGACTGATATCAATCTAGCGAAGTCTGCTGACGAGGCTGGAGATCAAGTTCCAGGTAGTCCTGAGTTCGTTGCGAGAGCGCAGCGCTCAGACCTAAGCCACCCCATCATTGTCATCGAGTACCCCGATGGGCGTTTTATCGCGGATGGCGTTCACCGCCTGTGGAAGGCTTACGATAGTGGGCGGTCAAAGATAAATGGTTTCCTCCTTACTTCAGAAGAGCTTTCTTCGAAGGTTAAACGAAAGTAGGTAGCTCCGCCAAACTTTCTACCTCCCCCGGTTGTCAAGATGGATACGTTACAGAAACGACTTCTCCGAGTGTCAGTTGTCCTTGAAAAACTTGGTGGACTATCCCGAAGTCTCTACCGCCCGAACGTCATGTCTGGGCAATACTTCCGTGTCATTAAGCCAACCTACGCCTACGCCAACATTGCAAAGGAAGGCTCGGGTGAGCGTGTCGTCTTCAAGCCAGGGATGAATGTCGAGGCAACAGGGGAGCATCGTCAAGGTTTACTTGAAGTTTTCTTCAAGGGTAGAAAGTGGTGGGTACGTTCGGAGGCACTTGGGCACAGCTTACAGGCTTCTGCGTGACCTGAACTATCCGGGAATGTCGGATAGTTCATAGAAAGGACACACTAGAATGAATGACGGTCAAGTATGGAGTAACGACCCTTTTGTCTTTATCATCCAGGTACTCTTCGCGATGACCTGCCTGTCTCCCTTCCTCTTGATAACCATTCTTACGTTTATCCTGTTCAGGTTAGCCTACAGAGACATGGCCAAGTTGAAAGAGCTAGAAAGGGAAGTGGCTAAGCACCAAGAGGAGCTAGACAAGAAAGAAGAGAAAGATGCGAAGTAGAAAGCAGGAAGCCTTGGAAGAAATGAATGCCTTATATGAGGCGGAGAAAGACATGACAGCAGCCCCATCCACGCTTGCGAGGACACGGGAAACCAGTACGGTAGAGAAGCACGTCGTCAACATCAAAGGCGTCTCCGTAATGATCATCCGTGACCGCGAGGGGTACTACCACATGTGGACGGACGGTCTTAGAGGAGGGCAGGCCAAGGAAGCGTTCGACACCATTCTTAAGGCGTTGCAGTCGGTGCAGACCGAGTAGCCCGACCATTCTATGGCAGCAGGATGGATCCACCCTAGCCCTTGAGCTAGGACCGTCGACCTTTGCCCAAGGGGCGGCCCACCAATCAATAGAATCCCTGAACACCGAATGAAGCATGTCCAAAGCGAAAAAGAAGCAGAACAGCAGAGAGCACTGGGAAGGTATCGCGGCTAACAGGAAGGACCGACGAGAGTATAAGAAAAGGAGGAAGGAAGAGAATGAGATTCTAGTCCAACAAAAGCTCTTCTCCCATAAGCATCAGACTGTTCCACGTACGGTCTTCGGGAACCGCTTGGCTCTCGTTGCTCCGAAACTCCTTGACGGTGATTACTCTAAGGCCGTCGAGAGATTTTCAGCGTTTCCTCATGTCCGTCCTCTGGAAGAGTGGAAGCCTAAGGGAAAGGGAAGGATGACTCTCTTTCGGTCGTTGGCGAATCATCTGTTCTCCAAGTACAGCACCCCCACCTTTCTCTGGACAGCGTTCTTTGAGCCAGAGACCACAGTTTGTGATGCCCTTTCCGAAGCAGTCGTACAAATAGCTCGTGGAGAGTCGTTCTACGGACTCGTTAAGAGTGGGGACTTCAGTGTTCCTTTGACTCGAAAGATGTGTCATAACATTCTTCAGTCTCCCTCCTCTCTCACTTTTCTTGATGCCATTCGGCGTGCCCAAGTTCTTCAGGCAGGAGGTGACCTAAGGCTATGTAGGACTTGGCTCACTACCGATCCTGGTCAACGGCTCGGGGGAGGACGCTGGGTAGGTAACGCCGAGGATCCTAGGGAATACGAGGAGTTCTGGTATACGGTTGTCCGTTTTCTGACGAAGAACCCGATGCTCGATCATGTTCAGATTTCTCCACTCTGTGACTACATTGATCACCGCAGGCATAACGACGTCAACTTCTCAATGAAAGGGAGATCGGCTAACGCCCTGCTTGCCTCGATGGAAGAGTGGCATGGCGAACTTCAGGTATGGAGAGGTGGAAATTCTAACCTCGTCTTTACGGAGTCTGGATTTCGTCCTGAGGAGTTTGACCTCTCTAAAAAGACTGAAGGTAGTGTAGGGTACGTCCCTAACATCTGGCAAGTCGATGAGATTCTAACGGGGAAGAGTCTCCGCAAGGAAGGGAAAATACATCACCACTGTGTGTATTCATACGCCCCCTCCATCAAGAGGGGAATCACCTCGATCTGGAGTATGAAGCACAACGGGAACCCTGTACTTACCCTCGAAGTTCGGAAATCAACAAACAGCATCGTTCAAGCCCGAGGACGGTACAATCGGGTGCCCACCAATAGTGAATCCAGAGTCATAACAATGTGGGCAAAACACAACAGTCTGGCTGTTAGACTGTAGAACTAGAAAGGAAGAACAATGACATTCAATGCAGAAGAAGCTGCGGAGGTCGCTACAAGTGTAGGAGATCGCAGTTGGATACTATGGGCTACCTGTGGTGAATACAGCGATTCCAAGTACTGGGTTCTTGGAACCTGCCCCACGGAAGAGGAGGCAAGCAAACTACGAGATCGCTGCTCCGCCTGGATGGAAGAGGTCAAGGAAATCACCACAGGCAAGGAAAACGACATCCCGATAGGGCTCCTCCACAAGTGTCCAGACCCTACCCTGGTCTCCTTGGTACTCAGGTATGAGTTTCCCGATGAGAACGAACTGATTTACTTCCCATTTTCCTTTAAGGAAGTGAAGTGGGAAGTCTCTCAAGCACCCATCGTAATGCGTGGATCAATCTACTGAAGCTAGTCAATCAAGAATAGGACAAAGAATAATGAGTAATGACAAGTACTTTCGTTTCGTTTTGTGTGTGGACGTAGAGGCGGATAGCCTAGAGGAAGCATACAACAAGCTTTATGAAGCTATGAAGCTGCAACCTTTTGGGTGGGAGACTACGGATGAAGCCTACTCCTCAGACGGAGAACAGGTAGACCCTGATGTCGTACACAAGCTAGTCCCGCCCGACGAGGAAGAAGCAGCCTGAGACCTATCGCAACCACCAACTAATCCGATAATGAATCAAGAAACCAAGGAGATATAAGCATGTATGCAGCAGATCACCGTGATGTAATGGCAGAGTTCGGGGCTCCCCTAGAGTCCTTGCCCGATTTTGAATTTGATCCCAATACGATGACCGCAACCTTCACCGAGTCAGGGGAGCACCGAGAGGTCGGCGGCCTTTTGCCGAAGCGTGAAACGTCAAGACTGGAGGGGCTCGGAGGAAAGCTGGATGACCAGCTAGCGAAGGCGGCTGCCTACGCCATTGAAGCCCTCTACAACAGTGGCCGAGTCAAGAGGCTCTCATTCAACAGGAACCTGCTTTCTTACATGGTCCCCGTTTCCAAGAGCGGATTCATTTACACTCGTACGTGGAAGGAAGTGTTCAAGCAGTCAATCAAGGAGCGTAGCATCTTCCGCCTCTTTGATGTAAGAATTACTGTTTGCCCTCATGGTGGGTTTGGAGATTTCAAGCCCCATCATAACCTGCAAGTCAGTGTAACCTTCAACCACTACACCCCTGGTCCTCGCCGATCCTTCTGGGTGGTGTTCAACGCTCAGCATAATACTCCCTTTCAAGTTGGTGTGGGGAACAATCCTCCGACGCCACGATACTCCTGATACGAAAGAAATAAACAATGATGCACGCAATGTACAGTAAGAACATTTTCGATTCGTTCCGAGATTCCATTGTCGAAGGAATCTCTTTCGCCAAGCTGGGTCGGGCGATCCATGAGACTCTTCATGGACGTCCCAACCGAGAACAGGATCAACAACGCCTGAGTCACTGGCTGCAAGGAAAGGAGGCTGAGCTTATCCAGGACTACCACGGGAACCAGCAGGGATGGACAGTTCCTGATGAAGTTCTTTCGAAGGCAATGCACGAGCTTGGGGATTGGGTCCTCTACTTCCTGTACCCCGGTGACAAGGAGCACACGCTGCACTTGGAGTGGGAGGTGTGCGGAACCTGCGACGGTCGTGGTAAGCACGTCAATCCCAGCATTGACGCTCACGGGATCTCTCCTGAGGAGTTTCAGGAGGACGAAGGGTTCCGAGAGGATTACTTGGCAGGGGCCTACGACGTACCCTGCTACGAGTGTGGGGGACGAACCACGAGCCCCGTCATCGACCGCGAGAGCACTAGTGAGGAGACGATCCGGTTCGTAAACGACTGGTTGGATGAAGAATATAGTTACCAGCAAACCGTTCTGGCTGAGCGTAGGATGGGTGCGTAACAGGTTGGAGGGGAGACTTCAATCTTGAAGAAGGAAGGTAAGAATGACGGTTAGAGTAGAAGAAGAAGAGTTCAAACTAGCGTGCACAGATTGTATGTCGATACTTTATTTCACCTGGGAGGATGTTCTCTACGCGAGTTCCACGCACTACTACATCAACTGCCCTAGGTGCGAGGGCACAGTGCGAATCGCTCCTGAAATGGACAACGCACATGCTATTCGTTACATCAGGGAAAACAGAGATAGGGTGAAGAAAGAGTGAGTAGGACATATGAAGAGTAAATCAAAAGAAGTGCTTGACCTACTTCGGGATCTGGTAGAGAGTTCTGACCTCCGAGTGGGACAAGCGATTGTGGCGTCTACTAGAAAGAAAAACCCGTTTCTGTTCTACCTAAGCAATGAAGACCTCCTAAACTACCTCCGTGAGTTTAAGAGAGAACGAACTTACTGTAAGGGTACACAGAAGCATGAGTAGCGCAACAATAAGCGTCACAGGCGAGTTCGTTACGAACGAGGCCCGTCAACTTATGCTTAGTGGGAGCCCCTCGGGAGCATGGAAACTGCTCACGAGGGGCCTACAGGGCGATGGCGTCGAAGGACTTGCGTCAGACATACTCGAAGGCATCACTAAGCTCGTAGGAACCAACGAGCTAGAGACTGTGGATGAGGATCAGGATGATCCAGAGGTTAAGCAGTACCTTAAAGACCTCCGTTACACCTACGCTGGTCGTATCCGTGTGAACGGCATTTGGTATCGACCTTCCGCGAAAACTAGAACGGGCAAGAAGTCTGCTAAATATGCAGATGATTCCTTTGGAAGTGATTTCGAACTCAGTCCCAACGAACGTAGACTTTGGGGGAAGAAAGCGGCTAAGTGGTTCGCAGGACCCGGAGAAATCGTCCTTTCTACAGGCCATGGATTCCTCCTCTTCGAGCCCTGCGGGGAACGCCCATTCTGGTGGGACGAGTTGCGTGATGTAGATGCAGCCGTTAAAGAATACACAAGTGCCAGAGGCCCCCTTGAGGTCCGAAAGGAAGACGGCCCCCAAGAGATTCCCGTATACGATAGGGAAAGCACAGAAGAAGATCGGTACCAGGAATACCAGAGACTGTGCGTGGAGATCGCAAACAAGGTGCGGGATCAGGCAGGTGACGACACGTTCGAGTTGGTTGTTCCTGCGTGTGAGAAAGCTGAGGAACGCCGACTCACAGTGCCGCGTGCTGCGTTCTGGAATTGGGCACTCTCCCGGACGTGCCTACGCCACCTCGCTCCATTGTGGAACCCGGTATCTCCTTTCGACATGAAAGCTTCATGCGATAATCGCTACCACACGGATTGGCTGTTAGGTGCAGGGCTCAACCTTTCTGGTGATTACCTTGACCGAAGTGTTAGGGATGCTGCATATGAGAAGATGTTTCGCATCCAAGAAGAGGTAGGAAGCTTCAAAGCGGCTGTCCTAGTGGACCACGGCCATGTTTGGGGGAAGGTAGGTACGGAGATCCTCGTCCTTCCTAACCTTAGCAAAGAGTACACTGAGGCTGCGCTGCAACCCGGTGTAAAGGGAATCGTGTGCGAGACAGGGGGCCAGTTGGCTCACCTATCGGTGGTGGGCTTGGAACGTGGTTGGACCATCATGCGAGTCCCTGATGCTGTAAGACTCTACCCGGAGGGAGCGCAGCTTGGACTCGACCCAGAAGACGGAACAATAGAAGCGAGGTAGCAGATGAGTGAGAGAGAACAAGAACAGAACGCCACGTTTAGGCAAGAGGTAGCGGTAAACATCCGTGAGGTACGAAGTAGCCTAGAGGATGCCGCCCTCCTAGTAAAGGAAATGACTCGGGAGTCGAAAAACTCCAGAGCCATCTTGCTCGATGCACTCCGGGTTGCGTACCGAGGAACGAATAGGATCTTACGTAACACACCTCCTCTCACTGATGAAGAGGTGTGCAAGGAGGCTGCCCGTCGGGGACTCGTTAGCCACTTCCAAGAGGGTCTTTGGCTTGGCAGGAGATTCTGCGAGGAGCTACTAAAGGATGGAAAGGTTCGACCTGAACTGTTAGCACGAAAGAAGAAAGAACACTACGTTTGTAGGAACTCTCTCTACTCCCCCTCCCAAGTGTATAGCATGCAGAGTAAGAAGCTCGACGAGGCGTTCTCCACCTCCTTTAGCTACAATAGTCGACCGCGTTCTTAGGCAACCAGGGTGGCCTCACCCTAAACAGTGTGAGGAAGCAGATAGCTTGGAAACTAGTTCTATTACACAGTAAAGGAATCAGATGGAAAACAACAACATGATGATTGTTATCGGTAACCCGAACGCAGGGGAAGTCGAGCGGGTAGGGGTGACCAACAAGAAGTACCTACTGGATGAGGTGGCCCATGGGTGAGCGCCAGATACCGAACACGCCCGAGGGCCTCACGCTAGGGGTCGAGCGTTACATGCGTGCCATCGGCGCCGCCGCCCTTGCGTCTGACGTTGGAGCCGCCGCCGCCGCTGCAAGTGATCTCGTCCGCGTTATCGCCTCGGCCTCCTACCTCGCCGGTGCGAGTCGTGGCCCGGAAGACGCCGCCGACATCTCCGAGGACTACGGCCGCAAGGTGGCGGACGTCGTCGCTCTCGCTGCCATGAACACCGCCCCCGAGCCAACATCGCTATCAAGAGAACAATCTCCTTAGAGCGAAACAACAAGACGGAGGAAAAGAATGTTCAGTAATTTGAAAAAGTACGCCAAGACAAGCAAGGGACGCCGCTTCATTATGAAGGAGCGAATGGTTGAGGATTTCCTGAACAGGGCTAGCTCCCTGATGGGCATGTACAACTGGACCAAGAAAGACTTGGCTAGAGTTTCTGGGATCAAAAGAAAGCGATTGGATAAGTACTTCAGTCGAGAGAAGATGCTCAGTTTCAAGGCGATGTGCAAGATTGCGGTGGCCCTGAGTATGGATCTCAATCTCCTAATCTCAGTGTCCCACTAGGTACGAAAGGAATAAACGAATGACAGCATACATCATGGTTGGACCGAGCGGTTCAGGTAAGTCGACCTGGGTCAAGAATAACCTCAGTGAAGAAGCTAGGGTCTGCTCTGCGGACCACTACTTCATGGACAATGGGGAGTACAAGTTCGACTTCCGAAAGTTGGGAGAAGCGCACGGAGAGTGCCTGCGCTCTTTCATCCAAGGTTGTGCTGCTGGGCTCGATGTAGTCTGCGACAACACGAACACGACCATTGAGGACATCGCTCCTTACATGGCAGTGGCAGCCGCGTATAGTCAACAGGTCGAGGTGGTCCTGTTCGATGTTCCCCCAGAGGTATGCGCCGAGCGTAACTCCCACGGGGTTCCTCCCAAGAGCATCAACCGAATGTGTGACAACGTGTCGGCCCTGCGAGAGAAGTGGCCGCGTCGTTGGCCCGAGCCTAAAGTGATCAAGGAACAAACAAATGACAACTGAGCTAATGCTTCGGACCTGTGACTCGGACCTACGTTCTTGGGATAGCTTCAAGTGGCCCGAATCAGGTCCAGTAGAGGCTCCCGATTGGGACCCCGCTCCTAGGTGTGGAGGAGGGCTTCATGGTCTTCTTTGGGGGAAGGGGAACGGAGGCGAGTTACTGGATTGGCGTATCCCTGCAAAGTGGTTGGTGTGCGAGATAAACTCTGAGGACATTGTTCACACCCCCGGAGGCAAGATCAAGGTTCCTAAGGCTACTGTGGTTCATTGCGGGGACCAACTAAGTGCCACCAACTATCTCATTGCTCATGGCGGGAAGGGGAGGATCGATGGCGCCTCCGTTGCTGCGGGACATAATACGACAATCGAGACAGGAGAGCATGGTAGCGCTACAGTGGGACACCATAGTACGGCATTTGCGGGTAACTATGGAACAGCAGTTGCTGGTGAAGATGGAATAGCCACTACTAGAAACCTTGGAACATCTAAGGTTGGGAAGCATGGTACGGCGAGTTCCCTTAACTATGGCACGTCTATTGCGGGAGAATACGGTGAGGCTATTGCGAGAGAATGCGGTGTGGCTGTCGCAGGAGATAGGGGCCTAGCTGAGACTGGTTTTAAGGGCAAGTCTATCTCTGGTTATGGCGGTACCTCTGTCGTTGGTTTCGGTGGCACAGCGGTTTCGGGTGACGAGGGGACTTCGATTGCGGATGACAGTGGCGTAGCTATTTCTGGGTACCATGGCAAATCCAGTTCGGGAAAATACGGTAAGTCTGACTCGGGGACCTATGGCACGTCCCGTACAGGTTCCAGAGGTAGGGCGAGTGCGGGCCTCCAAGGTACGGCAAGTGCAGGAGAGGGTGGAGAAATTCAGATTCTCTGGGTCGACGTAGAGACGACCCAGACGCTCGTAGGGCACATTGGAGAGGATGGACTACTCCCGGACACCAAGTACAAAGTTGGAGTGGGTGGGAAGTTCTGTAAGGTGGAGGAGGAAACAGATGACAACTGGGATTGGGCTGAGTTCAGACAAGAAAGTAGGAGACATGGAAGAACTGAAGACAGAAGTATTGACTAGCGTCAGAATCGACAACGTAGTGAATAACCTCGATAAGATCGAAGCGCTGCAAGAACAGATCGAGAACCTCAAGCAGCTAAACTCCAGTACGCTGGAGGAGATGTCACAAGACACGAATGGGAAAGTGCTCAAGCACGGCAACAAGTTCTGCTCCATTCGTAAGCGAGGAAGCCGCTACTTCCTGGTTCGCTCTGACAAGCCCTTCGGATCCCATCTGAGGAAGAGCAAGTGAAGCTGATTTTCCTCGACATGGATGGTGTGATGAACGACACCAAAACCCTGGAAGCAGCAGCGAAGAACTACGATCCAGACCTTCATTGGGACCAGATTGTTGGGGATGAGTTTGTCGTTCGTCTCAATTCTTTGGTTGCAGCCAGCGGAGCTAAGGTAGCACTTAGCTCCGACTGGAGGTACTACTTTCCTAACCTCACACCGTTCATTGACCTGATGAACAGAAGAGGGTTCGTGGGCCAAGTAATAGGGAAGACTCCTTCTCTTGATGAACGGTGGACGGAGATCAGAGAGTTTATGGACCAGCTTGTAGAGGCAGGAGAGACTGTAGAATCCTTTGTTATCCTTGACGACTACAAGGACATGGGTCCCCTTCTTCCATTCCTCGTTCTCACAGAGAAGGGGCAGGGGCTTCAGGACGAACACGTAGAACAAGCGCTGGCAATCCTGAACAAGTAGCTCATTCTATGGCAGCAGGGTGGATCCACCCTAGGCACTGGAGGCAATCAATGAACCAACACATGAGAAATCATCTATTGGCCGTACTCTTCCTTACTCTTCTAGGAGGAGGAGTGTGCATGCTAGGACTAGGGCAGCGCTGCGGCAGTGGTCACGGCATCGAGCGGGTCACTCAACAACTGTTGTGCCAGTAAGCAACCGGAAAGACGAGACATGAGACTGAAAATCTACGGACAGGATCACAACGTGATCAAGGTCGAATCAGACACTGGAATCAACGAGACGTACACTACGGAGGAGGGCGGGGCGGTCGAACTCTCGACCGGAGACATCTTTGAAGTATATTCTTCTGAGGGAGCGTGGCGTGTGAAGCCGCTCAAGGAGGTAAGTGATGTGGGAATCATCTGCATCGAGAATGTCTATGCCCTAGCTAGTGACGTCCTGGAGATACATGGCATGGGCAGCGTCAAGTGGGTCGAGTTCTGGGAAAACTACCCGCCCTCCTCCAAGGAAGTTCTAGAAAAGATCACGGCCCTTGTCAAGAAGGGGGATGTAGAATCGGACTCAGCACTGAGAGCCCTTCAGGAACTTAAGGGAGACGACAAAACACGCTATGAAGAAGAATAAAGAAGTAGAATCTCTGAACAAGATGTGGCGTAAGTTGGGGGAGCGGACCCGGGATGCGAATGCTAGACTTAACAAGCACCTTACCGATCTGTGGGGTGGGTTTAGTCTCGATGAAGACATGGACGAGCGTCGCGAAGTTCTAGCGAATGATCGGTACGACGAGGCGAAGCAAGAGATTACCAAGATCGAACGAGAGATTTCTGCTATCAGGGCAAGCTTCTCGAAGAAAGGAATAAGGAAATGACTGAATTCAATGTGGAAGCAATGACAAACCAAAACGGGCTTACTCTGAAAGATTGGCTTGAAGCTGCGGGACGCCCCGGTAACACAACGGCTGTCCTACGAACGTCTTGGATGCAAGGGGACAACCCTAACGTGTGGCAGAGGGCCAATAAGGAAGCTGAGGAGTATACCCATGCAAGGTAGAGTACGACTTGTGGAGTGCCCTTCGTGTCACGTTATTGGGAATCACGTATGTAACTACTACACCCTCACTTGTTCTTTTTGTGGCAGTAAGTGGGACACGAGTGAGATCAAGACCGAGGAACCCTCTGCCGAGGATCTAGGGCTGTGGAATGAAGAGGGAGAAGGAAAAGCAATCGACGGTTGCTCTGTTCATCTGAATAAAACCCGATGTAAGCATTGGTACCCCACCTGGGTCGCCCTCAGTGATGGGGAGGCGTATCTTCCTCCGCCTAACCTGCTGGCAGTCCTAGAGGGCAAGGATCCCGAGTGGGAGAAGTACTTGGCTATTCACGACCCGGATGCCCCTAAGGGACTTACCGCAGAAATGATTGGTATGATGTTCCTCATGGGTAAGAACGTGGATGCCTACGTAGAGAATAGTGAACTTCCTGCGTTACTCTCAGGGGAAGATGAGACAAAGAGTTGCGAGCGTCTCCGCTCCCATGTATCGAATAATCCGTATGATGCAATCACCATCGCTATGATCGAGTTTGCAGGCTACAGTTGTCTCGCTGACCTTGGGCCAGAGAATGTAGCTGCCTTCTCCCCTAAAGACGGAGACGTTGACCGAGGAGATCGCTTGCGTTCTGAGCTTGGGCATCAACTAGCCTTGCTGTCCCAGGAAAGCTCATACTTCGAGCTTGTTGATAAGGTCGAAGAAGACGGCGAGGGTTGGGTACATCCTGTACGGAGAGGCTGGTACCTAGTGGGTAAGTTCGAGGAGTTAGACCCCTCCCTATATGACCCGACGGCATGAATGACCCTAGTCACCTAGAGGCAGAAGGCGTCCCCCTTACCTATGTGGAGGGGGACGCTACCTCCCCTGTTGGGGATGGACGTAAGATTATCGTCCATGTCTGTAACGACATTGGGGCTTGGGGAGCAGGGTTTGTCATGGCCCTCTCCCAGAAGTGGCCCCAACCCGAAGAACTCTACAGAAAGACATGCCCGTATAACCTGGGGGACGTGGCCTATGCCTTGGTAGAGCATGACATCATGGTAGCCAATCTCATAGGTCAGACCGGCCTGTCTGTAAGCCAAAGTAGAGGGATTCCTGTACGTTATTGGGCTATCGAGAAGGGGGTGTGGAAGGTTAAAGCCAAAGCCGAGAAGGCTAACGCCTCCATTCACATGCCTAGGATGGGATGTGGGCTGGCCGGTGGGTCATGGGATGAGGTTTTTCACGTCCTTAGCCGAGTATTTGAGGGGTCTAACGTACCAATTACGGTCTACGACTTCTGAATCCGTCAAGGCCTTTTAACAGTGGGTGCGAGATCCTTCGCTGCTAGACCGCTCACTGCGAACTAACGCAATAAATAACCTACAAGTGCTGAAGAAATAGCTCACAACCTGAGTAGAAAGAAGTGAAACAATGGCAAACGACTCTGTACAATCCTCCTTTTCTATGAAAAACCTTACTGAAAAGGAAATGGCCTGGTGGGAAGAAAACCTCTCATGGGGTCCACTGGAGCTTCGGAATGAAGAACGTGAAAGGAAAGGCCAAGACAAAATCGGTGAGATCACCTCGCACAAGGACGGATCCACTCTATACGTATGGGGAGAAGACCAGTTCGACATCGAGGGATTCATCGATCTGGCACAGGATTTCTTCTCGAAGTTCCCTACGGATAGAGTGATTGCTTTCTCTTGGGCAGAGACATGCTCTAGGCCGATTCCAGATGCTTTTGGAGGAGGTTCTGTCGTGATCACACGAAACGTGGTAACCTTAAAGAGCACGGGAGAGACGTTGGAAAACATGATTAACGAGGCAAGTAACGAAAACCTAGAGGCAGTAAAGGCCGAGAATACGAGGCTGAAGGGTCTCCTTAACGAGCACATCAATAACCTTGTCCCGAGCGCTGCAAAGGAGTGGCGCACGCTAGTACAGAAGGCGATTACCGGAGACGGTCATCCATGGAAGGCCCAGTAATGGACGAAGCTGAAAAGAACGACTATAAAGAGTTCCTGCTGAGTAACGAGGTTAGGGAGCGGCTGATTTCGATGATCCCAGAGGGAAGAACCACCACGCCTGAGGAATGCCTTAGGATTGCGGCACTTCTAATTGGTCAGGCCCGCTCCCAGTTCGATGATAGCTACACGACTTGTGAGCACTGTGACCTAAATCACTACAACAACTACGGAGATCATCTGGTATACAACCAACTGAAGGGTTTTATGAAGAAGGCTCGGAGAGTGGCAGATGAGGCAGAAAGAAAGCGTCAGACAGATGAATGAGCTAGTCGAGAAGATCAAAGCATACGCCATCAAACACTATACAGAGGATGGGTGGGACTTTGTTCACGAGTGCTGGGGAGACTCCGAGATTCGTGATCTACTAGAGGATAGCCCCGCTTGCACTTCCTTTGAGGAAGCGGTGGCCCGGGTGTCGGAGATCGCTGGTATCCTGAACGACCGTCGCTTGGGCGCTCAGAGAGCAAGCGGAGAACTTGAGTACTACGGACTCACGGAGTAAGTGAACGATGGGTAGAATCAAAGGAACCCCTGCTGGGTACGAGAACTCAGTAGAAGAAGGACCGGGTGGATGGGCGGTCTGGGCTAAACGCGAAGATGGTAACCCTCCGTGTCCTGGGAGCGGATGCACCGAGCCCTACAACGAAGAAGACCCTACGCATGCCTTGGAATGTCCGGGGTGCGGTGCAGTAGGCTGCGAGGAGTGCATCATGGCCTTCGGACGTGGCTGTCTGTGCATCAGTTGCGAGGAAGACGACTGAGGAAGAAGGACGAATTGACTGAAAGACTAGGCCCATGCTTTACGGCGTGGGCCTAGTCTGCATTAAGGTCCCCCTGCACCTCCCATTAGAAAGGGAAGTGGGTGGTCACACCTTAGTCAACAACCCAACCAACCGACCCGGAGGATTTGATGAACAGTAAAATCAAGCGAAAAGTGCTAGGAGAAGGAACCACTCTCGTTGTCTACGAGCCAGGAAACTGTACGTCGTACAAGGTTCTATTCCAGACACTCTCGGGGGAGTTTGCCGACATGCTGGGGGCAGGGGACGAGCCTTGTACTGTCGTCAGTGTTCTGAATCACGACGCTCGTCCCTTCCTCGTTCCAAGTTATGCCTGGGGAGCCAACCCCGGTTACTTTGAAGAGAGGACAGGACTGGGGCAAGGGGACGCTAAGCCTTTGTGTGAGTTGATCGAGTTCTTCCTCTTCAATAAGGAAGAGAAGAATGATCCTCCCAAGGAAGACTATCAAGCCGAAGAGGGCTTTGGCCCTAAGTGTTCGCAACTACATGATGGGAGTCCCCAGGACTAAGATGATGATCGCTAGAATAACCCCGCTGCGTTAGTAGTGGGGTTATCCTAGTTTAAGCCCTCCGCCCATTCTATGGCAGCAGGGTGGATCCACCCTAGACAGTGAGAGCCGGATCTCTCGCTGAAAGGAACAATCAATGAATAAGATTTTTGAAGATGACCCTGACTGGAACATTCTCAAGGTGGACGAGTTTTCCTCTTGGAAGGAGAACGTCACGGATCAAGTAAACCATGCGTATGGAGTCTTCGCTTTCGACCGAAGCCTTCACTTTCACAACTGTTCTTCCGGCCCCACGTATGAGATGTGGCGTATTGGAACTGAACTTCATGCGAAGGAGGAAGTGGACGAGAAGCACCGGGATCAGCTTTTCGATGCCGAATGTGAGGCACAAGACTTCTGCCCCCCTATCGAGTACTTGACTGTTACCGATGTGGAGAACATGGTCAGGAAGAATCCTTCCCTCCTAAAGAAGGTGGATCTGGATTCGGACGAGGATCCTGTCTACGACATCACGGACGGCTGGAATACCGGCGTCCTCTGCTACTGAAAAAAGGAAGAAAACATGAATAAAAACGTGATTAGGATGCCTATCCCGATGAGTTCATTCGAGCGTAGGGAATGGTCGTACATTTCTAGGAAAGACGTACTTGAGGCTTCGGAGAAGGAATTCTACGAAAGCATTAGGGACGCAAAAGAGGAATGGTTCGAGCCAGAAATCATTGCATCCTGCAAGGCAGAGTGCAACAAGGATGAGATCAAGTTCGACCTGTCCGAACAGATCAAAGAAGAGTGCTTGGTGTTTGATGATCTCACCGAGGAATCGCAAGAAGACTTCATTGAGATTGCTGAGGGTGAAATCGGACAAGACATCGCCCTACGAGAAACCGAATACTACGACCGACCCGAACTGTGAAGGAAACAACAATGAATAAGAAAATCCGATCTATCGTCAAGCAGGACCAAGCAACGCTGGTCAACTATCAACCTGGTAACGGAACGAAGTATCTCGTGCTGTTCCAAAAGCTCCCTGCGGAAATCTGTATGGAGATTGGGGGATACGAGGAGCCAGGAACCCTGGTTACGGTTGTCAACCTACACGAAGCCTCGCTGTTTGTTCCCGGGTACACTGGGTCAGTGAGCCTGAGTTACTTCATGGAGAAGACGGGATTCTCTGAAGGGGACGCCGCACCCTTGGTTGAACTGATCAATCACAGGATGTTCCCCCGTCGTCAGGGGCTCCAGTCGACCCCTTGTAGGTTGGTGTAATCATGGCTACTACACTACCCTGTGGGATTAAGATCTCTACGAAGGGCAACGGAAACCTTGTTGTCGCCGCTATGGATAGTAGCGGCGGCAGCAAGGTAGAACCTGCGCTGAGGGAAGTTACCACCGTGGAAGGTGGGAGCGAGAGCGTGGTAGGTGACTACATTCAGAAGGTGTGGGAAGCGGACTCGGAGGCAGAGAGTCGTGCCCTACAAGAGATGTTCAGAAACCCCTGTGCTGATACAACGACGTTCTACAAGAACATCGTTATGTATCTCCTGAAGCAAGCAGAGATCCCTGAACCTATGAGGCATCCTTTGCTTCATATTGTAAACACCGTCAAGGGCTGGAGTAACACGGACGGATTCTGGGACGACGAAGAAACGAAGTAGCTATGGCGACTCTCATCAAAAGTGATGTGTTCAACGCACCCTTCCATATCCTTGCTTACATGAGCATGGGAGAGGAAGGGAAAGCTCGTGCTCTGTCCAATGAGATTACTGGAAACCACATTATCCGGTTTGCTGCGGCAACTCAAGGGTATCTCCATGAGTACGAGCTACTGTTGGATCTTGCCAACTACGTAAGCAAGGGAGGAGAGCTAGCCCTGCTCCCCTACGTCATACACAACGAAGAAGAGATGGAAAGACAATGACTACCGTACAAGATGTGATGAAGGATCCGCATAACCGAGAGTTCAACGACTTCATTCGGTCACTGCCGACCCTGCGTGAAGGACACTTCGAGAACCTGAAACTGGAATGGGATGCCGAGGGGAGCCGGTATCGCTTTCTGGTTTCTCGGATGACAGTGGCAGACGGAGCACCCAAGGACCACCAGGTAATCCTGGAGCACAAGTATCTGGAAGGTAAGCTTGTGAGCCAGGGGTGGAGAACATTCCCGCACTGAGGAAAGGAAAGGAAATGACATACAAGCAACTCTACACGGACTACCCAATGGTGTCGGACTTTGGGGATATCCCCAATCAAAAAGCACCTGTTCGTAAGTGTAGACCTCTCAAGGTAGGGGAGGGCAAGTATGTAACCCTTGTTGTTTATGACAACAAGGACGAAAGGGAGACGTGTACTGCGACCATTAAGAGAGGATACGTGTACTCGCAGGAGGGGAGGCTCGGTGAGGTTCCCCCTGCAACGAAGGACGAACTTGTAGCCAGTCTCCAGTACCACAAGAGCCCGAGGGCTTACCCGAAGTAAAAAGGAATAAGTAATGACCTACTACGATGACCACGACTACGATGAAGACCGATGCCCTATCTGTAAGGAGGTCTACGAAGTAGACGTGGACCCCTTTACGTGGGGTCCAGGCAGGTATAAAAGCTACTGCGCCTGCACTGCAAAGTTGGAAAAGGAAGAGGCTGAGGGGGCTCGTGGTCATCGTAGGGATCTCACCTACCAGACTCCCACCCTTGGGGATCTACTAGAGCAAAGAATGAAGGAGAACCAATGACTGAAAGTCACTACGATGCTACCATCAGGCTAGCCGCAGCAGTACGAAAAGCTTACGCTAAGCGCCAAGAACTTGACCGCTGTGGGTACCCTGTTCCTACTGTGGACAGTGAGGCCGCCGAGGAGGAATATTGCAAAGCAAAGGAGGAGGAAAGAGAGTACTACAAATCAAGAGGAGAAGAGTGAGTATATGTCTGTAAGCATCACACGTCCGTTTCTCGCTTTCCAAGCAATCTCTAAGGTGGAGGGCAATCGCTGGGAGAAAGAACAAGAAACCTACAAGGCACAAGGGTACGTAGGGGACGAGCACTGTGCCCCCTGGCACACTGCCTGTACCCTATGGGAAGAGGTTAAGGAGTTCCTCGCTGCGGAGGGGGAGGAAGAGGCTTGCGTAGTCTGCTGCATCTATGGAGCCGCAGGGTACCATCGGTACTTTCTCCAGAGCACAGGGGAGATCGTATTCAGTGGATCTCACGCTACTGAGGAGGGGAAGAGTAGGGCTGCCGAGGTAGGCTTTACGGTAATCTGAGGAGACAATGAAGATCCAATCCATCGATCTCCCTAAGGTGAGAGAAATAGGGAGAAACTTCCTATACTACAACGCGGTACTTACCTCGATCTGCCTACCTCATGTAAAGACCATCGGTGATAACTTCCTTGAGTGCAATGTGGAACTAAGTCGTATTGACTTACCTAGAGTGAAAGAAATAGGGAGAGACTTCCTCTATTTCAACGAAGTACTCACCTCCGTTCGCATTCCTGTTGTACAAGAAATAGGAGTTGGATTCCTGTCCTACCACCCTAACACAGACGAGTACTTCCATGTCCAAAGCTGAAAGAATCGATCCTAGGTACACTACGCCGAGGCGAAAGAGGTTCTTGAAGAAGCTGGTGCGTAAGGCACGACGCCGAGCCGAGAAGCTGAACCTAGAGAATGCTGGAAAGAAGTTGGCTGCGTTCATCCAAGGGTACGATACCTAGCGCCACGTTGAGTGGCTATAAAAGAAAGAATCAATGAATAGTAATGATGGAGGAGGTTGTGCTTCACTCCTGCTGCTCCTCCTGTGTGGCTTCTGTCTCTGGAGGTGTCAGCCCTGCTCTCATACTAGGGAACACCAGCAGCGTAGAGAACAAGTGGTCAGGCAGCAACAGCGCACTGTACAAGAATCAAGACATGAAGAATCCACTGGAGGAGACTACTCTAGTGTGAACTCTACCACCACTACCCATTTCTATGGAGATAACTGTGAAGACAGGGGAGGATCCTGTATAAATACTAGGAGAGAATGGTGCCAGCGTCTACCTCAATCAGGTCTATGCCCTGGCCCCCGCAATATCCGCTGCTGTAGAGGATGGCATCGTCCTCGGTGGCGGAGGTGAAGACAAGGAAGAAGACAATGAATATACTTAAGGTAGTGTTAGCCCTGGTTGTGCTTTCCGGGATTACATCTAAAGCAGATGCTTCTTCCCACTATACTCGCAGGGAGTTGGCAAAGATATTCTCCCTAGTGGGATCCAGTTGGGAAAGGGTTTATGTAGTTTGTAGTCAACTGCACGGAGAAATTGATGGAAACTCCCAAAGGCCGGAAGCGCCATACATTCGAGAGATTAGATGCTCTCGTTCAGGGGAATGGTTGTTCTCTGCGAACGGTGCAGCAAATCATTCCATCGCGATGGTAGGGGTGTTTCCCCTGGTTGATCCCTTTCGCTTGGAGAGGGAATGGCACCATAGGCTGGGGTCTAACGGACAGGTAGTAGGAACAAGTGAGTGGAGAGTTATCAATAGATATAGTCTGGATAGGCTGCTCCCTAGATGGTCTGCTCTCATATACCCTCTCCCCGATCCCAGCGCGGTATCTGCAAGAGAGTTTAGTTTGGCCCTCGACACAGTTCGTCAAGAAACGTACAGGCTAGCACAACAGCTATTTAACGTTGCTCATGCTCGTGTACGAAGAAACTACATTCAAGATCGTGGGGTCTGTAGGGCACGCTTGCAGAGATTTAGTTCTATGCCAGAAGGTAGACGTGTCAGCGTTGGTATGAATGTTGGGTTTGCTATTGAGCCCTACATATACCTAGACAACAGACGAGAGCCGGTTTTCGAGTCTTGGGGTATCAGAAACAACAGTTCGAGTGGTTTGAATGCTCTGGACTTTGGGTTTTCTACTCCCGTGTCCAGCACAAGAACGTTCTCTGGGGCGCGAGAGTCTGCGATAAGAGTCATTCTTAGATCTCAGCTTCCTAGTAGCTTACACTTACATTCCTGCCTCGGATGGCTTGGTAGATTGTACAATAGTGACGTGATGTACGGAGAGTTTTACTGACCCTAGACCCACTAAACCAAGTAAAGAAAGATCAAAATGACTAAAGCAAAGACATTCTACATTACCAATTTTAACGATGACATTGACAGCATCAAAGACTCCATATCCAGAAAGGAGTTGGTGGATACTGCACGTACACACATCATGGATTTAGTTGATGAGTGTGCAGTGGAAACACTAGAGAACCCACTGACAAGCTCGCAGGCTCTTTGGCATTACCTAAGGGCGACTAAGGAATATAATTATCCTGTGTATAAGTGCTCCCTTGAGTCTGCTGGTTCTAACTTCGAACTCGCTTACTCCCGTTCCTTTGTTAGGGAGGCATGGAAGGCGTACAAAGATTCCTATGCAGATGCAAAGGAGTCAGATGAAGCGGCTCGTAGGTACGAAAAAGAGGATCAGCTTCGTCAATATCGAAGGCTCTACGAAGAGTTTGGTGGATTGTCCCCAGACGAAGTGAAAGGAAGTAAGTGATGGCTAAGGGAATGACTTACGGTGAAACGGTAGCCAAGATGATCGAGATTGGATCCAATAGAGAACAGGCACAAGAGTTCTTCGATTCAATCGTCCACACCTACCACTACGACCACGGGCTTAGTACAGAAGAGGCGAAGTCCCTGGCGAGCGGAAACCTCGGCTACCTTATGGGCTACGCCGTTACAGAGATCGACGTGAAGATGTGGCAGGAAATCGGCTGCCTGCATCCAGTATTCGGGGATATGACCAAGGACTCACCCTCAGCCGAGGAAGCTTTTCAGGCAGGCGTGAAGGTGGCGAGGGGGTAAGCGATGGAAAGGACGAGTGACGAGTACCGCGACCTCTTCAAGAAAGAGGGGTGGCCTGATCCTCCCGAAGGGGAGGTCAAGAAAATGAGATACATGAACTATATGGACTTGTACGTTCTAGTAGACGGGAACTGGTACTGGTCTAGGGAAGCAAGAGAAGCTTGGGCACTCTGTCCTTACGGCCCTCCCTATTCTTAATCAAGCAGGGTGGATCCACCCTAAACAATAGAACGACCCCAGCATGTCGCTGTGGCTCCCTTGAAAAGGAATGAATCAATGACAATCTATGAGATCCGAACCGACAGTGCTTTCCTTGTAGGGGATACTCCCCCGACTCAGGAAGAGATGAGGGCTGCTCTTAGGGAGCTTGCTCCTGAGGTCAAGCCTTACCAGCTTTCCCTTACGGTAGAGCCGGAACCGTACATCGACGAGTCCTTCAACCCTCGCGCCTTCATGGACAACGAGTCTACGATGGCTTGCTTCCATAAGCGTTACACCCTTGGAGACGAGGGGCATGGGTACAACAGTGATGATTACGAAGGGTGGGACGAAATGGAGGAGGCTATTCAGGAGAACGAGAATCCTGATTGCATTCTCCCTCTTCGACTGTATGACCACAGTGGAATCTCTATGTCCGTAGGGACGGCGAGTGATTGGGACTCAGGAAGAGTAGGCTTCATCTGGGCTAAGAAGTTTCCCGAAGAGACTTTGGAACAGCTAGAGGCAAGGCTGCGCAGTGAGGTGGAGGTTTACGACACGTATCTTCGTGGCGGGATCTACCGTTTTACTGTGAAGGACTCTAACGGAGAAGTGATGGAGTCCTGCACGGGTTTCTACTCGGAAGAGGATGCCCGCCTGGATGGAGAAGCCACTCTCAAGGCGACAATGAATCACCTGTTGGAAACCACCAACAGGGTTGCTCAGGAAAAGTAAAGGAATCAAATGATTACGCAACAAGAATACAACGAAGAGATCGCAAACCTTGCTCAGACCATCGTGTCCGAGGCAAAGGAATACGATCAGGACTTGAACGATACCCTTCACGAGACTATCGACGGTCACGAGTGGGTCATCTACACCGCGAAGGCTAGGAGTCTCGCTTCCCTTATGGGAAACCCCGATGCTTGGAAGGAATTCGGTGGAGAGTTCACGGATGAACTTCGAGCCTATTCGGGAATGCAAGAGGATGTCTGGAGCTACATCCACGACCATTCCTTAGAGGACGAGGAAGACGACTCCTAGAACGGCTAGCACTTGCCCCACTGGTTAATCGCCAGTGGGGCTTATGCTACGTTAAGAACTCAAAGGAGCATCAATGCGAATCAAAGCAATCAATCTGCCTAGGGTGGAGGCCGTATACGATGCCTTCCTCTGCCACAACAAGAGCCTGACCTCCCTTACACTTCCTGAGGTGAGAAGTGTTGGGACCGGATTTATTTGCCTCAACGCGGTACTAACCAACCTGAGTATGCCCAAGCTGGAGGGAACCGGACATGGTTTTCTAACCTCCAACGAGGAACTGACCTCTCTCTCCCTACCTGAGGTAACGGGTGTAGGGAATGGTTTCCTCACCCTCAACGCAAGACTAACCTCTGTTTCTCTACCAAAAGTGAAGTGGGTAGGGAATGGTTTCCTACACTGCAACGAGGTGGTTACCTCCCTTGAACTTCCCGAAGTGAAAAGTGTAGGGCATGACTTCCTCTGTCGCAACAGCGCACTCACCTCCCTCAGTTTTCCCAAACTAGAGACTATTGGGGATAGCTTTCTTTACTGCAATGAGGAACTCTCCTCCTTGGATGTTCCTAACGCGAAGTGTGTAGGGGTCTTTTTCCTATACAATAACACTAATGGATTGTCGACCTCCCTATGAAAATCCAAGCAATCAGTCTGCCTGAGGCAAAGACCGTGGGGCACGACTTCCTATTCTACAACAAGAGACTTTCCTCCATTGACCTTCCTAATGCAGAGAGCATAGGGGGTGGGTTTCTTTTCTTAAACAAGAAACTAACCTCCATTGACCTGCCCGAGACAAAAAGGATCGGGAGGGGTTTCCTCTGCCACAATAAAGCACTAACCTCCCTTCGTATGCCAAAGGTGGAGAGCCTGGGGTATAACTTTTTGTACAATAACAAGGCACTAACCTCCCTCAACCTGCCTAAGCTAGTGCGGGTAGGGAATGGTTTCCTATACTTTAACGAGGAACTCTCTTCTCTTAGTCTTCCTCACATAGAAGATATTGAGAATGACTTCCTACACAGCAACGAAGAAATCGTTTCTCTCAGTCTGCCCAAGGTAAAGAATATAGGGGATCACTTCCTTTATCGCAACGAAGAAATCGTTTCTCTCAGTCTGCCCAAGGTAAAGAATATAGGGGGTCAATTCCTTTACCGAAACAAGGTACTCACGACCCTCAGCCTCCCTAGGGTAACCCGAGTAGGGGACTGGTTCCTCTTCCACAACAAAGGACTTCACAGCCCTATTCTATAGCAGCAGGGTGGATCCACCCTAACCCAGTGAAAGCAACGAATCCCGGTTGCCGATGACTCGTCGGTAACTGTAACTAACAGAAAGGTATAGCACATGAATAAGATGTACAAGAAGGTCAAGAAGCAGAACGGCGAGCGGTTCGCCAAGGTGTTGCGAGGATATCACAACGGGATCTTCGAGATCCCCGACATCCTTCCCATCGTCAAGCACGCAGGAAGGAGCCCGGAGGATGCCGAGGCACTCCTTCCGTATCTGATGACTCTCCTGAATGAGGATGAGGTCGAAGAAGCGGCGGCCCAGAATCCCTACGAGCTTCTGGAGAAGGCGGGGTACCACGCAGAGTATGCGGATACTCTGGAGAAGCAGAACGCTATCAGGAAACACTTCACTTCTGGTGAGGAGTTGTGTACGTTCAACGACTCGTCTCGATTCCAGAACTACCACATCGTGAACTGTGTTCGTCACGACGTGGAGGATATCAAGCGGGAGGACTTCCTTGGGAAGGAAGAACGACAAGATGCCTACGGCACCTCGGTTATCTCGATCCAGATGGCGAAGAAGGGTGGATACATCTCCATCAAGAATCGTTACAACCACAAGGTAGCGAACTGCGACAACACTTTCAAGAGCAACCCCGACAACATCATTACTGGGTTGTCCGAAGCTCTTCAGGAAGAGTTTGGAATTTCCTTCTCCGCCACGTCGAGTGTTCCCGATGGATACGTTCTGTGTGGAAGGAATATCGTCAAGCAGAACTATGAGATCAGCGGTATCATCTACGGGGATCACTGTGTCGTCAAGAACGGTACGCTGACGGAGCTAGAAGATCCTGAGTACCTGTTCGATTACTTCATCTTCGATGCACGAACCAAGACCTTCTCCTGTGACGACGGCATCACGGACAGCTTCCCCGAGACGTTCAACAATGCTTACGGAGGCTCCCCCACCGTGTATGTCAAGAACCATTGTATCTACGATGGTGACTTGATGCTCGTCGGGGTGTGAACACTCAGAGAAAAGCCCCTGCTCCTAGTCGGGGCGGGGGCTTTTCTCGATTAAGCCAACCCTCAGCTAGGAGGCACGCGGTGCGAATCAAATCAATCAACCTGCCTAAGGTAACCAAGGCAATAGGATCCAACTTCCTCCATCGGAACGTGGTCATAGACTCCTTTGCGCTCCCAAACGTGAGGTTCGTCGGGCACTCCTTTCTAAGAGATAACAGAGGACTCACCTCCATTTCTCTCCCCAACGTGCTTAACGTGGGCTCCCGATTCCTCCAATACAACATGATACTCGACTCTATTGCTCTTCCTAAGCTTGGGTATGTGGGGAGCAGCTTCCTCTACTCTAATGAGGGACTTCGTTCTCTTTCCCTTCCGGGGTTGGGGCAGGCTGAAGGTTACTTCCTCTTCTACAATGAGGCACTCACCTCCCTTAACCTACCCGAGGTAACTTGGATAGGAGACAACTCCCTCTACCACAATTGGGATCTACCCTCTCTTGATCTGCCTAAGGCAAGGTTTCTGGGGGATAACCTCCTACACCACAACAAGAGACTAACCTCCATCACCCTGCCCCTACTGAGTGACGTGGAGAGGTCGCACTTTCTAGGGGCACTCCGTAGGAGGAAAACTGACTACCACCACGAGGATTGAAACAATGAACAAACTACCTTTTGGATACCTTCTGGACCCCTACAAGTGGGTTCGGGGTACTGTACTTGAGGACGAGGACAGCATGCCGGGTGACCCTGGGTACACCCCTGGGATCTTCCATGTTACTTCACGCCTCACAGAGGTGATGGCGTCGGGAGAACTGAAGGCAAGGCGACAGCTTAAGGGGAAAGTTGGGCTTGGTGGTGGGCTGGGTAATGAGGCTCCCGACCTCGTTAGCTTTGTCCCTGACCTAGACAGAGCACGGTGGTTGGCTGACGCGATGATTGTAGCGGCGGAGGCAGCATGGAATATGATCAGTGCGACTGAGGTTATTGAGAGCGTACTGAACAGGTGCGACTTCCCCACTGACTATGACCGTTGGACTTTTCAAGACCCTGAGTACGAAGAGATATACAACCGTGGTCTGTACTCAACGCTACTTGATGTTTCTGGTGAGTTTGGCCTGGACGTGGACGACCCGGAAAGCCTGCTCTACTTTGAAGGGTGGAAGGAAGCCCTACAACAACAGAAGGAAAGGGTGGAAAGTACTTTCCATAGTGGTAAGCTCAAGTATGAGTTGATACAAAAGGCGGAGCGTCTGTTTGGGGAGCTTGAAACTGACTACTCACAGCGGATATTCCCGAGTGTGTTGGTTGGGTTTACTGCGTCCTGGGATGCCTTTTCTATGATCAACCCCATGGAGATTGCTGTCCTACAATGCGGAGTAAGGGAGAGCGCCCCCGGAGAACTGAATCCAGGGGAACAGGAGATCCGATTCCCCCCGGAGGATGTAATCCTAGTTTCCCACGAGCGAATGATCTCGTGGCCTGTTCCCGTTCCTGAAAGAGAACTGTGAGGATTAGAACAGTCAATCTGCCTAAGGCGGAGACGGTAGGGGATTACTTCCTCTACCGCAACAGGGGACTTGCCTCCGTCGAGCTATCAAGCGTGAAGACTGTAGGTTCCAGCTTTCTCAGTTGGAACAGAAAGCTAACTTCCCTTGCCCTTCCTTCGGTGGTAAGCATAGGGTACGACTTCCTCAGCGCCAACAAAGGACTAACCTCCCTTTCCCTTCCTAGTGTAAAGGCTATAGGGGACTACTTCCTTTGGCGAAACTACGAAGTCTCTTCCCTCAGCCTGCCCAAGGTAGAGAGGCTAGGAAAGGGCTTCATGCTCGCCCATCGTAACTTTAGAACTCGCTATACACGTTTGCCCTTCCAGTCTACATTATGAAGAGAGAAACAACCATGACCGTCATAAGCAATGAATACCGATACCGCCTAGGAACAAACTGTCCCAAGGTAGGATTACCATCCCTTCCCTTCTTCTATGACAGTTTGGAGAAGGCGCAAGCCGCTGCAAAGGAATGTGTCGCAGAGGGATACCATGCCAGTATCTATCTTGATCAGACTCTCAAGACAAGCTACTTGCTCGAAGAGTCGAATTCCTTCTCTTCCGCTCCCTCCCTTGGTTCCACGGTAATCCTAGAGGGAGGAGAGACACTGCCTAACGTGCACTCGTCCGATAAGTGTAAGGGACAGTTCTGCTGCATCCACAATCCTTCCGACCATCACATGCGGTCGTGGCCTCAGCATTGGAGAGGGGATCGTAATCTCATGGAGAGAACCTGCCCCCACGGTGTGGGGCACCCCGACCCCGACGACCCTAACCCCGACAAGTCTCACGGCTGTGATGGTTGTTGCACGCCTGAGCACTGTAAGGACGAATGAACAACACCCTAAAGCCCCAAAGTCAAGAAGCCCTCAAGCGTCTCATCACGCAGTACGAGAACGACATTGCAGAAGCGAAGAAGTTGGGAAGAAGCAACCTAAGCCTGATGCAAAACCAGCTTGATCGTTTGAGGGAAAGACTAAAGTCAAACGCAAACTCCCTATAAAATAGGGTTCAATCTCCAACTTGTAAAAGAATGTCACAGAATGTATACGATTGTATCTAGGCTGCCCTCCTCTTCTATAGGAGCAGGGTGGATCCACCCTATGTAGTCAGAAGCGGTGAATGTTTCACTGCTGAAACCGAGGTGAACTATGATGCAAGAATTCTTGGAGGAGAAGATCCGAACAGAGGAAGCCCTGGAGGCCGCCGTGAAGCTGGAGCATAACGGTATTCTCAGTCCCCGGGCTGTGGATGTTTACGTGTTGGAAGCCATGGATGCTTGGGATGACTGGCAGCAGACCCTTCTACTGGAGAAGCTTAACCGCTCATCGGAGACTTCCCGATGACTGACCAAGAGAAGGCAACAGCCATTCTACGACTTCTGTTTCCGCCTCGGGTTGTCTTTGGTTTTCTCCTTGTGACTGTTACGCTAGCCTCAGGTAGCTATATTCTGGTGAGCATGGCTACTGCGTTCACATTGGTTGAGGCAATCGAGCAAGGACGAAACGCATGACAGGTCAGGGAAGGAAACCCCTACTCAGGAAGGACAACGTAGTTTATCGACTGCCTGTCCTTCCTGACGTGCGGGCGAACGATAGTCGGGTAGCTTCCGCTTACCTTAGTGAGTGTAAGAACATCCATTCGACTAAGCAGCTTCGGTCATTCGTGAAGCGGTGGAAAGCCTTGTGGGAATTGTTTCCTGACACTACCACAAATCCCTATGCGAAGAGACTTTCGTCAGGTCGGGTACCCTATAAGCATGTCTTCAAGAAGCTAGCGAAACTCAACAAGGGAGCAGACTTCCGTAGATGGAGTGACACACTTGCGCTAGCTATGGAGCTAAGGGTTCCCGGGTCGCTTCTCCTCGCTTATCGGGTATCCCAGAAGTACGGTGTGACGGAGGACGTAGTAATCGTTCAAGCTCACCGTGCCGTAGACCTGCTATAGAAGATCCCCTCATCGGATGATTAGGGGCAGCAGACGGATGATTATCAGATGATTCAATGCGGGTAGTGGCTACACTTTCCTAAAAGGAAACACGCCATTAATGAGAGCAAATAACGAAAGCAACAGCGCAAGGCGCTGGAAAGAATAAACCAATGAAGATCGCAATCGCATACAGAAACGACAGGTATATCTGGGGCCTGGTATCCAATGGATCCAAGGGAGATGTAGTTGTTGACGTGTCGGACGACAAGCTGGATCTGTGGCAGGCCATCGAAGAAGCACACGGCAGGGTACAGGACCAACTGCGTAGGATAGACAACGACTTCATCGCTGAGAACTACCCACCGAGTAAGGAGTAAACCAATGAATCTGAAGATTGAAGAAGAGTCCATTCTTAGGGGAATGGGAGTCACGCTATGAGTTACAACAACCAAACCATCACCGCCGCAGTCATTATGGTCCACGGAGATCCCTCCGTAGGGATCCCTGATTGGTCAATAGAGGTTGGCCCCCTCGACTTGGGTCTATCGTTCATAGCCGAGGATCAAACCGAGGAATTCTGCGACGAGCTTAGGTCTGCACTCCGACAGGTAGCGCAGGTTATCACGGGAGAAGACAACGCCGACGTATTCTTGGAAGGCTACGATGAAAGGGGCAACGATGAGTGAACCACAACAGCCGTTCTGCCCGACGTGTAGAGAGCACCCCACGTCGGAGAAGCCCTGTTCTTGTGACTTGAATAGGTGGTGTCTTGGGGAGGCTAAGAAGGCCTTCCTCGCTGTACTAGAGAAGCAGGAGGGACACAACGGTTTGGTTCTCTTAGAGAAAGAAGGCTGGCGAGAACAAGAAACCCACGAGAACTACTGGATATTCCTCCACCGTCTTTTCCCGGGAGTCGAGGTTTATTGGAACCCCGGCACAGGATACTTCGACGCCAGCAACTGGTGACTTCTAAAAAGAGCAACCCGTTGGTCTAATATGACTAGCTGGTTGCTCTAGCTTAACCCTCCTCAGTTAAGGATCATCTATGAAGATCAAATCAATCAACCTGCCTAAAATAACTGAGGCAGAGGACTACTTCCTCTACTGGAACAGGACACTCACTACTCTCGACCTGCCTAACTTGGTATGGGTGGAGTATGGGTTTCTCTACAGCAACAATGCACTCACTAGCCTAGACCTGCCTAAGCTAGAGTGGGTAGGAGGTAGTTTCCTCCGCAACAATACAGAACTAGCCTCCTTGAGCCTGCCTAACTTGGCGGAGGTAAGAGGGGGATTCTTCCTCTACAGCAACTCCATCGCCTCCTTGTACCTTCCCAAACTGACTAAGGCAGAAGGTCTTGGATTCCTTGGCATCAACCGTCACCGCAAGGATCTCCTCGATGCTAATAACCTCTGTCAACCTGCCTAAGGTAACGCAAGTAGGGCATGGATTCCTCTGTTACAACAAGGCACTCACTAGCCTCAGTCTGCCTAAGCTGACCGAGGCAGGGAGTTACTTCCTCTGGCACAACAAGGCACTCACTAGCCTCAGTCTGCCTAAGCTGAACGAGGCAGGGGAGAGCTTTCTCTACAGCAACAATGCACTCACCAGCCTCAGTCTGCCTAAGGTAACCCAAGTAGGGGAGAGGTTCCTCTGGCACAACAAGGCACTCACTAGCCTCAGTCTGCCTAAGCTAACCACAGCAGGGCACGACTTTCTCTACTACAACAAGGCACTCATTAGCCTCAGTCTGCCTAAGCTAACCCAGGTAGGGAGGTACTTTCTCTACTACAACAAGGCACTCACTAGCCTCAGTCTGCCTAAGCTAAGCAAAGTAGGAGATAAGTTCCTCTACTGCAACCCCCGCGTAAAGGATCTACTAAATGAAAATAATCTCCCTCAACCTGCCTAGGATAACTCAGGTAGGGGATAACTTCCTCTACTGGAACGGGGCACTCACTGCTCTCAGCTTGCCTAAGGTAACCGAGGTAGGGAATGACTTCCTCAACAACAACCATGTGCTCACTACCCTCAACCTGCCTAAGGTAGCCAAGGTAGGGGCTTACTTCCTCTACCACAACAGAGCACTCACTACCCTTGCCCTGCCTAGCCTCACTCGGGCTGGAGATTGCTTCCTCAACTACAACTATGTGCTCACTGCCCTCGACCTGCCTAAGGTAACCGAGTCAGGGAACTACTTCCTCTACCACAACGAAGCACTCACTACCCTAGAACTACCTGAGCTAACCACAGCAGGGGATTGCTTCCTCAACTACAACCATGTGCTCACTACCCTCAACCTGCCCAGGGTAACTGAGGTAGGGAACTACTTTCTCTGCAACAACCATGTGCTCACTACCCTCAACCTGCCCAGGGTAACTGAGGTAGGGGCTTACTTCCTCAGCTACAACACAGAACTAACCTCTCTAACCGCCTCTAAGCTGGCACGAGTAGGAGAGTGGTTCCTCCTCCGCAACCCCAAAGCACGGAAGCCCTATGAGAATCAGATCAATCAACCTGCCTAAGGCAGCCTTGGTAGGGAATTATTTCCTCTACTCAGAGAATGCAATCGTCTCCCTAAGCCTGCCCGAGGTAACCCGGGTAGGGGATGGTTTCCTCTGCTGGAACAGGCCACTCACTTCCCTTAACATGCCTAAGCTGACCCAAGTAGGGGAGGACTTCCTCTGCTGCAATACAGAAATTGTCTCCCTCTCACTGCCTAGCCTGATGCGGGTAGGGGTTGGGTTCCTCTTCTACAATGAACGAAGGTACATTCTCAATGCAAATCCGATCCATCAACATGCCTGGTGGGGCAACCGAGGTAGGGGTTAACTTCCTCTCCTACAATAGGACAATCACCTCCATAACACTTCCCAATCTAACTAAGGCAGGGAATTACTTTCTCTGCGATAACAGGCAACTAACCGTCATCAACCTGCCTAGGGTGGAAGAGGTAGGGAGCGACTTTCTCTACCACAACGAGGTAGTCACTACCGTAGACCTCCCTGAGTTAGTGGAGGTAGGATGTAACTTCCTCTACTCTTCGAGAGGGATAACCCACCTAGACCTTCCTAATCTGATCGCAGAAGGGATTAACTTCCTAGGTTTTAGGTGTAGAAGAGTGGAATGGGTGAAGGTAAATGAAAATCAGATCAATCAACCTGCCTAGGGTAACGCAAGTAAAGGACGACTTCCTTTATTTCAACGTGTCACTCTCCTCACTAGAACTGCCTATCCTTACGCAAGCAGGTAGTTGGTTCCTCTACTGGAACAAGTCACTCACCACTCTCAACCTGCCTAAGGTAACCAAGGTAGGAGACTGCTTCCTCTACTGGAACGAGGTAGTCACTACCCTCAGCTTGCCTAAGCTAACCAAGGTGGGGGATGATTTCCTCTACTACAACAAGTCACTCACTACTCTCAACCTACCTAAGCTAACCCGACGAGGGGGCGGTTTCCTCTATTGCAACGAGGTACTCACTACTCTCAACCTGCCTAAGCTGACCGGGACAAGCAGTAGTTTTCTATGGGACAACCTCCGCGTAAAGGATATCCTCAATGCGAATCAACTCAATCAACCTGCCTAAGGTAACGCAGATAGGTGGCAGCTTCCTCTCCTACAGTGAGATGCTAACCCTAAAGCTACCTAATCTCACTCAGGTGGGGGATTGCTTCCTCTACTGGAACGACTCGCTCACTACTCTTAGCTTGCCTAACGTCACACAGGGAGGGGATCGATTCCTCAGTCACAACCATGTGCTCACTACCCTCAACCTGCCTAAGCTAACCCAAGTAGGGGATTGGTTCCTCTACCTGAATACAGGGATCACTGCCTTAGATCTACCTAGGCTAACTGAGGTAGGGAATGACTTCTTCTACAGGAATAATGCACTCACTACCGTAGACCTGCCTAACATCACTCAGGTAGGGGACCGCTTCCTCGGACGCAACGAGGTGCTCACTGCCCTCGACCTGCCTAGGCTAACCACGGTAGGGAAATACTTCCTGTACTACAACAACTCACTCACTACCCTCACTGTCCCTAAACTAACGAACGTAGGGGATAACTTCCTCTTTCTGAATAGAAGATCACTACGGTTCTAAGCTAAGAATCGTGTGGAGACTGTTCCACCCTCGTTACTATAGAGACAGGGTGGATCCACCCTAAACAATGCAAGGCCGGAATGTTTCTGGCTAGAAAGGAATCAACGATGACTCACCAAGACGGACGACTGCGAGCCTTCACCCGAGGACTCCAAGCAATCTTCTGTGAGGGACCTACCCTTACTTACGACGGCGACCCTGAAAGCCCTCGCAGTGTGGCCTTCGATCAAGGGATGAACGTCGGGGAACGTCTCCGCACAACCTTCGATCTCCGAGGGAAGGATCTTCGCAGACCCCTTCCCAAGTGGCTGCACCCGAACGAACCCGCACAGCAATTCTACGTTATCATGGTAGAGTACGACCCCAGAAACACTCCTCGGTCGAAGGATGTTGTGACTGCGATAAGGCAACAAATCATCGACGGCATGATGACCCCTAACAACGAACAGTTAGAGGACTTCTCTGTCGACGTGCGAAACTAGAAAGGAAACGATCATGGATACCAAGTGTATTGTTTGTGGGGAACCTTGGGATTACTGGGGAGCACGCCACGGCGACATGGCTCCCTGGGAGTACGAACTATTCAGTAAGGGTGCAGGTTGCCCTTGCTGCGAGGGGCAACCCAACGGCTACACGCCCGAAACTATCTTCGATGTGGAGCTAGGCGACGAGGATTGTGTCCATCGTATCGAAGCGATGGACGCGGACAACCGCCCCGAGTGGAAGGAACCTCCCCCTCCTCCTCCCGTGATTCTGTGGACGTGTGATGGTTGTGGTGTCGAGGTTCGTAAGGATCCACAGGATAACGAACTGTATTACCACACCCCTCCCAAGGCTCCTGGTGCCAAGTGGTACCACAGCCACAACTACAGCCGGGGCTGCCCCGACGAGGAACCTGTAGCTACCTTCGGGAAGCAAAAGGTTTGCGAGTTCTGCGTCACCTCCTGTGATCACTGTGGGAAGAAAGTCTCCCCTACGATCACGACGGAGGATGTATACGACGAGGGCTGGTGTACGCTCCGCAAGAACAGCGAAGTTCTGTGCGTCAATTGTGTCTCGACCTGGTGTGAAGAGTGCGGGGCCTTCTTCGATAAGGACGGCTGCCAGTGCCAGAACGAAGAGTAAGACTTTACAACTCCATTCTATAGGAGCAGGGTGGATCCACCCTAAACAATGCAAGGACGGGGAGTCCCCCTGCTGCTTCTTCTATAGCAGCAGGGTGGATCCACCCTAAACAGTGTTGGCAGCATGGTGCTGCTCTCATGCAATCAATCGAAAAAACAAAGAGAGAATGAAAATGGCAAAGAAGAACACGTATGATGTGAGTCGGGATATCGTGATGGCTCGTCCCATGGTCAAGGCGTATGACGCTTCGACGGGGGCCGAGGTTTCGGTTGGAACCGAAGGTAGCTTCGGTGTGGCGGTCTGCGTTCGTCGTATGGACTCCGAGGATGGCACTCAGGGCCAGCCTCGAATCAGTCTGAACACGGCCTACGTTGCCAAGAAGGCGAGCAGTCGTCTGGCTTGGATCGTCGGTGGGGACCGCCCCGAGTTGCGAACGCCCCAGGAGGGCGACCTCGTTCTTGGAAGCGCCCTGAAGCGTCTCGATCCCCGCATCGCCGCAGCCGTCTTCCCCGAGTTTGGACGGTACGCCGAGAAGGTCGCAGCCCTTCTGGCCAAGCAAGCCGCCTGAACTAACCCTCAGCACAAGCAACCAACAACCAAAGGAATCAATCAATGGCACGCAAGCAAGACATCACCAAGGCTCTCCAAGTTCTGACCTCGGCGGGTTTCCAAGTCACTCTCACCAGTAGCACGGGGAAGAGTGTCACGGCGACCGATCAGGGCACCGCTTCGGCTCCCCCGGCTCCCAAGCAGGCCCAGACCAAGGCGTCACGTTCCAAGGCGCAGCCCCGCGTCAAGCACTGCTCCCTCTGTGGAGGCGAGGGTCACAACAAGGCGACCTGTGCTCGGCGCCAAGAGAGCCAGGCCCAGACGCCGCCCGTGGACATGACCACGGCGCTGCTGGATGGTGTGCCTGCTCCCCAGCAGGCTCCCCAAGCCCCAGCGGAGCCCGAGCCCCTGGACTTCCTGAACCTGTCCTTCTGATGAGTCGCCTCGCTAGCCTCACGGCTAGCGGGGCTATTCTCGTTTAATCTTTGAAAGGGTAAGCGTACCTAACTATAGGAGGTTACCTGATGGCACACTACGAAGTTTTCGATAAGACGCAACTGCATACTGAGGTTTTCTACAGCCGTGACTGCCGCAAGGCGGAGCAGTGGGTTGCATTCCAGCCCGAACCTGATAAGTTCGTCATCCGTGAAGTGAAACCCCTTAGCATGGATGCCTTTCCCATTAAGAAGGGCCGCCACCGCTAGCGAACGAAAGTCCAGCCCATGAATAAACCTACAACGGAAGAGGAATGGAACGACCATTCCGTCACGATAGCCTTTGCTTGTACGAATTACGCTGTAAAAGCATGGCAGAAGAAGATTGCCGAGGAAGATATCCTCCCCGTTAGTAGTGAGTTCATCAATAAGTTCCTCCTTAAGAAGAGGATGGAATACTTCGAGGCGACCCCTAACTACTTCTCTTCATTCGAGGAAATGAACGAGACGTATTCCAGGTCAGTTGTTGCGTCAGGGGTTGCCATGCGGAAGATGATCGCAGAACGTATCGAGGAAGAACGCCTAGAGAAAGAAGGCAAGTAAACCATCACACCTACAAAGATGTAATTTGAAATCGTAGCTCAGTTGGTAGAGCAGCGGGCTTTTAACCCGAAGGTCGTGGGTTCGACCCCCACCGGTTTCACAATAGTGTTTCGTATCGCTAAGGAGTCGGAACACTAGTTGTTAGCATTGTCCTCAGCCGGTGCTAACGAAGAAGGTAAGGTTCCCAGGCTTATCCTTCTCCAGTTCTAAAATCCTGGGACTTGCGGGCATAACTCAGTGGTAGAGTGCCGCCTTTACACGGCGAATGTCGTAGGTTCGATCCCTACTGCCCGCACCAAGACCCCTAAACAGCCCACTAGCTAACCCCTAGTGGGCTATTTTCTGTACGCACGCACCTACATTAACCCGACAGGGTGGATCCACCCTAGTCCCTGAAGCCACTCTCTGGCCAAGAAAGGAATCATCCAATGAATCGTCACCGCATCATCGACCCCGAAGCCATGCTCCAGTTCGTCACCGGAGGGCAATCCATCTTTACCCTGGCGAACAGCGCCACCGGGAACCGCTACACCTACAAGGTATCCAAGAAGAAGCACGGCGATATCTTCTGGGTGAGTCTCCTTAACGGAAGTGATAACGTCAAGGACTACAGGTTCTTTGGCACGCTCTTCCCCACCTACTACCTGTCCAACACCTACAGGTTCAAGCACTCCCGTAACGGAAAGATTGGACCCGAGGCCCAGTCCGTTGTGGCGTGGTCCTGGTTTCTCACGAGACTCCAGAGCGGGAAGGGCTTCCCCGAGGGTTTCCAGTTCTGGCACGAGGGCCGCTGCGGTCGCTGCGGACGTAGGCTCACGGTCCCGAGTAGCCTCTCGGTGGGCTTCGGTCCCGAGTGCGAAAAGAAAGTCGCCTAGGAGGCGTCTATGAAAATAACCTCCCTCAACCTGCCTGACGTTACACACGTCGAGGATAAGTTTCTCTTCTACAATAAGGCACTCACTACCCTAGCCCTCCCTAACCTAACCAAGGTGGGGAATAGCTTCCTCTTCTACAATAAGGCACTCACTACCCTCGACCTGCCTAAGCTAACTGAGGTAGAGAACAGCTTCCTCTGCGAAAACAAAGCACTCACTACCCTCAGTCTCCCTAAGCTAACCACGGTGGGGATTAGCTTCTTCTGCGACAACGAGGTAATTGCTACCGTAGACCTGCCTGAGCTAACCAAGGTAGGGGACTACTTTCTCTACTACAACAAGGAACTTACATCCCTAGAGCTACCTAAGCTAACCAGGGTATGGGACGACTTTCTCTGCTACAACCAGGCACTCGCTACCCTCACCGCCCCTAATCTCACTCAGGTAGGGGAGTACTTCCTCTTCCACAACCAGGAACTTACCTCCCTCACCCTGCCTAAGCTGACTCAGGTAGAGGAGGAATTCCTCTTCTACAACAAGGTACTCACGACTCTCACTGCCCCTAGGCTAGCCGAGGTGGGGCACTACTTCCTGTACTCCAACGAGACACTCACTACCCTAGAGCTACCCATGCAGGATCTACTCAATGAAAATAACCTCCCTAGTCCTCCCTAGTGTTACGCGCATAGGGGATGACTTTCTCTTCCACAACGAGGCACTCACTACCCTCACTGTCCCTAAGCTAACCGAGGTAGGGAATTACTTCCTCTGCCACAACACGGCACTCACTACCCTCACTGTCCCTAAGCTAACCGAGGTAGGGAATTACTTCCTCTGCCACAACACGGCACTCACGACCCTCACTGTCCCTAAGCTAACGCAAGTAGGGTATTGGTTCCTCCCCCACAACAGAGTACTCACGACCCTCACCGCCCCTAATCTCACTCAGGCAGGGTATAGGTTCCTTCCCCACAACCCTTCAGCACGGAAGCCCTATGAAAATAACCTCTCTCGACCTCCCTAAGGCAACCAAGGTAGGGGATTACTTCCTCTTCTACAACAGAGTATTCACGACCCTCAACCTCTCTGAGCTAACTGAGGTAGGGGAATACTTTCTAAACAACAACCCTCAGCACGCCCCAGAAGGGATGCCCTATGAAAATAACCTCCCTAGTCCTCCCTAAGCTAACCAAGGCAGGGGATAAGTTTCTCTGCTGGAACGAGGATCTCACTACTCTCACCGCCCCTAGGCTAACCAAGGTAGGGAATCACTTCCTCTACTGGAACGAGGATCTTACTGCCCTCACCCTGCCTAAGGTAACCGAGGTAGGGGATAAGTTCCTCTTCTACAACAAGAGACTCTCCTCCATCGACCTCCCTAAGCTAACCGAGGTAGGGGATAAGTTCCTCTGCCACAACAAGGTACTCGCTACTCTCAGTCTGCCTAAGCTGACCCAAGTAGGGAATGACTTCCTCCCAAAGTAGGGAACGGCTTCCTCCACTCCAGCCCCTCAGTACGGAAGTTCTATGAAAATAACTTCAATCAACCTGCCTAAGGTAACCACGGTAGGGAGTCACTTCCTCTGGTACAACACTTCACTCACGACCCTCACCCTGCCTGGTCTAACCGAGGCAGGGGATTGGTTCCTCTACCGCAACAAGACAATCGCTACCCTCAACACCCCTAAGCTAACCAAGGTAGGTGACAGCTTTCTCTACTGGAATAAGGAACTTACTTCTCTCACTCTTCCTAAGCTAACCGAGGTAGGAAGTTACTTCTTCCTCCGCAACACTGTACTCACGACTCTCACCGCCCCTAAGCTAACTCACGTAGGGAATGACTTCCTGTACGAAAACAGGTCACTCACTGCACTCAACTTGCCTAACCTAGTCAAGGTAGGGAGAAGCTTTCTCTACTGCAACCCAGCCCTCACTGCTCTCGACCTCCCTAAGCTAACCAAGGTAGGGAACGGCTTCCTCACCCACAACAAAGCACTCACTGCTCTCGACCTCCCTAAGGCAACCAAGGTAGGGGATTACTTCCTCTTCTACAACAGAGTATTCACGACCCTCACCGCCCCTAATCTCACTCAGGTAGGGTATAAGTTCCTTCCCCACAACCCTACGGTACGGAAGCTCTAGAAGGCCCTATGAAAATAACCTCCCTAGTCCTCCCTAAGCTAACCGAGGCAGGGGATAAGTTTCTCTGCTGGAACGAGGATCTCATTACCTTCACCGCCCCTAGGCTAACCAAGGTAGGGAATCACTTCCTCTACTGGAACGAGGATCTTACTGCCCTCACTCTGCCTAACCTAACCGAGGTAGGCAACAGCTTCCTCTTCCGCAACACAGAACTAACCTCTCTCAGCTTGCCTAACCTTACTCAAGTAGGGAATAACTTCCTCTGCACCAACACGACACTCACTGCCCTCAGCTTGCCTGAGCTAACCACTACAGAGAATTACTTCCTCGACAGCAACCTAGCACTCACTAGCCTCAACCTGCCCAAGCTAACCCGCGTAGGGGATTACTTCCTCTACCGCAACACAACCCTCACTACTCTCAACCTGCCTAGTCTCACTCAAGTAGGGGATAGGTTCCTCCACTTCAACAGGATAGTCACTTCCCTCAACCTGCCTCGTCTAACCAAGGCTGGGAGTTACTTCCTCTACCACAGCCCCGCACGGAAGCCCTATGAAAATAACCTCTGTCAACCTGCCTAAGCTGACCCAAGCAGGGAACGACTTTCTCTTCTACAACAAAGCACTCACTACCCTCACCGCCCCTAAGCTAACGCGCGTAGGGGAGAGCTTCCTCTGCTACAACAAGGTACTCACTGCCCTCAGTCTCCCCAAGCTAACCGAGGTAGGGAATAACTTTCTCTTCAGCAACAAGGCACTCACTAGCCTCGACCTGCCTGACGTTACGCACGTAGGGCCTAGTTTCCTCTGCTACAACCAAGCACTCACTACTCTCATCGCCCCCAAGCTAACGCACGTAGGAGATAACTTCCTCTGCCACAATAAGGCCCTCACTACTCTCAACCTGCCTAGCCTCATCTGTGTAGGAAATAGTTTCCTCTGCAACAACCAAGCACTCACTACTCTCACCGCCCCTAAGGTAACTACAATAGGTAGATGCTTTCTCTTCAGCAACCCCAAAGCACGGATGCCCTATGAAAATAACTTCTATCAACCTGCCTAAGGCAACCACCGCAGGGGATTGGTTCCTCTACCGCAACGAGTCACTTACTGCCCTCAACCTGCCTAAGGTAACCACCGCAGGGGATTACTTCCTCCACGAAAACAGGGGACTCACGACCCTCGACATGACTCGTCTAACCGAGGTAGGGAATTACTTCCTCCACTACAACCTAGCACTCACGACCCTCGACTTCCCTGAGTTAACCAAGGCCGGGAACAGCTTCCTTCGCTGGAATAGGAAACTCACTACCATTAACCTCCCTACCTTGGACAGGGTAGGGTATAACTTCCTCCAGTGGAATGAGTCCATCACGACTCCCCCTAGGGTAACCCAAGCAAGTCCAGGGTTCCTACTCAACAAAAACCCCACGCAGGGTCTACTCAATGAAAATAACCTCCCTCAACCTGCCTAGTGTCACGCACGTCGGGAGTAACTTCCTCTTCCGCAATGAGTCACTCACTGCCCTCCGCTTGCCTAAGGTAACCACCGCAGGGGATAACTTCCTTTACTGGAACGTGGCACTCACTAGCCTCAGTCTGCCTAAGCTAACCGAGGTAGGGGACAGCTTCCTCCAATACAACGAGGCACTCACTACTCTCAGCTTGCCTAAGCTAACCCAGGTAGGGATTGGCTTCCTCTACCGAAACCAAGACCTCACTACCCTAGACCTGCCTAAGCTAACCCAGGTAGGGAATTACTTCCTCTACTGGAATAGGAATCTCGCTACCCTCACCGTCCCTAAGCTGACCGAGGTGGGGAGGTGCTTCCTCTACTACAACGAGAAGCCCCTCACCCTCGCCCTCCCTGAATCAGTCGAGGCCAAGGTAGGGAAAGGCTTCCGTTACGCACGGGATAAGTTTCCCAACTAGAAAGGACCACAAGATGGCACTCAAGACAACCTGTCAGACACCCGGAACACAATTTCACACGATCATCGAAGAGAACCTCGTCATTGTGCTTCTGGATCTCCCTAAGGGAATCCTACCGCAAGGCGAGAAGGCGAACGCCCTACTCGAAGCGAACCTACACAACGCTTTAGAGCTAGTGCTCGCTCCCTACTTCCGAAAGTAATCCTAGAAGGAATCTATGAAAATAATCTCCCTCTCCCTGCCTAAGCTAACGCACGTAGGAGACGACTTCCTCTCATACAACAAGGTACTCACTACCCTCGACCTCCCCAAGCTAACCGAGGTAGGAAATAGCTTCCTCTACTGCAACAAGACACTCACGACCCTCTCCCTGCCTAACCTCACCCAAGTAGGGGAGAGCTTTCTCTACTGGAATAAGGAACTTACTTCTCTTACTCTTCCTAGGCTAACTGAGGCTGGGGATTACTTCTTCTGGCACGGCACTGCACTCACTGCAATCGACTTGCCTAATCTTACGCAGGTGGGGAACGACTTTTTCTACCAAAACGAGGTACTCACTAGCCTTGACTTGCCTAATCTTACTCAGGCAGGTTACGGCTTCCTCTACTGTAACGAGGTACTCACTGCACTCGACTTGCCGCAGTTAGCCAAGGCGGGGACCGACTTTCTCTACTTCAACTTAGACCTCACTACTCTTCGCTTGCCTAATCTTACTCAGGCAGGGAACTTCTTCCTCTTCAGCAACCAGGTACTCACTACCCTCGACTTGCCTAATCTTACTCAGACAGGGAACTTCTTCCTCTTCAGCAACCAGGTACTCACTACCCTCATCGCTCCTAAGCTAACCGAGGTAGGAGAGAGATTTCTCCTCCACAACCCCAAAGCAAAGGATCTCCTCAATGAAAATAACCTCAGTCAACCTGCCTAAGGCAACCACCGCAGGGGACTACTTCCTTTGGTACAGCAAAGCACTCACTAGCTTACAGCTTCCTAGCCTCACCCAAGTAGGGGAGAGCTTCCTCCCATACAACAAGGTACTCACTACCCTAGAACTACCTGAGCTAACCAAGGCAGGGGATAAGTTCTTTTACTGGAACGAGTCACTCACTGCAATCGACCTGCCTAAGCTAGCCAAGGCAGGGAGGTGGTTCCTCTTCCGCAATGAGTCACTCACTGCCCTCACCCTGCCTAAGCTAACTGCTGTAGGTAAGGGCTTCCTTTGGCACAACGAGGCACTCATTGCAATCGACCTGCCTAACTTCCGCTGAGAGCAGGCTGGTTGGGAGCAGGCCACTTAACAGCTGGGAGCAGGCTGGTTGGGAGCAGGCCACTTAACAGCTGGGAGCAGGCTGGTTGGGAGCAGGCCACTTAACAGCATGCTACTGATAACTTTTGTTCACGAAAATAATGCTGTTAATTCATCAATTTCTGTGACAATCTTTTACATTTGCTTACAGGAAAATGACATTTGGGAAGTGATAACTGGCAAATTACAACGAATAACCTCCCAGATTCCCCAATAACCTCCCAGGTTATTAGTTTTCCTCCCCATGAAGGACGAACAACTGTCCACAAATGTAAAAGATTGTCATCAAATGTGTACGAATGTCACAGAAGGTGAGGGAACGGCACAGGTTTCCCCTAGTTATAAGGGGCTTGGTCACTTCTGTCACATTGTGCTTAAGTGAAATGACAAGAACGCCCATTAGCCCAAGGGTGCGAGTGACAACTCTGGCCAGGGCTTACTATAGAGACAGGGTGGATCCACCCTAAACTGTGAAAGGCTGCTGCGATGCAAATCAAAACGCTCAACCTGCCTAAGGCAATCGAGGTAGGGGACCACTTCCTTAACCGCAACCAAGCACTCATTGCTCTCAGCTTGCCTGAGGTAAAGGAGGTAGGGGATAACTTCCTCTACTACAACAGAGAACTCCCTTCCCTGAGTCTGCCTAAGGTAGAGAGAGTGGGGGATTGGTTTCTCGTCAACAACAGAGAACTCGTTACTGTGGACTTGACTAGTCTCACTCAAGTAGGGAATAAGTGCCTCTACTGGAACAGAGCACTCACTGCGCTAGAGCTACCTAAGCTGACGGGGGCTGGGGATTACTTCCTCTACTGGAACAAGAAAATCACTGCAATCGACTTGCCCAAGGTAGAACGTATAGGGGATTACTTTCTCTACCGGAACAGAACACAATCTAGCCGTTTTCGGAAGTTCTATGCAAATCAAATCAATCAACCTGCCTAAGGTAGAGGAGGTGGGGGAGAGGTTCCTGTACTCCAACGAGTCACTCACTGCAATCAATCTCCCTAAGGTAGGGGAGGTTGGGGATTACTTCCTAAGCTACAACGAGTGTCTTTCTTCTCTCAGCCTGCCGAGGGTAGAGAGGATCGGAGATAGCTTCCTTAAATACAACGATGTACTCACTGCACTCGACTTGCCTAAGGTAGAGAGGGTAGGGAACGACTTCCTCTACAACAATGAAACACTCACAGGCCTTAGCGTTCCTCGGCTGGTAGAGCTAGGGTGCGACTGCCTAACCTACAACGACAACATCGAGGTTGTTTGCCGTGGGGGACATACGGTTCTATGGATAGGAGGAGTCTATGAGAATCAAAACACTCAACCTGCCTAAGGTAGAGGAGGTAGGGGACGACTTCCTTTGGTACAATGAGGAACTTACTGCCCTCGCCATGCCAAGGGTGGAACGTATAGGGAAGGGCTTTCTCCGTCAAAACGAGAAACTTGTTTCCGTTGCACTCCCTAAGGTAGAGGAGGTGGGAGATAACTTCTTCTATTGTAGTGAGGGGCTAACTACTCTGGATCTACCCAGGCTGGTAGAGATAGGGAACGACTTCCTTTACTACAACGAGGATCTTTCTTCCCTCTCCCTGCCGAGGGTGGAGAGGATCGGGTTCAGCTTCATGGAACACAACACAGAACTAGTCTCCCTGGATCTGCCTTCGGTGCGAGAAGTAGGAGCTTCTTTCTATTCAGCAACTGGGCTCTTGAATCCCTCAGCGTTCCTGAGCTATGGAAGGTAGGCGACTACTTCCTAACCTACAACGACAACATCAAGGTTGAGATTTAGATTTAGGAAGCATTCACTGTGAGAAAGGGCTGCGATGCAAATCAAATCAATCAATCTGCCTAAGGCAATCGAGGTGGAGGACGACTTCCTTCGCAGGAATGAGACGCTCACTGCAATCAATCTGCCTAAAGTAACGCACGTCGGGGATGACTTCCTCTACTGGAACGACTCGCTCACTACTCTCTCCCTGCCTAACGTTACCCAGGTAGGAAGCAACTTCCTCTACTACAATGAGGTACTCACAACTCTCAGCTTGCCTAAGCTAACCGAGGTAGGGAGTTGGTTCCTCATGTACAACAAGGCTGTCACTACCCTCAGCTTGCCTAAGCTAACTGAGGTAGGGAACTGCTTTCTCTTCAGCAACAGGACACTTACTACTGTGGACCTGCCTAAGCTGGGGGAGGTGGGGAATAAGTTCCTCTACCACAACAAGGCACTCACTACCCTCGACCTCCCTAACCTCACTCGGTCTGGGGAGTGGTTCCTTTACTGGAACAATAGAGCTAAGGTGCGACTGCCTAACCTACAACGACAACGTCGAGGTTATAGGTCATAGGGTGAGTGTCTAAGAAGAGTTTCACTGCAAGAAAGGATGATGCAAATGAATGAGAATAAGAAGAAGCTTATCGCAATGGCTGGGCTGCAAGAGGGTCGCCTCTCGAACGGCTTGCTGCGCAGTCTTATCCGTGGCTGCAAGCTGACGGAGGAGGCTAACCTCAACAAGCAAGGGGAGGATGCGCAGATCCGTTACCTCCTAGAGACTCTGCCCCGGCTGAACATAGCAGAGCTTAAGGAAAAGAAGCACTGCAACGGCGACCTGTGCAGTCTGTCAGGGCCACGGGATGTCTACAGAAGGTGCGGCTGCAACTGCCCCTCCTGTAGAGCAATCGACGGCGTCCTCGATGAAGAACCCACCGAAAAGGAGAATGAATAATGGCCTATACGATTACTGTCCCGGAAGAGATTAGCTTCGCGAGTCTCTTTACTCAGATCCACAACGCGGGATTCACGTTCCGATACCGGCTGCAAGGCGGTCAGAAGTTCTACCGCATCCACTTCCTCCAGGTTCGTAACGAGGGCACGCCCAAGATCCTCAACCACTCGCGGTGGGTTCGCTTCAACGAGGTTATCAACGACTGGCTCGATGCGCAGGGCGGGGATACCTGCCGCTTCTCCGACGTGAGAAGCTCCGCCTACGTCGTTCGAGTGCGAGGCCAGCGGAGGCTAGGCTACCACGAGGGAGACATGCACGGCCTAGAGGACTCCTGGTTCTACGGTTGGGAGGGATGGGCATCTGATGAATATCAAAACGCTCAACCTGCCTAAGGTAACCGAGGTAGGGGATAACTTCCTCTTCGGCAACGAGGCACTAGGGGAGGTAGAACTTCCCAAGCTGGTGGAGGTGGGGAGTAACTTCCTCAACAACAATAGGAAACTAACCTCCCTCGCGTTGCCTGCGCTAGAGACAGTAGGGGATCACTTCCTCTACAGTAGTGAACTGGTTTCCCTTTCGTTGCCTAGGTTGGTGAAGGCGGGGAGCCGTTTCCTCTACTGCAACGGGCGACTGGCTTCCCTGAGTCTGCCTAACCTGGTCGAGGTAACGAACTACTTTCTCTACTGCAACGAGGCACTCGTGGAGGTGGACCTTCCCAAGCTACAGGAAGCGAACTTTGGGTTCCTCTACCACAACGAGGCACTCACTTCTCTCACGCTACCCAGCCTAGCCATGGCGGGGGATAACTTCCTCTGTAGAAATAAGGTCTTGGTTTCCCTTGTGCTTCCGAGCCTGGCCTTCGTAGGAAATTACTTTCTCTTCCGCAACGGGGTGCTCACTTCCATGGAAGTCCCGAAGCTGAAAAGTATAGGGAAATGGTACCGCACTGGACATAAGGGGTGGATGCAATGCGAATCAAAACACTGAGTCTGCCTAAGGTAGAGATCGTGGGGGATGGGTTCCTAGGGGAGAACGAATCACTCGTATCCGTGGAGTTTCCGAGGGTAACTAGGGTGGGGGATAACTTCCTCTACTTCAACACCACCCTTCTCTCCGTCTGCTTCCCCGAACTAGCCCGAGTGGGATCATGTTTTCTCTACTACAACAGTGCGGCTACTTCTGTCGAGTTGCCGAAGCTGGAGCGTGCAGGAAATAACTTCCTCTGGACCAATGAGGCACTCACCTCCATCGAGTTGCCTGTGCTAAGCAAGGTGGGGCATAACTGCCTTTACTTCAATGAAGTGCTTACCTCGTTGTTCCTGCCTTCGCTGCGAGAGGTTGGTAATAACTTCCTCTACTCCAACAAGGTTCTCACTTCCATCGAGTTGCCTTCCCTAGACCGGGTGGGGTTCAGCTTCTTCTTTAGCAGGAAACGAGACACGAACCTAAGCATGCCGAAGCTCGCTTCCGGTATCAAGTAGAACTAGCCCGCTAGCCTAACGGTTAGCGGGCTAGTTCTACGTTAACGTGCGCTCTACTATAGGAGCAGGGTGGATCCACCCTAAGGGTTGAGAGCAGCGAATGTCTCGCTGCTAGAAAGGTTACTGCCATGGCAGAGTATTACAATCAGTCTTCGTTTGCGTTCAAGTTGGCTGGGGACACCGCCGCTGCGAAGCAGCAAGGGGAGTGGCTGACGGAAGTTCACAACCGGATGGAGCTTCATACGGAGACGGAGGACGGGGACGAGCTTACAAAGGTCAGCGAGCTACTGCACGCTGAGGGTTGCTTCGAGCTTCAATGTGGTTGGGGCTGGAAGCTTAAGATCATTGACCAGGATGTGTACTTCAGCGGGGACGCTTTCGCTTACCTCAACATCGATCTCATGCTCATCGTCCTTAGGGAAATGATCATCCGGTTCGATCCCGAGGCGATCATCTATCTGGAGTGGGCGAATACCTGCTCCCGGCCCCTTATCGACTCCTTCAATGGTGGCGCTGCGGTGGTTCATAAGAACGGTACGCACAACATCACCACTGCACAATGGGTCCGCGAAACGCTGGACCGTCTGGAAAAGGAATAAGACCATGGCAGAAGAAGTAGACTTCAAGGATATGCTGGGCTTCGCACAGAACAAGACCCGGTTTGCTGAGGATCTCGGCAGCGACATTCGTTCTTTCGTTCTCTTGGGAGAGGGAAGACGGTCTTTTCCCTTCGCCCTTAGGGCTGCCACCCTGCTCCGTGAGGGCGAGCAGTTCGTTCCCTTTCGTGCTCCTCATAAGGACACGACCCTTGAGGCAGGTCGTAATGAGGTGGAACTGGCTCGGGGCGGGGTTCTTTACCTCGATGAGCCCAGTATCTTCTCGGAGGTTACGCTGCACTCGATGCTGAATCATTGGGCGTCTATTCCTGAGGAGAAGGGACGGCCTGTTCTTATTGCACACTTCACTGAAGAAAGGCTGGACGCCTTCGAGGATTACTGCGGCTTGTTCCTAACGCGAGGGGTGCTCTGTGGCATTATCCGTCTTACTCAGGGCGAGAAAGTAGAAACGCAGGACTCGGCGTACCTTCGCTCCATCATTCGGGGCGAGGTACGGCACTGGCGCTTCGGTACTCTTGCTCTTATTCGTGAGTTGCAAGCACTGGCCGACAGCCGGAACGGCCAGTATGCGGTCCCCGAGATTCGTAAGTGCCTGAGTAACTTCCAACGAGATTACATCGGATAAGGAGGAAGCGATGAACATCATCAAGTACTTGAAGGAGATGCTTAAGCGAAGGGAGGAGAAGAGGCGGCAACGCGATCTCTCTGCGGCACAGGCGTCGTTCGCTGCGGTGGTTTCCCGTGGCGGTCGTGTTCTCATCGCGAAGGCGGGTTGGATCGAGCTTTGCCCCGACGAGAATTGTTTGAGGTTCCGTCACGATGACTTCCCAGAAGTCGAGGTTTGCTGGAATCCTCAGACACAACAAGTGCATGCGGAAAACTACGTCAACCAGCAGGAATACTTCCGAGGGAAGGACGGGATCTGGCGCGAGTTGCAGCACTAACTTCTGAAGAGTAGCCCGCTAGCCTAACGGTTAGCGGGCTATTACTCGTTAACGAGCGCATTACTATAGAGACAGGGTGGATCCACCCTAACCAGTGAAGGCCGGAATGTCTCTGGCTAGAAAGGAAACGAACAATGTACTACAGCATTCGTGATGCCAGCGGTCGGGAGATTCGCCGCGAGAAGGCTCCCCAGATTCTCATCGACTACAAGAAGGTCGAGCGCCAGTTGGCCGAACGCAACGCTGCTCTCGTGGAGATCATGAATGGTCCCAACCCGCTGACTCCAGAAGAACTGGATCGGCTGCTCAACAGGCCCTGTCTGTAAGGAAAGGAAATGAACATGAATCAAACCGAGATCGAGCCCGACTGGGGCATCATCAAGCTCAACGAATATCCCTACTGGTGCGAGGAGGTTCAAGCCTCGGCAGAGAAGGCTTACGGGGTGTTTGCTTTCGACCGCAACAGTCGTACTTACTGCTGCGAGGCGACCCCTTCCTACTGCCTGTTCCGTATCGGAACGGATCTTCACCCGGTCGAGGGGCTGTCGGAGGAGCAGCGCGAGGAGCTTAACGACTACGAGATCGAGTCGGACAGCACAAGCGAGGAGGTTTGCTACATGCACACCTGGGATGTGGACGAGATGATTAAGAAAGACCCCACGGTTTTCCATCCCGTTTCCATGGAGGATCTGGACGAGAACGTGGATCCGGTCGACGACATTCGAGAGGGCTGGTATACCGGCGCTCTGACCTACTAAGAGACTAAGCAACGGATAATCCGCTGCTAAAACAGGACTTCGGTCCAAAGGATAGAACATGAAGCGAACACGAATCAGGGTGGAGCAGGTTCCTCGAAACGAGAACTGCAATCGCCGTCGCTTGGCAGCGGCGAGTCTGGAGGAGGTGCAGGCGGCGCTTACTCTGGAGCAGGGTCGTCTAGAAAAGCTCGAAGAGGAGCGCGGCGAGGAGGCTCCCAACAAGCGAGGATCGTTCCGCCCGACTCCCGACAACCTCCGTTACAAGCGTCGGCTCGTCGGCTGGCTGAAGGATCACGCCGCGTCTCTCAGTACCGAGGACGACGACCAGATCCAGAAGACAGCGACGGCGCTGCGAGGAAACTAGTCCCCTAAACAATGGCCCACTGCCTACGCAGTAAGAAGCAACCCGCTAGCCTAACGGTTAGCGGGTTGTTTCTGGTTAACCTGCGCCTTTTATCTATGGCAGCAGGGTGGATCCACCCTAAGGGTTATAAGCAGCGGATGTCCTGCTGCTAGAAAGGTTATTGCTCATGTTGAACACCGTAGGAATCGAAGATTACTTGACCGAGGTTCGTAACTTTGCCGACAAGGTTGGCAAGCGAGAGAACCTGGAAACGTGTTTGGAGAGGCTCGACGGCTTCTTCGACACCGACCGTGATGGCGCGGCAACGTGCTACTTGGGTAAGGACTTCGCTCCTTACTCTTTCAGCTTTTACCTGGCTCGTAACGAGAAGGTCATTCTGAACGGCGGAGTGATCTTCCATGGCCAGCATGACAATGGGGGCGACGGAAGTGCTCCCACCTACAGTGTCAGCCTCTCGCCGCAGGACGGCTGGAGCATCCACACCTGAGAACTAGAATAGGCCCCCACCGAAAAGGTGTGGGGCCTATTCTAGTTTAACGCGCACGGAATAACCTCTACTATAGGAGCAGGGTGGATCCACCCTAACCAGTGAAGGCCGTAATGTTTCTGTCTAGAAAGGAATGATGCAATGTCTCACTTGGCAATGTTGGATACGTTGGTCGGTAACTTCGGTTACCTGCTGACGCTGGCCGTAGTCCTGGCCGGGATCGCTTACCTTCAGGCGGAGTTGTGGGGTTTTCAGTTTCGGATCAACGGACTGACGCTGCAAGAACAGGGGCAGCGCATCGACAACCTGTTCGAGAAGCTGGAGGCGCAGCGGGAACGGGTTCTTACTCTCCGCCGAGCAGCCCGAGCAGCACGGCTAGACGCCGCTGTAAGGCGACGCAGCTATGTTCCCGAGTGGGATAGGGTCGAGTACGACCAGCCCGCTCTAACGCTCCTCAGTGAGCTTACCGTAAGGGAGTTGCGAACCTTCCGAGGCATCGGGAAGGTTCGGTCGCAACGGATTCGAGCGGAGGGGAACCTTACGAGGGAGGTTCTTCGGAAGATTTGCGGGCCGAAACTCGCAGAAGGCTTGCTCGATAACCTCGCTATGGGAGTAAGAGGAGTCCAAGCATGTTCGTAATCAAAAACATGAACACCGGGAGATTCGTTGCCCGTCCTGGCAGCGAGTATAGTTATACCATCCTCTCTACTCAGGCGAGGATGTTCCGTACTAAGGAAGAAGCTCAGGAACACTGCTGCGGCAACGAGAAGGTTATTCCCGCAAGCACTTTGTTTGCGATCCCAAGTTTGAGAGACTAAGAACATGATTTTTGAATGCAATGGTACCCACAACGATCACCACGAACCCATCACGTATAGCTCGACTGACTGCCCGATTTGTGGCCTTCAACTAGGGCTAAAGAGCGTAGAGAACGCCGCGAGGAAGGCGCAACAACGGCTCGACGATGTACGGCAAGACCTGCGTCGGTTGGAGATTCAAGTCGAGTTGTATACGAGAGAACAGAAGTTCCTGGTCGATCAACTCAACGACTTCCATAAGGTACTTCCCTCCTCCTCCTCAGCATTTGACTGAGGAGGTCCTAGTTCTTCTATAGAGACAGGGTGGCTCCACCCTAAGCAATGAAAGCAGCGGATGTCCCGCTGCGAAAGGAATGAGTTATGAGAAACATTGAAGCAGGGGAAGACCTGCAAAAGTTCAAGGATTACCAACCGACGCAGTTCGACATAAAGGGACTGGGTGCCGAGGGTCAAGAGGACTGGCGAGTGCTTCCCGCCATCATCACCCGTGACTCGGAAGTGCAGTCACGCAGTAACTTCGAGGTGGCGCAGAAGCTACTCGACGACGCTGGCGTAGAGTACGAGGTTCACCGCTTCAGTCATTGGGGTCCGGGTTGGTTCGAGATCATTGTAGTTGAGCCCACTGAAGAAGGGCTTACCGCAGCAGGCAAGATCGCTTGTTCCCTGGAGTCGTATTGCATTCTCGACGAGGATGACTACTCCGAGAAGGAACAGGCCGATGCCAATGAGTTTTGGGATTCTTGGGGACGTAGCGAAGCGCGAGAGTACCTCGTAAAGTCCTTCTGCCTGGAGCCTGCAACCGAGGATTACCTCGACGAGCACGACGCCATCATTGATGGGTTTCTCTCTTACATCGACTACTCCGACTGCGACGGCTTCAACTACGGAGGGCTCGACGACGGGCACTACGGACTGACACGTTCGCGGCTGGCATCGGCCATTCGAGAAGAGCGCCGCAAAAGAGCGTAAGAACTAGCCCGCTAGCCTAACGGTTAGCGGGCTATTCTTCGTTAACGTGCGCTCTACTATAGAGACAGGGTGGATCCACCCTAGTGGCTGAAGGCGGCAGATGTCCTGCTGCTAGAAAGAAGGTGACCTATGTTTGGACAAACATCGTCCGTAGACATTCTCGCGGCGATCCGTAGGGTTCGGGGTAGCGTGGACCCCAACCATGTGATGTACGTCAACACGATTCGGGGAACCTACGTTGGGGACACCGACGACGTACAGAATACGATCCGCGAAGCGGGAGAAGCCATCGCTTCTCATGGCAAGTTTGATCCTACGGTGGGCCGTAGGACGCTGGCTCGCATCGTGGCTCGCTGCGGTACCCTCGTGCAAGTTTCGTGGTTGAACTAATGGAGGATCTCATGAAGCAACGGATGGAAAACGTGGAGCGGCAGATGCTCGTAGAGAGCGAGATCGAGGTTCCAACCCCGGCAAACCTTCTCGGCGCGAGTCTTTCCACTGAAAAGTGGTTGATGGATCTGGCCAACACCCTACATGCGTCGGCTGACTTCTTTCAGCGCGTGGCTTCCGCAGGGCTGATGGTTCGCTTCTCCGCTCTGGCCTTCACAAGTGGAGCGCCGTGGCAGAAGATCGTGACTGCGAACGGCCCTTCTCCTGCCTCTCGTATGATGGAGTGGGCCGGAACCTTGTCGAGTGAGACTCTCGACGAGCTAGAGTCCTGTTTCGTATCACGATGCGGTGACTTGGCGCTCGACCTAGAGGGGCTGCCCGAGCTTGTCTCCGAGGAGTATGATAACCCTCCCGAGGTGGACAGCTTGGAAAGCCTAAATAGCCTAGCTACCAGCGTTCGCTCCCTCTGTAAGCGCCGCGACGAGCTAGAGTCCGTGGGTTTGGTACTCCAGGCTTGCGGTCGAATGGCGGCGGAAAACCTCATAGGTGTGGACGAGCTAGCCGCAACGATGGCGTCCACACTTGGCCTTGCCGACGAAATGACCGGCGAGGTCATCTATGACAAGCACCTAGAGATGGTGTCCGTCGAAAGGGACGGGGCATGGTGGGGACCGTGCCTGTTGACGTGGAAGGAATGGGAGAGCTTCTGCCAAGGGCAGATCCTCCCCGGAGCGCAGTGACAGAATAGCCCGCTAGCCTAACGGTTAGCGGGCTGTTTCTGGTTAACGCGAGTGGACACTTCTGTCACATCGTGCTTAAGTGACATGCCAAGATAGGAACATCACTCTTAAGTGACATGCCTATCTATAGCAGCAGGGTGGATCCACCCTAGTGGTTGAGAGCAGCGGAGTATGTCGCTCTGCTAGAAAGGTTACTGCCATGGCTATGAGGATTGCGACTCACGACGGCGTGTTCCACGCCGATGAGGTTTTCGCTTGTGCGACCCTTCTTAGGGTCTACCCCGATGCGGAGATAATCCGCACTCGTGACCGTGAGGTCTACGACGGCTGCGATATCGTGGTCGACGTCGGAGGAATCTACGACCCCGAGAAGGGGTTGTTTGATCACCACCAGCGCTTCTTCGAGGAGCGTTACGACAACGGGGTTATCCTGTCCAGCTTCGGGCTGGTCTGGCGAGCCTACCAGGGCCAGGTTGTCGGGAATGATCCCGATACGAGACTGGGCCTTGGCGGCACCGTCATGGTGGAGCATGCCCTTGTTATGCCTGTCGACGCGGTAGACAATGGGCAGCCTTTGTACAACGGCGGCGAGCCGTGCTTCAAAGGACTCCACGGCATGGATAGCGTGTCTGGCCTATCCGTTAGCCGTATCGTCTCGTCGTTCAATCCGACGTGGCAAGAGCCGAAGGATCGGGAGCATCAGGATCAATGCTTCCATAGCGCCCTAAAGGTGGCGAGCCAGCTTCTGGATCGGCAGATTCAGATTGCATCGGCACATGCCGAGGGTCGTGCTGAGGTGGGGCATGCTGCCTATAACGCTCGGTTCGGTGATCATAAGGAGATCATCTGCCTAGAGCGTGCTGGGTTGCCTTGGCAAGCCATCCTCTGCCAGATGGAGACGCCCACCTACGTTATCTTTCCTACCCCGGATAGAGAAACGTGGATGGTACAATGCGTACCGCCCGAGGTCGGCAGCTTTGAGAAGCGCAAGCCTCTCCCCAAGGCATGGGCTGGCCTTAGAGACGCCGACCTAGCGGCGCTCACCGTCGAAGGGGCGGTGTTCTGCCATAACGGAAGGTTCATCGCGGGGGCAAAAACCTTCGACGGGGCCTATAAGATGGCGGAAATGGCGCTTGCTTCCGAGTAATCAGTAGAAACTAGCCCGCTAGCCTAACGGTTAGCGGGCTATTCTACGTTAACGTGCGCTTTTACCTATGGAAACAGGGTGGATCCACCCTAGAGGTTGTAAGCAGCGGAGTATGTCGCTCTGCTAGAAAGGACGTGTATGTACGACGAGAAGACTGTTCTAGAGGTTAGGCGTCGTGAGTTTCGCGACGCCACCCCCGCCGAGGACGAGGATATGGGCGGCCCGTTCCCGGTCGCCCTTTCCTGGAAGGAATGCCCGGTAATCGCCGTGCTTACCTTCTGGCATTCCGATCAGGCGTTGGGTAGCGCCATCCGTAAGGGCTTCAACCTGGAGTCCATGGTGGTTACCAAGCCTCTAGGTGTGGCGGACTACCACCAGGTAGCCCACGCTCTAGAGACTATGGGTGTCACTCCCTTGGACCCTGCGGCGATGGAGGATCGTCTAGGAAAGGAGAAGTTCCCTCCCCATCTATGGGATGTGAGCGATTACTGGTGACATTCAGTAGAACCAGCCCGCTAGCCTAACGGTTAGCGGGCTATTCTTCGTTAACGTGCGCTCTACTATAGGAGCAGGGTGGATCCACCCTAGTGGTTGTAAGCGGCAGATGTCCTGCTGCTAGAAAGGATGTGTATGAACAACACAAACGCTGCGGAGGACCGCAGTTACTTGAACGAGCTTCGAGAACTCGCCCTGGAAGGGGCGAAGGATCAGGACACGGCGCTTGAAAGCGTCGGGACTCTCCTCCTTATGGGGGAGCCTTTCCAAGGTACCGTCGACTACTGGTCGACGCTTCCCGATGGCGTCCGTAAGCGCGGCGACGAGATCCTGGAGGGTCTTCGTGAGACGGTCCCTGGTATCGGTGGACCGTTCGATGAGGGTTGCCTGCTAGATGCAGCGGGTGGCCTTTCATCGGCGGTGTGCTTCTACCTCGGAGCACGCCACGTCACGAATATGGGCAACTACCTGGACGGGTTTTACCTGCATCTCCAGGCGATTGTCCAAGGCAACCGTCGTCTGTATAAGAAGACGATGGATTTTCTCGCCTTCTCGGATCTCGTGATCTGAGCGGGCTAGCTACCGTAGCGAGAAACCTTGCTACGGTAGCTAAACCTTCCCCTAAGAGGAGACCATGGAAACAGTCCAAGACGCAGCACAAAGCGCCCTAGCGGCGCAATCCGCTTGCAACCTCAGCGGCGTGGTTCATTCCATGTCACAAGCGGCAAGCCTTCTACGTAAGGAGCCGGATTGCACCGGCTCCGATTGGATCAACCATCACCCGGTGATGGTTCTGTACGCCACGCAGATTGGTTTTCTTACCAATGTGGCACCATTGGCGAGCGACGCTTGTGATTACGAGCGTTGCTATAAGGAGTGCCTAGACCTTATGAAGGTTTAGGCTTGCTACCGTGGCGACAAACCTCGCTACGGTAGCTAAATAACCGTCACCGTGGCGAGAAGCCTCGCCACGGTGACTTCATAGCATGACACGCAAACAGAAAGAAACACTGGTGTGTTCCCTGCCAAGGGTGTTTACGTCTCGTCAGGTTCGATTCCTGGTCATGCTACCGCTTGATCCTGTCCGGTTTTCTAACTATCCTTTCCCGAGGATCTAAGCATGACTCGGTTTAGGCGACAACCTTTACCGTTCTAAGCCCCCAAGGTTCACCTATTAGGTGGGCTTTGGGGGCGTTTTTATTGTCGCGCACGTCAACCGAGCAAATAACGTGCGTTATCTTGCTATGGTGGCGAGGGCGACGTCAAGGGCTTTTAACTATCCTCGCCAGCGTGGCGAGTGTAGGCTCGCAGGGTGGATACACCCTAGTACGTAGGAGGTAGCGATGCGTAAAAAGCGAAATAAGAAAAGGGTCAAGGCGCGGAGTGCCTTGGCGTACAGCGTCAAGGTTCGCTTGTCCGGCGCTGGCAAGCATACAGACAAGCGGCTAAGGCGTAACCCTAAAGGGCGAAAGGTGGATCCGCTCGAAGGGTGGGAATAAGGGAAGGAAACAGGGTGGATCCACCATAAAGGGTGAAAGGCGGTGACTGATGGAAAACAACGACAAGCTGGTAGAGGAGATGAGGCGTCTCTCTTGGGATACGCTGGAGCTGGTTTCATGCCTCGCTTCCGAGGATTGTCCGGCCGCCTATAGGCGGCAGATCACCGAAGCTATCGCAGAAGCGGTGGAGCGTGATCGGGCAGAAGCGGAGCATGCCTACGCCAAGGCGGAGGATTGCGCCGAGATCGATGCTGCCGCTGTGCGGATCGATCTTAGCAAGCTACGTTTCTGGTAGGGTGTGCAGCGCACGCTAATGGTTAGCGTGCGCTTTAACGGTGGGAAACAGGGTGGATACACCCTAAAGGTTGAGAGCAGGGCATGTCGCCTTGCTAGGAAAGGCAAAGGTGGGCCTAATGGCTTACATACCGCAATGTGACGTACCGGTTTCGGTACCTTCGGTTTTCAACATCGACCAGGCTACGGGCGCTCTTGTTAGCGCTCCCGCCGAGGGTGTCCTATCCTATGCAGTGGTTCTCCGCTGCGTGTGGAGCCTGGACAAGGCTGGCAAGGTCGTTACCTCGCCAGTCAAGGTACAGGTAGCGGGCGTGTACCGGCGAGGAGCGCCCGTCCTGAAAAAGGATGGCACGCCGCGCAAGGTGAGGGCAACGTGGCGATTCCAGCCTGGCCAGCCGTGTACCTACGCCGTTCCCCAGGAGGGCGACCTAGTGCTAGGCACGGCGCTTAAGCGCTGGCCAGTGGGCAAGGCCATCCGCACGCTCTTGGATCAGGTCATCGCCTTGGGCGAGGTGGCCGATCTGGCCACCTGTCGCCCGATGTTGGCGGCGCAGATCCAGGCTCACCACAACGATGTTGTGGGCCTGATGGCAAAGGCGAAGTGATTCCATCCCTTAGCGTCCGCTAGCCTAACGGTTAGCGGGCGCTTTAGGGGGTTAAAGCAGGGTGGATACACCCTAGTGTTTGAAGGCGGAGCATGTCGCTCCGCTAGGAAAGGAAAGGTGATCCATGGATCTCCTCGAAGCGATTCGTATCGTAACGTCCAGCGGCGCTACGGTAACGCTACCAGCGGGTTGGTCCGCTGGTAGCACGGCCACGGCCACGGCCACGGCTGCCCCCAAGCGTGGGAAGCGCAAGGCTCCCAAGGCTCCCAAGGCTCCCAAGGCTCCCAAGGTCCAGGCAGCGCCCAAGGTAGCGCCACCTGCGGCGCTTGACTTCGACATGGGATTCTAGGATCCTTCCCGGTAGTAGGCTCGTACCCTACTACCGGGGCCGCTTGCTAGCAGCTAGCTAGCCTCTACAGGTAGCAGCGTGGTGACTCCGCGCTTCTGTAGTAAATCAATCAATAAATCGAGTCACACCGCTTTCAAGCGCAGCTAATGGTTAGCGTGCGCTTTTACTGATAGAAACAGGGTGGATCCACCCTAAAGGTTGTGGACGGAGTATGTCGCTTCGTCGGAAAGGTTCGTTATGTCTGTTTACTCCTCCTCCCATCCCACTCGGGGGCTTAGCGCCCCGCTGCACTACAGCTGCGGCAGGGACGCATTCGGCTCGACCGGGGCGCTCGAAGTGTCGGTGTCGTTCAAGGGACGGGTTATCGCGGTGCGTCCTGCGAGCCAGTTCAAGGGGCGAGACGCTGCGGCGCGCTGCGCCGAGCTGTTCGGCCGCCTTGAAAAGGCGGATGCTCAGGCGCTCCGTGTGGCCAGCAAGGCGGGCCAGCGTGGCATGAGCTACCGCGCAGCCTACAAGGCCAGCCGTGAGGCCTACTGGCGAAGCGCGGGTGTTCCTGACGCTTGCGTGCGCTGGTTGCAGTCGACGCTGGCTCAGGCCGTGTCGCTTGACTCGGCGCACGTCCGCTAGCCTACCAGCGAATAACCCGCTAGCCTCACGGCTAGCGGGTTATTCTGCGTTTAAGGGAAGGTTTTTCGGCCAAAAAACTAAGGAAAAAACCAGCGAAAAACCTTCCCTTAAAATAAAAAAACCAGCGAAAAACCCTAAAAACCTCGCTTAGCTGGTAAATAAGCCACAGTTTTTCCGGGGGCCTGGTAACTCAAAACTAGGGACTGAGGAATGAAGAATGGGGACTAGCCTCACTGTCTCACTTGAGGAATGAAGAATGGGGACTAGCCTCACTGTCTCACTTGAGGAATGAAGAATGGGGACTAGCCTCACTGCATCACTACATCACTGCTCTACTTAAGTTAGAAAAGTGTGAACTGGAGGATACGGTGATTCGGGGAAACTGGTCTGTTAAGTGTACACTTAACCGACTGGACTGTGAACCTCAGTTCACTACGAATACAGGATTCGAGTCTGTTAAGTGGGACCAACCTCCGAACTTTCCCAGTTCCCTTTTTGAAAAACGAAAGGGGTATAGGGGTGTAAAAGAAGGGTACCTTCGCTGAGAAACGAAAAGAAAACTGGGGTAGGGAAGCGACGGGAAAGCGAATCCCCTTTCTCATTCTAAGAGCGACCAGGGTGGATACACCCTAGCTGCTGAGTTCGCCACCCTACCCAGATTGGGTTTCCCAGTACCCATTTTGGGTAGGGAGAAGGGGTAGGGGGGTTAAAATACCGCCTTACCCCCAAATACCCCCGGGCACTTTTTTGCCCTTTAAGGCCGATTAGAGAGATAAATCATGTTTAATGTGAAAGAAAAATACGTCTGTTCCGATTCGCACTGCCGGTACAACACCCACAAGGTCAACGATTCTTTCTGCCCTACGTGCCATCGGCGCTACCAGGAGTGGAAGGAGTGGAAGGAGGAGGAAAATTGGAGGCGCTTGGAAAAGAAGAAGAATATAGAGAAAGAGTGGAGGCGCTTGGAAGAGGAGGCAAGGGAGTGGGAGAAGAGGGAGTGGGAGAAGAAGGAATGGAGTCGCTTGGAAGCGGAGGCAAAGGAGCGGGAGGAATGGGAAGAATGGCTGGCCCGTTACCATCAATGGCATGGGAAGGGAGAGCAGCAGAGTAGGGAGCAGCAGAGTGGTGGGGAGGGGAATAATCTAGAGGAAAAGTGGAGTCGCTTGGAAGCGGAGGCAAAGGAGCGGGAGGCAAGGGAGACGTGGAAGACCCAGCAGGAAGCGTACGAGCGCTCGAAGGTCGTGGAGGAGGATCGAGGAATGGAAGACTTCAGGCTCACGCTGGAGGAAATCAAGAAGAGGGTCTACGACGAGATTGTGGAACTCTACTCGCCCTCGTACGAGAAGACCCAGCGGGCACTGGAAGAAACCGCGCAGGAGTTTGAGGATCTCAAGGACAAATCGCTTGATGAGGTCTTTGAAGTGATGAGCAAGAGCGTTCAGGGGCGTAGGGGCATGGTAAGTCTGGTGACCCACCTAGACGACAGAGTCGCGTGGGAGGCGTTGGGTCGAGTCGCGGATGAATACGGGGTGGAGTTCTGGGAGAAGAAAGCCGCTGCGGGCGTTGCGGAGGAGATTCTGGCCTTGAAACAGGAGAGTGAGGATCGCTTGCGGGACTTGCAGTTGGGCGCGACCGTTGCGGAGGACGAATACTCGGAACTAGAAGACCAGTACTCGGATCTGGAAGACAGCCAGAGGATGCTGGGGGAGGAGTTGGATCGCTTAAGGGCTAACTACGACGCGCTAGCAATATCTCACGCTAGTGTTCGGTCGGACCAAGCAGCGACGAAGTCTGCGTTGTTTCGGATTGCGCAGAAGTTTGAGGGAAGCTACGACTACTCCTCGCCCGCCGAGGTTGCGGATCGGATACTCTCTGTATTAAAGAATCGAGACTTGAAGAAGGACAGTTCGGATCTAGTGGAAGCTCAGGCGCAGGCGGCCCGCGCCACGGAGGCCGTTATAGAGCGAGAGCGGATGCTAGGGGTAATGGGGGAAAAACTGCGGACGAAGACTTCAAGGGCGGAGCAGGATATAGCGATTCTGAAGAAGCGGTACGAGTCGATGCACACACGGTACGAAGATGCGATTAATGCGCTCCACCGGGTGGCTCGTCGGTTGGGGTTGCCGATTCTAAGGGATTCGACGGGTGCGATCCTTGCGGATAACATCTGCGAGAAGTTCCAGTCCCAGGTTTCCCTAGAGAAGAAGTTGGAGAGGGCCAAGGCCCAGAACAAGGATCTGCGAGGTTCAATTTCCTGCCTGCGGGACCAATATTGGGGGTTGAACAAAGAGATGGAGCAGCAGAAGACGGCAGAGATGGGATATCAGAAGGTCCTAGAGAGTCTCCAAGAAATCGCAGAGAAGCTGGAGTTGCCGCTGGGGGACGCTCCTACGAAGAACCTTTCCACAAGGATCTGCGAGGAGATTGAAATCATGAACATCGCGATGGAGGAGATGGAAAGAAAGGTGAACAATCTTAAGCAGGAGAAGAGGGGCATCGAGAAGCGGTTGAAGAAGAAGCTGCAGAAAGCGGAGTTGGAGATCTCTGAACGTGACATCGAGCTTTCAGAGATACAGCAGAAGAAGCACGACTTGGAGAAGCAGTTGGGTGAGGTAGTTCAGAGGAAAGAAGTCCCTTCTGCCCCCCTGGCGGACTACCCTCCTGTCACGGAGCGCACGTTGACTTTCGAGGCCGTCCGTCTGATGTTGAAAGCAGCACGGGAAGGCTATTCCCTTCACAGGGACTGCGGTGGGGAGTCGTACAAGGCAATCTGCAGCGGGTGCCAGAAGCACCTCACCGCTGCGGATGTCTTCAGCCCCCGGAGTTTGGCTAACAACTCTTTAGCGGTGACTGAGTTCCTGCTGCAGAAGTACCACGAATCCGAGACGACATTGGCTTCGCTCCAGAAGATCGTGGAGCCCCCTTCGAGCGTTATCGACCTTTGTTTAAAGCAAGTGCGAGAGGCACACGGGAAGGAGGGGTTTGATTCTGAGGAGGTACTTAAGTCTTTGATAAGGAATCTAAAGGTCACGGACCACGTACTGGACCCGGAGACCATCTACCGGCTGCCCGAAGTTTCTTCTCAGGCTGCAGACGAGGCGTTGCGAGACCTGGCTAGCCTGGGCTTGCTGGCAACTCAGTTCTCGTTCCGTACAGACTTTGGGGAGTACCCGTTGGAGGATGCGGAGGGGTGGCAAGTTTACTACAGAAAGGAGTTTAGGGACCCTCGGGATGGTCTGACTTACTCGGGTAAGGGGGCTCTTGCCCGACTCTCGAAGACTTACATGCTAACCGACAAGCTACGTCGGGCCATTAAAGAGTACAGGAAGAAGTGATGAATAAGGCAAAAGACGTCATCTGCCCTACGTGCGTTAGGCCAATCGCGGCGGAATACCGGGTCTTCCCTCCAGAAGAGGGTACTGTCACCTATTACTGCCCGAATTGCCACCGTAAGGTGACCCCGAGCCAGTGTACTGAGCCGGGCTGCTTTACTTGCGATGTTTGTAGCTCTGCTCCTTTTGCAATAAAGGGGGAGGAGCAGGAAGAGAGCCCCCCAGAACAGGTCCTGGGGGAGGTTGGCGCGGTGGGGCTGCGGACACGTAATAGCGGATCGCTTTGGCAGGCTGCTGCGACCTATCACATGTACGAGCAAATGCGGAAGGGTCGTGTGGTATATGAAAGCCGTGTAGATGGTACCCTTCCGTCGTCCGTAGAGGACTTTCTAGAGAGACTCAAGGAATATGGTTTTAGTGCGAAACACAAGGAGTTCAACGATAAGCAGGGCTTGACTTCTGCGTTCTGCCCCCTCGACGGGGGTGGAGCCTGGTGTTCTCTCTACGCTACGGGAAATGGTCATTACCGTCTTTTGTGGCAGGCGACGGATGAAAAGACGAAGGATTACCTTCTAGAGACACACAAGCTGTTCGACTCCGGGGTTATTCAGGATACGCTGTACCTCATTACACGGGGCACGAATGGCTATCAGATTGTGCAAGCAAGCCAGGGCGTCGGGCAAGAGCTAATTCGGCAGAACTACGGGGAAGCCACACTTCATAGCTACGATGCCGCCGTTAAGGATATGGGCCGGTCTCAGCCGCATGGCCGACTCGTGCTGATCGATGGCCCTACGGGGTCGGGGAAGACGTGGATGATTCGAGGAATCATGCACGAATGCCCGCAAGCCCATTTTGTCATGCTTCCCTCAACGATGGTGGGGGCGCTGAACTCCCCTGAGTTTCTGCCCATGCTCGTCCGTGAGCGCTCGGAGAGGGGACTGGATGACGGACCCTTGGTCTTCATTATTGAGGACGGGGACTCGTGTCTGGTGCCCCGTGGTGCGGATAACATGAGCGAGGTACAGGCGCTCTTGAACGCAGCCGATGGCCTGCTCAGCCACAGCTATGACATGCGAGCCATCATCACCACCAACGCGGGCTACTTGCGTGGTCGGAAGGAACAGATTGATGAGGCGTTGACTCGCCCTGGTCGTCTGTCTACAAAGATCCGGGTCCCGGAGATTCCCCCGGAGCACGCTATGGTCGTTTTGAAGCGCCTCTTGAGCACGGCAGAGTGGAACTTTTCTTCCACCGTTTCGCTTGCTAGGGTGTATCGCATTGCACTTGACCAAGGATGGGAACCCCCTGTGTACAATAAGGAGAGGGCTTACTCAGGTCCTCGCCTCATTACAGATAAGGCGGCGTTCTGACAGAAACACGCACCTGCAATACGTGTTTCTGAAAGCACGATACACTCCTTAGAAAGCGAACCCATGAAGATCGTAGCACTCAACCTATCCAAAGTGGAGAATGTGGGAGACAAATTCCTTCGCTCCAACAAAGGACTCACCTCTCTTGTCCTCCCTGAACTGAGGACTGTGGGACTTGACTTCCTCTACTCCAATGAAAAGCTAAGCTCTGTTTCCCTACCCAAGGTGGAGACTGTTGGTTCTAACTTTCTCTTCCGAAATAGATGTCTTGACTCCCTTTCCCTAGCTAACTTAAGGATCATGGGAATGAGCTTTCTATCCTCCAACGAGAGACTTACCTCTATTGATCTACCCCTAGTGTCCGTGATTGGGAGCGGCTTCCTTCACTCCAACTTGAGGCTTGACAGAATCAGTGTGCCCAACGTCAGGCACATTGGCCGCGCCTTTCTCTACCGGAATGGAGATTTAAGATCCCTTAGCCTGCCTAGTGCCACGAAAATAGGAGATAACTTCCTCAGAAGCAACAGGCACCTAACCTACCTTAATCTCCCCCAGGTAGAGACGCTAGGATATGGTTTTCTCTTGTGCAACATCGAGATGACTTCACTGCGTCTTCCTGAGGTAGTTTGTGTAGGAAGATCCTTCCTCTACTCCAATGAGTCCCTAACGTACATTGACATGCCCAAGTTAGAAGATACAGGGACTCAATTCCTTCATCGAAGCCATGCCTCTTGGGGTGATTCTTCGCGTATACCCTCTTCCTATAGTGTCGGGTTTTTGTATGAAAATTAAGTCCCTCAACCTGCCTAACGTGAAGTCTTCTGGAGATCGATTCCTCCCCCACAATGAGGTACTCGATTCTGCGGATTTCCCTAACCTAGAGAGTGTAGGAAACTACTTCCTTGGGATTAACATGGGACTCACTTCTTTGGATCTCCCTAGGGTGAAGACGATTGGGACTCGATTTCTGTTCCACAACAAGAAGCTAAGTCACATCACCTTACCCCGTTTGGAAACTGTGGGAAATAACTTCCTGTACTGTAACAAGATTCTATCCGACCTTAGCCTTCCAAACGTAGAGAGTGTGGGTAACTGCTTCCTTTACCGCAACAACAGGATCACTTTTCTTAGCCTTCCAAACGTAACGGGTATGGGTAACTTCTTCCTCTACTCCAACAGTTGTATAACCTCCTTTAGTGCGCCCAAAGCGAAGCGTATAGGGAACTTCTTCCTTTGCTCCAACACTTCCCTCTCCTCCATTGACTTAACTTCCGTAGAGGAGATAGGGTTAAACTTTATTTCCAGCTTTTGTGGTAGAATGCCAGGATCGGGTCTACCGAATCTAAAAACGATGAGTGGTCATAAGGTCAGGAAAGGGAGCACTGATGAGATGAGCATCTATGACTCCTCTGTGCTACTGTAAAACTAAAGAAAATTAAGGATCTACAATGACAGAGGCATTCAATCTTGTTCGGGAGGGAACAGACAAGGTGATCGCGAAGGCATGCGGGAAGTGTGGCCGCGTGTACGGGCTAAAGGAGAATTCCTTCGGTCAAAGTGCTCAGACGTGCTGTGCTCCTCTAACATGCTACCGCTGTGGGACTCTCGCTCCATCGAGGGCTACTATAGGATGGCGCTGTAAGTCGTGCAACCTTGCCCTCAGGAAAGAATCCCAGGACAGGCAGTTGAAGCGCACAAAGCATCTTTACCAGAAGGCTACCAAGATTCCGCTCAAGGAGTACAGTGGGAAGATGCTGGTGGACCCGAGCAACATAGAAAGATTTCTGGAAGTCGATGACGACCTCTATTGGGATGAAAACCTCCGCTGGAACGACGACGAGGAAGGCAACTCCGGTCCCCTGTGGTTCTGGGCCACGACCCCTACGAAAATCGTTCTCGATGCTTATGACGTCGTCTCTAGCGCGGTGGAGGAGTGGTATGAGGGGGCAGCTGAGAACTTCGACACAGAGGCGCTACAGAAGCTCCTGGACGCATGGGCGGCAGAGCAAGAGGTTTATTGCCACTGGATTGATGAGGGCAGGGTTGTGGTCTGCGAGGAGGAAGTATGAATCAGCCTGATGAGAAAGAGACACTACGCAGGATTGTCTACCTGCTGGGGCAGACCAAGGCGGTAGCTGAGGAGGCTCTCGGAAAAGAGAAACACCTCTGCAACCTTTGTGGCCTCCCCTGCTGGGTCGACCACCCTGGAGTCCCAGACAGTGTAGACACAGAAACCAACATGGGACTGATCGGCGCAGAGGTTAGTGGAGGCTACGAGTCTACTCCAGGCAATGGCTACGGCGCCCTGGACGACCTCGTGACTTACTCCTTCTCCCTGTGCGAGTTCTGCCTCGACTGGCTTTTCCGCCGCTGCGTGATCCCTCCTACCACAAACCAGACGGAAGAGGTCTTTGTCGGAGCGGCTGACCGAGTCGCACTCGATGCGTGGCGGAAGAAGAAAAGCGTATTCTACGATGAGGAAATGAGGAGAAATGGGGCTCGAAATGCCTACCAAAAAGAACCCGATACTGAGAACCAAGAGAAACCATGACTGAAGTACAACACCGGGCCAGCAAAGAAGAACTACTCGCAATGCTGTGTGAGATCAGGGAGATCCTGCAGGAAGGACACCCAGAAAAAGCAAAGCTAAAATGCGATGTTGCACTAAAAGATGAGCATCTTTCCTCTTGGGAAAAGGTGGTACATGCTTATGCGCTTCTCTGCAATAACAGTGGACAGCTAGAAAGTATTTCATACAAGTCAAAACTGAAAAGGGTAACTTATATTACTCATAACGGAATACCTAGGGCTGCCTTACTATTCGAGTCTGGGCGGTGGTTCCTCTACCGAGAGTGGAGTAATGTAAGCCCTGATAATCTCCCGACAGAAGAATGGTTGTTCCTCCTTGAGGTTTTGGAGGCGTTGGGTGTTATAACGTCATTCGAAAGCTCCGAGGCGGATACGTACCGCAAGCTCATTCGCTCGTGAACCTGCCCCCAACCGTAAAATGTCCCTTTCCAACAAGACAAATGTCCCTTTTCAATAAGACATAGGAAACCTAAATGCCGACTTTCAAGATTGATGATGTGAAACCCTACTGTGGAGCGGTCATGGAAACTGCCGAGGCGCGACAGCACGTCCAGACTCGTTACCATTGCTACGACTACAAAAACCGGGTCGAGTACGACACACAGATCGTGCACGCTGCCTCGAAGAAGGACCTCGTGATCGAGATGCAGGGCAACCCGTTCCTCGCTGCAATGGCGACCGCTCACAACGAGCACCTCCCTCTTTCGATCTCTCCTGACAGCGTTTGGCTTTGCATCGCGCAAGGTTTCGCGACCCACGTCCTGGAGAACGCCGAGGCCCTCCGTCACCACTTCGTCGAACATGAAGGGAAGGAAAAGCTCGTCGTCGATCTCCCTCATTCAGATGCGGAGCAGATGGACTGGACTGGAGCGCTGGGCTGGTTCTCTCAGGAGATTTCGAAGCGCATCGGTAAGAAACGTGATCTCTTCGTTTCTGACTTCAGTACAACCGGGGAGGACGAAAGGGTCGCGTCCGAGGTCGTAATGATGAAGACGATGAGCGAGTATTTCAGCTACGGCGCACGCACGTTGTGCGGATTCCCCTTGATCACACTCGAAGGAACGGTTGCTGATTGGGTTAGCGTGCGAGATCGGTTTCGGGTGTTCTCGGAGTTCGAGGCTACGAGCGAGGGAGGCATTGTCATCCCCCTCGAAGGCGGGCTCAAGTGGTGGTCCGATGCACTGATGCCCGTGCTCGATCAACTCGTGGCGACTGCTGAGGGGAAGATTGACGTTGAGTTTTGGCGTTCAGCCTACAAGAACGGAGGGGGCTCGGGTGGACCCTTCGTCAACGGTTGGGTCAACACCCTCTTTCCGTTCCTCCCTAATCCCCGGAAGGGCAACATGCGAAACCCTTATGTGATCACGCTGTCGGAGACCGGGCGGATGCCGAACCAAGGCCCAGGCTACTCCGACTTCCCCGAGGGTCTGGTGAGCGTCGACTGCGAGTGGAACGACCTCGGGCTCAAGCGAGACCTACAGTTCCACGGAGGACTCCTGGGAATCTCTCAGGCTGACGACCTCACCATGCGTGCGGAATGCGGTTGGGCAGTGTCAGAATTAATTGAAGAGCCCCTAGGAAGCAAGACAAATGTCCCTTTCCAATAAGACAAATGTCCCTGTCACCCACCGGAGATAACGATGAACGAGAATAAAGACGAATTTTACCTAGCCATAGCCCGAGACCGCGTTGAAAGAGCAAAGACAGAAGGAAATCAGGAGGAGGAACGGTACCACCAGCGATTCCTTGACATGCTCTCTAAGGAGCTAGGGGTTAAAGTGCTCTTGGAGATCATTTCCTGCCCCGAGTGTGAAGCTGTTCCGCAGTACAAGTCTACTGTGCACTACGAGCACCTTCCTCACTGTACCTGCTCTACGCCGACTGCCCCTTCGACTCTACAGGAAGTCCTCAAGCAGAACCGCGCACTAGTGGCCGCAGCCTCTCAGGGAGTGCAAGAGATCTACAAGATGAACCGTGTCCTCAATGAGGCGGCACTCCCTCATGTGTGCTCTGCTGAGGGGTGCGAGACCCCAACGCAGCACAAGGCGACAATTGCCGGGGCGAGCCAGTTCCTGTGCCCCACCTGTTTCATGAAGAGGAGGACCCACCATGAATCCGTCGAGTGGGTCAGCGATACGTCCGAGAGCCAAGCTCCCGGGAGCCTTCGTGGAGCTATGCGTGCCGTGAAAGAAGAAGGCGCAGCCCCAGATCAAGATTGGCTAAAGAGCGTCTACGACATGGTAGACGAATACCGAAGAAAGTGCAGACACTGATGGAGGTAGTACCCAGTGACAGACACTAAAAAGGCGAGGGGTACGGTAGAAAGTGCATTCGTGAGCTTCGAGAAGTTCATCGAAAAACTGGAGGACGGTGCTCCCGAGTTTGCCGAAGCCGCGTCTAAGATAGCGGATCCTGCTCCCTGCGAATCCCGAGAAGACATCGAAGCCTGGGCGATGGAAGTGCTCAACCCGAAGGTATCCAATAACGACAAGTAAAGGCAAGATGATCCCCCTGTCTGAAGTCCTCAAAAGTGCAGAACGCGCAGAAGAGCAGATGTCCACATGGCCCCTCTGGAAGGTGAACATCTGCAGCAAAAAGCGTCGCACATACGCAGGCTACATCCACAAGGAGAGAATTGAACTGGAGGAGTTACGCAAGGAAAACAAACTCCTCCGTGAACTCGTCTGCCGCTTGCAGGAACGCGACAAGCCTAGGGGATTCCTTGCTCAGCTCGCAGGTCTTTTCTCGGTGAAACCATGACACACCCCAGACCGAGCAATGAAGAAGTTGAGGAAGTATGAGTAAGTACATCAACATGACCCTGGACGAGCATGTGATCGTTATCGAGGGAAAGGACGCAGCCGGGAACAGCGACTATGGCCTTGTCCTCCGAAAGGACGGAGAGGAATAGGACGAGGAGATAACGTGGAATCTCGCCAAGGAGGATCTGAGAGAGATTGCTTTCACTATACGAGAAAGGCATGTGCTAGCTCTCCACAGCTGCGTGGTAGACTCCGCAACAACGGATAACTCCTGCACGATCTGGGACAAAGAGACGGGGACGCTTGTACGAATGGGCAGGTTCGCGGCCACGACTCTCGCGAGTTTCATCATGGTCCTTCTCGGTGAGGAGGTCAGCATTGGCATCCGTGCATTTCCCATCGACCCAGAAGCCGCGAAAACCGTGGGAGAAGCGCTCTGCGCTCTCCCCGAAGCGCAACTCGTGCTCATTCCCGTGATCGACACGAGCACCTACAGGGTGTACCTTGGGGAGAAGTACCTCTGCACCCTCACACTGGATGAACGACCCGGTGTGTCCCTGTCCAAGAACTTCCTGGAGAAGGCCGTGAGGGAAAACGAGTTCCCTACTACTTACAAGGGGCCAGGTATCCGATGAACCGAGGAGCTGACATTGAAGGGGAATACCGCTACCGCTTGTGGCGGGTTTGGGATTTCGACATGCCATTACTTGGGTGGGTCATGCTAAATCCCAGCACAGCAGATGCAGACGAGGACGACCCCACCGTAAGGAAGTGCATTGGGTTCGCACGACGATGGGGCTGGGGTGGAATCATGGTGACCAATCTGTTTGCCCTCCGCGCCACAGACCCCAGGGAATTGAAACTCCACAGCAACCCTGTAGGCCCGTTGAACGATGCCTTCCTCGTCGCAGAAGGCCAAGCTTGTCCTATCACGATTGCGGCATGGGGAACCCGAGGTACGTTCCAAGGACGGGATAAGGCGGTGCGGGGTATTCTCCAGACCGCAGGAGCCCCGCCCTTAGAGAGTCTACGCTGTACAAAAGGCGGGCACCCAGGGCATCCCCTCTACGTGCCCTACTCCGTGTTGGAACACAGACCTCCTTCCTGAAGAAGAATAACCCTATTGAAGGTGCCCTGATGTCGCTATTCTCAAAGCTCAGAGCCTTTTGGAACGCCTTTTTCGGGCGCAACAATAACTTGCAAATGGAACTCGCTCGCTCCAGGATGTATGAGTGGCATAGGGCTGAAGAAAACGAGACCCTCATGAAGCTTAAGCAAGAACGTGACGAAGCGAGGTTTCTTCTGGAAGCCGCTCTCCAACGGGAAGCAGAGCGAGAGAAGGCTGACAGTCCTTAGTCCTTAGTCCTTAGTCCTTAGTCCTTAGTCCTTAGTCCTTAGTCCAGAATAATCATACTAAAAATACCGCATTTAGTGGCAACACTAGGAAAATCGGGTCGGGAATGACAAGTAAAAGTAGTAGTAGTAGTAGTAGTGAAGTAGCTCAGAGTATCTTAAATGGGCCTGATTCTGAAGGGTGGAGGAGATTCTTCATCTACTTCGACCAATACACTCCGCAGCGAGTTCCGTACTGTTCCGTGCAGGAATGTTCCACCCTTCCCATCAAGAAGGAAGACGTGACCCAAATAGTAACTGAGGAAGTGGAACAAGAACCTTTCAGACCTACGAGACCTACGCTACTGACGGGCTGTCTCAGAGACGGGCGCTGGTTCCACATGGAGGTCACGAAGAAGTTCTCTCACTCGTGGGTATCTCCCACATGGGAGGGAATCTCTAACCTGATAGAGAATAGGGAAAGGCGAGGGTACAAAAGGATGGAATACCTCTGATGATGCCTTCCGTATTATTCCAAAAGCAGACAAAGTTTGGTGGTACAGACAGCCCAAAAGAAGAGATTGGGAACTGTTTTTCTACCTGTATTGCCTCCCTATTTGGCCTTCCTACTACTGAAGTTCCGAACTTTTGTGACACGAGAAGGTGGAGAGAGCGGGTCGATAAATGGCTGGAAGAAAGGGGATTTGTCATCGTAACATACAATGAAGACCCCTTTAAGTCAGCCCCAGAACTGCACTCTTCGGTCCCTATGATCGCTTCTGGAATGGGTCCTAGAGGCCACAGACACTCCGTTCTTTGGCAAAAGGGGAAGCTATTATGGGACCCACATCCCTCGGGGGAGGGCCTAATAGGCTACCCGGAGGAGCTAGAAATAATCGTATTTTCACCTAAAAGCAAGCGTGTAAATAGCCCGAAACAGGACGTCTAGATGACAACTAATGAAGTCGACAATGAGGGAACGGATAGAGCGAGGGCGCTCTGGAAGCAAATCCGAGATATCATCAACGAGAACGAGGCAATGAAACTCTCCTGCTCCGCACTCTCTTCGGCGCTAGAGAAAGAAAGAGCCCGATCTGGCAGGGCAGAATCCGTCGTAAAGGAACCCGAGGATTCACCGGATGTTGCAGTTGCAGCAGACAGGGGGAGGACCGAAAACGAAAAACGAAACCTCATTGAGGGGGTCGAACTGACGCTCGAAGCGAGGGGACGAGAGCACACAGTGAAGGCTTGCATGCACAACGCATCTGTGAGCATCTTCGATGCCGCATCGAGTCCCACGAATCGAGCCAAAAACCTGCGCTATGCGGCCATGTATGCAACAGCGGGTGCGAACATTCATGAGCATGGTGTCCTGCATCCCGAGAAGGAAGAGAAATGAGCAATAGGAACAGTGCCAGCAAGAGTCTATTCACCTACCCACCTCACCAGATCGCGTTCATTGAGCGGGGTGAGCACTCCCTGACCTACATGCTCTCCAAGCCAGAGACAACCAGCCTCTCGGTAACCATCACTGCCACCACTCATCAAGCACTCATCGTCCACGGTGACGTTCAACCTGTCGTCTTTCAGTACGGCCCACATGACTTCGATGAGCGCATCCACTGGCTCTACAGCAAAGAGTGCGACCACTACGTATTGGAGAAGGCAAGTATTGGAATGGGCGGGCGGGAGCACTTGCTCACATGGGACGAGGAGAAGGCCAAGAGTGATATCAAGGACCTCGCAGAAGAGGTGGAGGAGGGAGGTGACGCCGATGACGTTCTTGAGGTGCTTGATCACGTCGAAGACGGATACGACGCCGTGATTCGAGAACTCTACGATCTCCAGTTCGACGCAGAGAGTCTGTGCAACCTCGGCTTGGTCTACTCTCAGCGTCTTTTGTATGCCCACGCAGCCATTTGTTGGCTGAATGAATTGCTACTTACTGTCAAGGAGTAGGAAGAATGACCGTCGATATTATTAACTTGCCTTCAGTAAGAAATGAAGGCGACCTTCGCCTCCTGGCAGAGAACCAACCAGATACTTTGATAAGTTTCGTGAGGACGAAGGGCATAGGTCTTGGCTTGCGTGCGTGTGCGGTCGACGCCTTGGCATTCTTGGCAGACAAGGAACGGGCGATCAGTGAGTGCCTTCATGCGTTTCGCACGGGGGAGCTTGTGCTCCAAGAGGCAGCACTAGGGAGCCTAGAGAGAATCCACACAGTTGACGCTTTGATGTTTCTTCGTGAAGTTTCAGAGTCAACCACATGCCATGCTGTCATCGTGGAGATCGCCAAAGAGCTTATCGATAATAAGGCAGAATGACTACCGTCAAGATTATCCAGGCTGAACCCAAGGACATCCGGCCCGAGCCCGTTTGGCGCAAGGACTGCCCGATGGCTTTAGCGCTGATTGCCAGCACGGCAGGGATCAACATCGTCTTGACCTCCATCGGCCCCGTGGTCCGGTACATGGAGTCCTACGAGTCGATGGACAAGTGGTTCGAGCCCTTCGAGTTCGAGGACGGCATCCACACAGTCGAGTTCTGCCTCGAATCGTGGGAGACATGCTCGTACGACGGCCCCGATTACGAAGAGGAGTTGGTCATCGTAGCTGACCGCCCAGCAACAGCGGAGGAAGTCCGCTCCCACCGGGATTACGAATGGCCTTGGGATCCGTCCCTTTGGATGGAAAACTGGCCTGCCGTACGAGACTGGGCCTCTGCAAATTCCACATTCTAAGGCGACCAGGGTGTCAGCACCCTAGAGGAGTAGAGGCAGTCAACCCACCTCAAGAAAGAAGATGAGCAATGAGTAAGAAGAGTGATCGCATAGAGTACCAAGCAGAGAATCTGACTGCGGCCAAGGTAGTTCTGAAGAGAGCTAAGTTTACTTGCACAAAATGCGGTAAGACAAAGGCCGGATCCGCATTTGGTCTCAGGAAGATGGCAGATGGAACGGTTCGAAACCAGGCGCAGTGCATTTCGTGCCGATAAAAACCTGAATGGATCGTAGCATCCGTGTAAAAAGGAAGGGTCTAGTTGCTATCTTCTGAGTGAACTAGAAGCACTCTCCGAAAGCGTCCGTGTACCACTCAAAAGTAAACTCACGCTTTAGTTTCGTGCTGCCCATAAATACCTACCCTAATGAGAACTGAAGTGACCGAAAACTCTTCCCTTGCGCAACAAAATGAGAAGCTGACCCAAAAAGTAGCTGAACTCAATAAAAGAGTGCGGACTCTTGAATGGGAACTTACAGACGCGGAAGATCGTGTTGATTACTGGTCAGGTTATTGCGACATTGAAGATAGCATATCGTATTCTAAGTTACGAGGGGCGGCACTAGAGCTAGTCGACTGCTTAAGAGGACCCGCATTTATAGACGACCTATGTGGCCCCGTCCTCACTCGAACGACCCGAATGGACCAGCTGTATCGAGCGCTGTGTTCTGTCAAAGAAATTGTAGAGATAGATAAACAAAAAGTTTAGAAAGTAGCCAATCATGAGTTCCTCTATTGATGTTCTATCAGGCCCTGGTGCCTGTGTTGTGTGCCAGGGAATGTCCTCCTCCTGTTCTGTGTGTGGGGACCTGGGACTTGCCCAGTATGGTCTTATCGACGATGACCAATGCGTTCCTCTTGGTCTGTATGCCAAAAGTGAGATGGCCTTAAGCAAGGAAGTCGTCATCGATTCGAATACTCAAGTAGTCGCAGGAAGCTGGGTCCTTGGGGACGTATACGTCAAGTCCTTCAAGGGTGTTCTGGATGGCGTGACTTGGGGAATTATTCATCCCTCTGCTGTTGACCCCCTGCGCTCATTCTTCGAGAAGCATCCAGAACAAACCCTGATGCTTCAGCAGATGGAAGAGATTGCCCGCATTCGTCGTGCTGATATGGAGGACGCCTTCCGCCGACTAGATGAATCAGATGCAGACTGAGTGACGAGATAGAATACGAAGGTGATAAATGACTCAAGAGTTAATGGAATACAATCGTGCTGTTTATCAGCTAAGAAAGCAGAGATCCCTCCCAGAGTGGGAACCAGAGAATGATCGTAGTCTTCTTGCTTCACTAGAGGAACTGTTTGACTCTCTAACAGAGGAGGAGCAAAAGCAAGTGAACTTGGAGGGGTGGAAGAGTTGGCCCGACCTCTATGAAGAGAGCCTTGAGTTCCTCATAGAGAACCCAGATGTGGGTCTGGGTAAAGAACAGCCCGCACGAATCGTGGATATGACAAAGTTCAGGGAACATCTACTAGCCAGAGAGATAACCGTATATACAGCGAAAGAAGAGAATGCCAATGAGTGAGAAAACGATCTACCTAAAAAGGGGCCTGTGGGATCACATGACAGGTGGGCTGAGCAATTTCGAATACAGTGAAGAGAAGGAAGGAGTCATCGACTCTAACGAATTTGAGGACTTCATATCTGACCTGTTTTGTGATGGAAGCAGAGGGACAATAGCTCACCACTTTACAAGAGTCAGCAACGAAGACTTTTCAGTTCTGAACGAGTTTGACGCTAGCTCAGAAGGCCTGGTAAAGGTGACCGTGAGCAGTGTTCCCATAACCAATCTCATCCCTAGAGATACTCTCGTCTCTACGTACTGCAACTGGGTTAAGAGTGCCTACGAACGGGATAGGACAGATAGGAGAATTTGGAAAAAAGAAGAGGAGGAAAAAGAGATTGAACTCCTACGTGAGCTTCAAGAGAAGTACGCAGGAGACCCACGAGTGCTAGGGAACCCTTCCACTACGTGTAGAAGCAGTAATGAAGAGGAAGCCTGGATTTCCGGGTGTGGGAAGGCTAAGTAATATGGCGACTGACAACGACGCTTACGTCCGCAGGATACTGGACGACCGTCGAAGCGTGCGCGCAGAGAGGGACAGACTGGCGGAGGTGGAGGAGCACTTGTGTGAGGAGAAGCTTAGGCTACACGACCAGATTGACGCGCTGCGCGTTGAGAACGACAGGCTGCGTCGAGAGCTAGCTCTGCAGTATGGTAAAACGATAAAGTGACGCACCGTTCCGGTGCCACGGAGGTAATCATGGATGAAAACAAGACAGCGATCCTTTTTGTACTAGACCGCTCAGGTTCGATGCGTCCCCTGAAGGAAGATGTGATGGGTGGATTTGACACCCTCATCAAAGAGCAGGCGGCCGAAGAAGGAGAAGCCACGCTGACTTTGGTGCAGTTCGACGACAAGTACCAAGTTGACTATAAGGATGTTCCCCTATCAGAAGTTCCTCCTTTGGTGTTTGAACCCCGGGGGTTAACAGCCTACTACGATGCACTAGGAAGAGGCATGGTGGAGTTGGGCGAGACACTTAGTGCTCTGCCCGAAGAGGAACGCCCAGGTAAGGTCATTGTCGTTGTGATGACGGATGGAGAGGAGAACTCATCCCAAGAGTGGAACCACGAGATGCTGAAGGCGAAGGTCGAGGAGCAAAAGAACAAGTACAGTTGGGAGTTTGTTTTTGCCGCTGCAAACTTGGATGCGGAAGCGGTGGGTGCGTCCCTTGGAATAGCCAATAACGCTAATTTCGTTGCCAGCTCTGTAGGGACAAGGTCAGTAATCAGAGATATGAGCAAAGGCCTTTCTTTGTACAGATCTAACGGTAAGTACGAGGTACCTCCAACGGGTACAGGAAGGGTATCTTCGAGTAAGCCGAACATTGGCGGTACGCCAAAAGCCGATTCAAGTAACTAACAACTAGGTGATATGTTGAAATCTACCGATCTACCCAACTACAACCAGACGGAATTTAGAAACTGGGCGCAGAAGAACCTACTCCTGGCCCGGGACCTCACAAAGACTTCCTTTCATGGCCAACCCGCTCAGTACACGATGTCGGAAGGCGGAGCCGCTAGTAACGGGAAGGCCGTTATTGACTTGTACAAGTGGCTCACCAAGTTCTCTGGGTTCAGACATATCATCATTGAGACAAGTCCTTCTTATTGCTACATCACTTCGGAGTGGGATGGAGGGTCCCTCTTCTTAGTGATCAAGTATAGAACGGGTTACGTCGAGTACTCTGTAACGTCAAACGATACGGAAATCCTAAAACACTTCAGGGAGTGGGACGCCGAGAATCTTACTAGTCGCTCGATAGGAAATAAGGGAAGAGTCAAGATTCTTGTTAACCGCGAGGGTAATGTACAGGCAGCGGACTTGGGATTTGCCTCGGTTCCTCTA
>Ga0114931_10000070_pt1 | contig 100340 bp, 95 predicted proteins | sample 2SBtaG_FD_89579 | JGI IMG/M metagenome (GOLD analysis project Ga0114931, IMG submission 89579) | Deep subsurface microbial communities from Kolumbo volcano to uncover new lineages of life (NeLLi) - 2SBTROV14_V59a metaG | ecosystem: Environmental > Aquatic > Marine > Volcanic | place: Kolumbo...
ATGATGCCCTCGACAATGACATGCTCTTTCACCAGCGTTTCGAGCGCGACACCAGAAAGCGGCGGCGCCGAGCTGTTAACGTACAGCGCGGCATTGTCCATCGCGGCGCTCAGCAGGTAGGTGTCCAGCTCCGCGTCGTCTTTTACATAGACCTCTTGTTTACCGCGCTTGATTTTGTACAGCGGCGGCTGCGCAATATAAACATGGCCGCGCTCGATGAGTTCTGGCATTTGCCGATAGAAGAACGTCAGCAACAGGGTACGAATGTGTGAGCCGTCGACATCGGCGTCGGTCATGATAATGATGCGGTGATAGCGCAGCTTGTCAGGATCAAAGTCGTCGCGCCCGATGCCGCAGCCGAGTGCGGTAATTAGCGTACCAACTTCTGCGGACTGCAGCATTTTGTCGAAACGTGCTTTTTCGACATTAAGAATTTTTCCCTTAAGCGGCAGAATTGCCTGCGTGCGCCGATCGCGGCCCTGCTTCGCGGAGCCGCCGGCGGAATCGCCCTCAACCAGGAACAACTCGGACAGCGCCGGGTCTTTTTCCTGGCAATCGGCGAGCTTGCCCGGCAAACCGGCAACATCAAGCGCGCCCTTGCGGCGAGTCATTTCGCGTGCTTTGCGCGCAGCCTCGCGTGCCCGGGCAGCATCGACGATCTTCGACACAATGGCCTTCGCTTCCTGCGGGTGCTCGAGCAAGAACTCCTCCAGGCGTCCCGCCATTGCCTGCTCGACGATGCCCTTTATCTCTGACGAGACCAGCTTGTCTTTTGTTTGTGATGAAAACTTGGGATCCGGAACCTTGACAGAAAGAACGGCGGTCAGACCTTCGCGCGCATCATCGCCGCTCGGGGTGAACCTGTCTTTCTTGATGTTGAGCTCCTTCTCAATATAGCTGTTCATCGTTCGCGTCAGCGCCGCTCGAAAGCCGGACATATGCGTGCCGCCGTCGCGCTGCGGTATATTGTTCGTGTAACAGAACACATTTTCCACATAGCCATCGTTCCACTGCAGCGATGCCTCAACGCCAACGCCGTCTTTCATTGTGGAGAAATGAAACACTGTTGGGTGAATCACCGTTTTGTTGCGATTGAGGTGGGTGACAAAGGCCCTGATTCCACCCTCATACTCGAACACATCTTCCTGCTGATCGCGTTCATCGACCAGGTGTATGTGAACACCGGAATTCAGGAAAGAAAGCTCGCGCAAGCGGCGCGAGAGAATCTCGTAGTGGAACTCAATATTGGTGAACGTCTTATCGCTTGGCTTGAAGCGGATCGTTGTTCCGGTTCGTGCCGTGTCGCCAACAACGGCAAGCGGCGCCACGGGCTCACCCTGCGTATATTCCTGCTGGTGTGTTTTTCCGTCCCGATGCACGGTAAGCACCAGGTGCTCCGAGAGCGCATTCACTACAGATACGCCAACACCGTGAAGCCCGCCGCTGACCTTGTAGGAGTTATCGTCGAACTTACCGCCGGCATGCAGCACCGTCATGATGACCTCAGCCGCGGAGCGCCCCTCCTCCGGGTGTATGTCGACCGGTATGCCGCGACCGTCGTCACTGACTGTAACTGACTCATCCGCGTGGATCGTCACGGCAATAGTGTCACAGTGGCCCGCAAGCGCCTCGTCGATCGAATTGTCGACGACCTCGAAAACCATGTGGTGAAGACCGGTGCCATCATCAGTATCACCGATATACATTCCGGGCCGCTTTCTTACTGCCTCCAGGCCCTTTAAGACCTTGATATTGCTGGAAGTATATTCTGTCTGGTCGGTCATTCGATATCCTCAAAAGCTAAGCCATCCATTGTAACAAATCGGGGCCACGGGAGTCGCCTCAAATCTTTCTTTTTTAAGGTGTTTTCCAGTGTTTCGGGGAATTAATTTTTCCGCTGTGGAAACTATTTACTCGCGCGCCGTTATAATGCCCTGTTCCACGTGGAACATCACGGGTTTCTCCGGGAAGCTCAGCGCCCCCGGGTCCAGGCTCGTCGCAACCACCTGGCACCCCAGCGCCGAGACGGCCGCCATCAGCCGCGCGATCGAGTCGCCGTCCAATTCAGCCGCCGGATCATCGAGCAATAACAGCAGGGGCTTTTCGAGTGCCGCCTGCGCCGTCTCCGCTGCCGCAAGAATCATGGCGCTGGCGAGCAGCTTTTGTTGTCCGCGAGACACGAGCTTGCGTGCCTGGTGCTCATCGTACGAAAGCTTGATATCCGCCCGCTGCGGCCCCGACTGCGTCGACCCCTGCTGAAGGTCTCTATCCAAGCCTTTATCCAGGGCCTCCTCGAGGCCACCCTCACGCGGCCAACCCTGTCGATATTCGAAAGTAAGCTCGGCCTCCAGCAGGGCGTAACCATGCTCATGCAGGCTCTCCAGCGTCAATTCCAGGGCCTGTCGCCGGGAGCTGTCCAGCCGCAGCGCCAGCGCCAGAAACTCCTCATTCCAGCTCCGGATGGTGGCTTGTGAAGACCTTGCTTTGAGCGCCGCATTTCGTTGTCTCAGCGCCCGCCGAAAGCGCCGCCAGATCAGCAGATGCTCATGTTCCACGTGGAACGCGATCCAGTCGAGGAAGCGCCGGCGCAGCTCTGGCCCCCCCGCCACGAGGTTGTGGACCTCCGGATCTATAACCTGCAAAGGCAATAATTCTGCAAGGGCGGCAGCGCCGGCGGCATTTTCGCCCGCAACCCGCACCTCCAGCCCCTCCCGGCTGTTTCTGACGCCAACCGTAAGCCTGCCGTCTCCCCTGTCGACCTCCCCAAACAGGACGAACTCGTTCTCACCGTGCCGCGTCAGGCTCGCCGTGTTGGCACCACGAAAAGACTTTCCCCGACCCAGATACGCCAACGCCTCCAGAAGACTCGTCTTCCCGGAGGCGTTGGCACCAATAATCAGATTAAAGCGTGGGCCGAGTTGAAGCTCCGCTTTTTCCAGGCAACGAAAATTGCTGGCCCGAAACAAGCGGATCACTGTTATCCGCCCTCGCTTACAAGCGCATAGGCATAACTACAAACGTACAATCCTCGTTCCCTGGCTGCCGTATCAAACAACTCGAATTGCTGTCCTGAACAGAAAGCGTTACATCGTCTCCCTCTACAGCACCGAGCGCATCAAGCAAATAATTCACATTGAATCCGATCTCTATGTCTTCACCCGAATACTCGACCGCCAGCTCTTCCTCGGCCTCCTCCTGCTCCGGATTGTGCGCTTGCAGCACGACCCCGCTATCCCGAATCACCAGCCGAATGCCACGATACTTCTCGTTCGAAAGAATGGCTGTTCGTTGCAAGGCACTTTTGAATTCACCCCGATCAGCTTTCAGTTCATTCGCAGATTCTTTCGGTATCACCCGGTCGTACTCCGGAAAGCGACCATCAATTAACTTCGACGTAAACCGAATCCCATCGAGCTGAATCCTTATGTGGTTCGATCCCAATTCAATGTTGAGCTGCCCCTCTCCCGACATCAGCCTTTGTAACTCCATGACCCCTTTTCGCGGCACAATCACTTGCTGTTCATCAAATTTCTCGCTGCCCAGATCGGCCTGGCACAGAGCTAGCCTGTGGCCATCCGTTGCAACCGCCCGCAGATACGCACCACCCGCTTCCAGCAACATTCCATTCAGGTAATAACGAACATCCTGCTGCGCCATGGAGAAATGGGTTTTCTCAATCAAGCGCCCAAGCGATTCCTGGCTCACCGTAATCCTCTGCCCGGCCTGAATGTCTTCCACCACTGGGAACTCCGCCGCCGGCAGCGTTACCAGGTTGAACTTGCTTCGCCCGGATCGAACGCTGAGCTTCTCGCCGCTCAGACTCACTTTCACCACCGAGCCCTCCGGCAGGGCGCGACAAATATCAAGAAGCTTTCGTCCAGAGACAGTAATCTCTCCTTCCGACTCGGTTTCAACCTCGGTTTCCGCAACCAGCTCAACCTCAAGATCCGTTGCTGTCACAGCAAGCCGGCCCGCCCTGGCAACAATAAGAACATTCGATAAAATCGGCATTGTCTGCCGCCTCTCCACAACGCCGATCACGGCCTGCAGTGGTTTCAACAGCGCTTCACGTGCTGCGGTAAACTTCATAGCTTCCACCTGTTAATAAGTATTGGAAATAGTTATATTATAGTTATTATTAAGCAAGCCAGCACCTGTGCATAACTTTTTTAATCACAATAAAATCAAATAGTTAATACCGAATCGTCTGGCTAACAAGTTTTGCGTTCCACGGCCAACCCTTGTGAATAGACTGTGGATAAAAAGTTTTCATAAAATGCTCCACCGCTTATCCACATCATCCTGTCAGGGTTCTCAACAAATTAAAATAATCATCATCCACGCGTTTTTCTGTCTCGCGCAAAGCCTCAATTCTGCGACAACCGTGCAAGACCGTCGTATGGTCGCGCCCACCGAAAGCGTCACCGATCTCCGGCAGGCTATGATTTGTCAATTCTTTCGCCAGTGCCATGCCAAATTGCCGCGGTCTTGCAATGGATCGTGTGCGTTTTTTTGAAAGTAGATCGCCAACACGAATCTTAAAATAGTCCGCGACCGTTTTCTGGATATTTTCGATTGACACAAGGCGATCCTGCAGCGCCAACAAATCGCGCAAAGCTTCTTTGGCAAAATCGAGATCGATGGCGCGACCGGTAAACCGGTAATTGGCAATGACCCGGCGCAAGGCGCCTTCAAGCTCCCGAACGTTGGAGCGAATGCGCTTCGCGATAAAAAACGCGACCTCCTCCGGCAACGCGATGCCATCTGCGGCCGCCTTACTCATTAAAATAGCAACGGACGTCTCCAGTTCCGGTGGCTCGATAGCAACCGTGAGACCCCAACCAAAGCGCGATTTCAGCCGCTCCTCGAGACCCGTCACCTCTTTTGGGTAGCGATCGCAGGTCAGTATGATTTGGCGCTGCCCCTCAAGCAGAGCATTGAAGGTATGGAAAAACTCCTCCTGAGACCGCTCTTTGCCGGCAAAAAACTGGATATCGTCAATAAGCAATGCGTCCAGCGAGCGATAGGCTCGCTTGAACTCCGAAATCTTGTTGTGCTGCAGCCCCTTGACCATGTCGCCGACAAAGCGCTCCGAATGCACGTAGCTGACGCGCGCTTCCGGATTGGTCTTAATCATCGCGTTACCAACAGCATGCATTAGGTGTGTCTTGCCCAGCCCGACGCCGCCGTAAATAAACAGCGGGTTATAGGAAAGCCCGGGGTTCTCTCCAACCTGGGTTGCAGCGGCGCGGGCGAGCTGATTGGATTTTCCCTCGACAAAGTTTTCAAAGCTGAAGGACGGGTTTAGCCGCGAAGCGACAGGTGCATGGCCGCCAAGTTTCATAGGGGCCGGTTTTGGACGACCACCGGGTGCCGCGGCTGTTCGCCCACTGCGCGATCCAACCTCGACGTGCAGCTCTGTGCCAGCACCGTATTCCTCGACGAGCTCAAGAATCCTTTGAATATGGTGTTGCTGTAGCCAGTCAACAACAAAGCGGTTAGGCGCTAATAATCGCAAAACACGGCCGTCGTCGACGGCCTGCAACGGCCGAATCCAGGTATTGAACTGTTGCTCAGGCAGCTCCGCCTGCAGGACGCGGAGGCACTGGTTCCAGAGCGTCGATTCAGCAGACAAGAAGCTCCCCAAACGACCCCAAAAAACGTGCGGGCCAGATCATAGTGTAAGACAACAGAAAGACCGGCAGTCTATACTGAATTTCCGCGCTTTACATCCGTCTATTGACACTGCAGGGGCATCTGAGTACCCTTGCCGGCCTTCTGAAAAAACGGCCCAGATACACGGGTTTTCCCCAGGTAACTGTCATGAAACGCACATTCCAGCCCAGCAAAATTAAGCGTGCACGCACCCACGGTTTCCGTGCCCGTATGGCGACGAAAGCCGGGCGCCTCGTACTCAAGCGCCGCCGCGCGAAGGGTCGCGCGCAGCTGACGCCATAACGCCGCCGCGACCACCACGACGACGAAACAAAACACAGGATTGACGAGCAGCAGAGGTCTTCGGTTCAAAAGCTTGAATCGGCTACTGGATGCGGCCGCTTTCGGCCGCGTGTTCGAAAAAGCTACACGCAGCCGGGATAAATTCTTTACAGTGCTTTGCCGCGACAACAAAGCCGATTTTAGCCGGCTTGGTTTGGCCGTTTCGAAAAAACATTGCCGCAAAGCGGTAGCACGAAACCGCATTAAAAGAATCGCTCGAGAATCGTTCAGGCACCACCAGGCGCAATTGGCAGGTCTCGATGTCGTAGTAATCAATCAGCCCGCCGCTGCCATGGCCGATAATGGCGCAATGAATGACAGCCTGGCGCGACACTGGCAAAGATGCTCGAAGGCAAAACGCAAACATGACACGCAGGATAGCTAACGGATGGACAATCAACGACTGCTGATCTGGGCCTTTTTCGGCCTCATGGCCTGGTTTACATACCAGGCCTGGATCCAGGATTACGCGCCGCCCGCGACGGCCGAAACGGCACAACCGGCACAACCGGTTCAGCAAGACGTGCAGCCAGAGCCAGCGGTTGAAGAGGGCGATCTTCCGGAGTTCAGCGCCCCGGACGACGTTGTGCAGGAGGCGCCGCTGACCGCTGGTGAGCCCGCCGCGGGGCTCATGAATTCGCCGACAGCAGCCACCGTCCACGTTACGACAGATGTGCTGGACCTGGTGATCAGCGCAGAGGGCGGCACGGTGCAGTCGGCCAGACTGTATGGCTACCCTGTCGAGAAAGACCATCCGGATATTCTGGTGCAATTATTGAGCACGGACGAGGCACATTTTGGCGTGATGCAGACCGGCTTGCGCGCTGCGGGCGAGGGCGACGAGCCGAACCATCACGCGATATTCGTTAGCGCCAGCGATAGTTATTCAATGGGTGGCGCCGACGAGCTGGTGGTGCCACTTAAGTGGCAGAATGCCGACGGCATCGTGGTCGAGAAGCGGTTTCGATTCAGGCGTGGCGAATATGCGTTTCTCATTGAGCAAGAGGTTCACAACGGCAGTGACAGCCTTTGGCGAGGCGCTGAATACGCGCAGATTCAGCGTTTTCTGAAAACACGAAAACGCACCATGTTTGACGTGGACACCTATTCATTCTCCGGCCCCATCATTTACGACGGTGACAAATCGGAGAAACTGAAGCGCAAAAAGCTGCTGGAAAATGGCACCGTCCGCTTCAAAGCCGAAAACGGATGGTTTGCCGAAATTCAACACCACTTCCTTAGCGCGATCGTACCGATGAAGGGTACCGAGCAGTCGTACAGTGTGTCCGTGCATGGGGAGTTCTCAACCGCGAGCGCTATTGGTCCCGCACAGTCCGTCGCACCCGGGTCGAGCCGGGTCTTCACGACAACCGCGTTTGTAGGGCCAAAGCTGCAGTCACAGCTTGAGGTGGTCGATAAGTCACTGAAGCTGACCGTGGATTACGGCTGGCTTACGATTATTTCACAGCCACTGTTTTGGCTGCTGAGCCGGGTCCACAAGCTGTTCGGTAACTGGGGCGTGTCGATAATTTTGGTCACCTTCCTCATCAAGCTGACGTTTTACAAACTGACTGAATCCAGCGGCCGGTCGATGGCAAAGATGCGCAATCTTCAGCCGCGCATGAAGGCGATGCAGGATCGTTATAAAGACGACAAACAAGCGCTCAGTGCGGCAATGATGGAGCTCTATAAACGAGAAAAGGTGAATCCGGCCGCCGGCTGTTTGCCCATCCTGATACAGATGCCGTTCTTCCTGTCTTTCTACTGGGTACTGGTCGAAAGCGTGGAAATGCGCCAGGCGCCCTTTGCCCTGTGGATTACCGACCTTTCAACGAAGGACCCCTTCTTCATTCTGCCGCTCATCATGGGTGCAGCCATGTTTGCACAGCAGAAGCTGAATCCGGCCCCGGCGGATCCCATGCAGGCAAAAGTGATGCAGATCATGCCGATCATGTTTACGGCATTCTTTGCCTTCTTCCCGTCAGGCCTGGTGCTTTACTGGGTCACCAACACGCTGTTGTCGATCGCGCAGCAATGGAAAATCAACAAGGTCGTCGAGCGCGAGACGAATACACAGAAGCACTAAGCAGGCAGCGGCAGCTTTTTTGCTCTGCATCCGGCCGTTAGCTGTGGTCTCATTGGGTGATGACAAGCCACACCGATACGATCGTTGCTGCGGCAACGCCGCCGGGAACCGGTGGCGTTGGTATCGTCCGGGTCTCCGGTGAGAAAGCCGCACATATTGCAAGAATAGTCCTTGGCAGCCTGCCCGAACCCAGATTTGCGGTATACAGGGCCTTTCGCAATGCCGGAGGCCAGAAACTGGATGCCGGGCTGGCACTGTACTTCCCGGCGCCGGCCTCGTTTACCGGAGAGTCCGTACTTGAATTACATGGCCACGGCGGCCCGCTGGTCATGTCATCCATCGTCGGGGCGATCGTCGAGCTCGGCGCGCGCCGCGCGGAGCCCGGCGAATTTTCAAGACGAGCATTTCAGAACGACAAGCTGGACCTTACGCAGGCTGAAGCGATTGCGGACCTGATTAATGCGGGGACAACACAAGCGGCCCGCGCCGCTTTACGCTCCTTGTCCGGTGCGTTTTCCAGCGCGGTTGATGCGTTGGCCGAGCAGCTCGTTCGCCTGCGCATGCACGTCGAGGCAGCGATTGACTTTCCGGAAGAAGAGATTGATTTCCTGTCGGACGAACTCTTGCTTCGCCGCCTGGACGAATGTGCGGATGCGTTTGCCCTGTTGCAGGAGCAGGCACAGCAGGGCCGCGTTCTGCGTGATGGGTTTCAAGTGGTTATTGTGGGCAAACCCAATGCCGGTAAATCGAGCCTCCTGAACCTGTTAAGCGGCCAGGACGCGGCGATCGTTACCGAGATAGCGGGAACGACGCGCGATATCCTGCGAGAACAAATCGACATTGATGGCCTGGCCGTCGAGCTTGTCGATACGGCCGGCCTGCGAGAAGACCCGGACCGGATTGAAGAGGAGGGCATTCGTCGTGCGCGCAAAGCGCTGCAGAGCGCCGACGCGGTACTCTGGATTCAGGACGCAACGGACCCGGAGCCGGGCGCAATGGGAGAAACCGTTGCCGATGGGGTTCCGGTCACCGTGGTTCGCAATAAGCTCGATCTGTGTGATGACGAGCGGGCGCAAACAGGCGCCGTGATCGGCCTGTCGGCAAAAACGGGACGAGGCCTTCCGGCGTTGCGACAACGTATTCGCAAGCTCGCTGGCTACGAAAACCTGGGCGAAGGCGCCTTCACGGCGCGCCTTCGCCATTTGCATGCACTTGAGCGGGCCGCCACGCACTTTGCGACCGGTCGAACGGCGCTTGAGGAGGCCCACGCGGGTGAGCTCCTGGCGGAGGAGCTGCGCCTGTCCCACCACGCCCTCGGTGAAATAACGGGCACCGTCTCGTCGGACGATCTCCTCGGCCGAATCTTCTCTCAATTCTGTATCGGCAAATAAGCGCACCCCGAATTTGCAACGCCCGGATTTGTCAACCGAGAAGGCCCTCTCTGCGGTAAAGCCGCGCACAGACCCAGGTTAGAATCACGCCAAAGACCAGCGTACTAAGCACCGAGATAGCGACGTGTAAACCGTTCAGCGGCTCATTCTTCACCATGTCGACCAGTATCAGGTGCTGGCTTAACGACGGGATGAACATGAACTCGAGTTTCGGTCTCAACGTCAAGATACTCACGATAAGAATCGGTAAGGTGGGCGCAATCAAGACGACGCTCAGCCAGGTTTGCGCCTCTTTGTAGCTTTTCGTAAATGATGCGACCAGGGTCATCAAAGACGCACCCAGCAAAATGAAGGGCAGCAACAGAAAAAACGCGCCAGCGACAACCGGGAGGCCAAAGTTTGGTGTCATACCGAGCTGCTCCAGCGGCATGAACTTCAAAACCACATAAAAGGACATGAGGCTCAGCATTAAAGAGGCCGCCATAAAGACGCAGGCCGCCATAATTTTTCCGAGGATCAGTTGCCCGCGCGTCACGGGCAGCGACAGCAGTGGTTCCAGCGAGCCACGCTCGCGCTCGCCGGCCGTTGTGTCGATCGCCAGGTACATACCGCCCATCAGCAAAGCGAAAATAAAGAAGTAACTCATCATTCCGAGCAGCATCGCCGAGCGACCGCTGGGTGTCGAGACGTCGACGACATCAATGTTAATCGGACGCATCAGCAGGGGGTTAACGCCGCGTGCCGAAAGACGAATCGCGGCAAGCTGCCGGTTATAGGCAGACAGTGCATTGCGGGCCCGGCGGGCCTCTTTTTCGCCCTGCGAATTTGCTTCGTCCGAGTACAGCTCAACGCGGGCCGGAATCGTGTCGGCGAGCTGTTCGCCAAAACTTTCCGGAATAACCAGAACAACGTCATGCACGCCGCTCTTTACCGCCTCTGCAGCGTCATCGATTTCGGCAGGACCATCGACGATGTCGATGTTCCTGCTTTCGAGAAAGCGTATAAGGTTCGGCGCGTGCTCCCGACCAACGACCGGCAGCTCCATGATGCTCTCGGCGTCGTCGAGCGCGCGGTCTATCGACAGGTTAATAACAAACGCGAACATGACCGGGCCGAAAATCGGCCCCATGATGAGCGCAGATGCCAGCGTGCGGCGATCGCGAATGTTGTCGAGAATTTCTTTGAAGAAAACCGTAAGAAAGGTATGCATCATGCTTCTCCCACCATGCGTATGGCACTCACGAAAGCTTCTTCGAGGTCCTCCTGGCCGGTGCGTTCACGGATGCTCTCAAGCGGCCCGTCGATAGCGACCTGGCCGTTGGCAATGATGCAAATGTCATCACACAGTGCGGCGACCTCCTGCATGACGTGGGACGAAAACAAGACACAACGACCGGTATCTTTGAGCTTCAATATCAGCCGGCGCAAGGAGCGCGTGGCCATGACGTTCAGTCCGTTTGTCGTCTCATCGAGAATGACGTTCTGCGGATCATGTACCAGTGCGCGCGCCAACGATACCTTGGTGCGCTGTCCGTGCGAAAAACCCTTCGTGCGGCGGTCGGCAAATTCCTCGATTTCAAGCAGCTGAATGATGCTCGACACCCTGTCGCCGACTTCGGCTTTGTCGATGCCACAAAGGTTTGCGTAATAGGCGATGTTTTCGCGCGCCGTGAGATGAGGATACAGGCCGGCGCCGTGTGGCAGCGCGCCTATGTTCTTTCTTGCAGCGAGACTGTCAGTGACGACGTCGGCACCGTCAATGCTTGCTGAGCCCTCATCGGGCTTCAGAACCGTGTACAACACGCGCAGAGTCGTCGATTTGCCGGCACCGTTGGGGCCGAGCAGGCCGGTAATTTTGCCGTCGGGCGCGTCGAAGCTGACGCCGCGCACCGCGTGCACAGCGCCGAATGATTTGTGAATACCATTAACCCTGATCATGGATTCGGCCCGGAGAAGTCGAGAAAAAAGGGCATTACGAAACTGCGCTCCATACAGCCGGTGTCCAGGCTTGCCGGATCTGCCGAGTCGATAAAGTCGGCAACCAGTTGCGGCATGCAGCCGACACCGATTTGCCCGTGCCCCTGGTTCTTGCCAATAAGGTGGGTGGCGTTGGTAAGATCGACCGCCGCGAGTTCGGCATAGCGTGGTGGCGTGATCGGATCGGCATCGCCGGAAAGCAATAATACGGGCAGGTCGGTCGCGAGCGGTAGCTTGAATTCGTCATCGAGCGCTCCCGATGGCCAGACGGAGCAGATGGCCTCAAGCGCATCAAGCTGGAATGTACCCATGTAGCTGGCAGCAAGGCTGTCGTAATCTATGTGCGCCTTATCGTAGAAGGGTACGTCTTCCGTGCACATAACGGCGTTGTGCATGCCCAGAGACAGTGCGTCCATAATGGCGATCATTGTCATCAGGTACTGCGAGCCGAGCGGCACATAATTGCCCTGGCCGGCCTCATGGATGAGCAGCGGCATAAGCGCGATCGAGTTTGGGTGGTAGGCGAGCAAACGGATCGCAGCGGCAAACTCTGCGCTACCAAACCTGACATCTTCGGGGCGGCCGGTGCTTGGATTTGGCACGCTGATGCTGACGGGTGCCTCGCGAAGCTCGGCGACCACCCGCGCGAAGTCTGCGGCAACATTCGGAAAGTGTGCATTGCAGGCCTCATCGTCAGCACAGCGCGACAGAATCCGGTCAACGGCCCGCTGGCTTTCAGTGGCGATCTCGGGGCCCAGTGTAAGCTGTGGTGGTACAACACCATCAATGATGACTGTGCGAGTTGAGTCGGGATAGCGGCGCGCGAAGTGTTGTGCAACGCGCGTGCCGTAGGACACACCGTACAAATTCAGAGAGGGATAGCCGAGCGCTTCACGGACGGCCTCCATATCGCTTACCGCAATACTCGTCGTAAAAAAGCGCGGGTCGTAGGGCAGCTGTTCGAGACAGAGCCGGGTATATTCCACGGTCTGCTCGATCGAATACTCGCCGTCGATCATGTCATCGTCGAATTCGCAGTCCATGCTCGCGGACTCACCCGTGCCGCGCTGATCGATAAGCAGAATGTCGCGGTTTCGGCGCACGTCTTCGAAGGCTCCGGAGTAGGCAGCATAAAATTGCACCGATCCCTGTCCCGGGCCGCCGGCAATGGGGACGAGCGGATCTGGCTCCGGCAGCAGGTTCAGCGCCGGCACCACCGCAATGCGCAGCTCGATTTCGCCAGCAACGGCTCCCGCCGGGTCCAGCGGACGCGTCAGCGTGCCGCAGCGGGCGGCCATGCTGGAGGAGCCCGGCCCGGCGTCGATACGACAGTCCGTAAGTTTCAATGATTGGGCATTCGTGAGGCCGAGCGGTGATAGCGCGATCAGCAGAATAACGACGGTTCGGTGCATGCTTTACTCGATACGCAAATTAGCGGGGTATCTTGGACAACGGCCCGCAAATAGTAAAGAATGCGCGACCCTTGTTGATCGTTTTTTGACCAATGACCGAAAGCTACGATGTAATTGTGATTGGCGGCGGACACGCTGGCACGGAGGCCTCGCTGGCGGCCGCACGGGCAGGTGCGAACACGCTACTGATTACGCAGGACATCTCAACGCTGGGCCAGATGAGCTGCAACCCGGCCATTGGCGGTATTGGCAAGGGCCATTTGACCCGGGAAATCGATGCCCTGGGCGGGGCCATGGCGAGGGCGATTGATCTGGCGGGAATCCAGTTTCGCACCCTGAACGCGAGCAAGGGGCCTGCCGTTCGGGCAACACGCGCGCAGGCGGATCGCCAGCTCTATCGTCATGCCATACGCGCGGCGATCGAGAATCAGCCGAATTTGTCGGTGTTCCAGCAGTCGGTTGAAGACCTGATTATTGAAGGCGACCGTGTTGCGGGCGTCGTTACCGGTGAAAGCCTTCGCTTCCGGGCCAGGACCGTCATCCTGACCGTTGGAACATTCCTCGCCGGCCGTATTCTTATCGGTCGTACCGAGAAAGCCGGCGGCCGGGCGGGTGACGCCCCGTCTAACAAGCTCGCCGCACGCTTACGCGAGTTGCCGTTTCGTGTTGCCCGACTGAAAACCGGCACGCCGCCGCGCCTTGATGGCAAAACGCTGGACTACGAGGCGATGCAGGAACAGCCGGGTGACGAACCGGTACCGGTGTTTTCGTTCCTGGGCAGGCGCAGCGACCATCCGCAACAAATTTCGTGTCACATTACGAAAACCACCGAAGAGACACACGACATTATTCGCCGCTCGCTACACGAGTCGCCAATGTACTCCGGAATGATCGAAGGCGTTGGGCCGCGTTATTGCCCGTCGGTCGAAGACAAGATCGTGCGTTTTGCCGATAAATCATCGCACCAGGTTTTTGTTGAGCCCGAGGGACTCACCACCAACGAGGTTTATCCAAACGGAATTTCAACGAGTCTGCCGTATGCAACGCAGCAGCGATTCGTGCGCTCGATCATCGGTTTTGAAAAAGCACACATCATGCAGCCCGGTTACGCGATCGAGTATGACTACTTTGATCCACGCGACCTGAGGCCGACACTCGAAACCAGGCACGTAAACGATCTGTACTTTGCGGGCCAGATCAATGGCACAACCGGTTACGAAGAGGCGGGGGCGCAAGGTTTGCTTGCGGGCATCAATGCGGCACGGCGGTCGCAAGAGGCGCAAGAGTGGTTTCCACTGCGCCATGAGGCTTACATCGGTGTGCTTGTTGACGACCTCATCACGCGCGGTGTGAGCGAGCCGTACCGCATGTTCACGAGCCGCGCCGAATATCGCCTTAGCTTGCGAGAAGACAATGCCGACCTTCGCCTGACCTCAAAGGGCCGTGAACTGGGCCTCGTCGATGATGAGCGCTGGGCTGTGTACAACGCCAAACGGGAAGCCGTTGCAAGCGAGCAGCGACGACTTGAGGGCGCCTTCGTGCAGGCAGAAGGTGCCACGGCTGCGGCGCTACTGAAGCGACCTGATTTTACTTATCGAGATGTCGTTTCATTGGCGGGCGTTGGGGTCAATGATTCGGCCGACCTCGTTAGTGACGAGCAGCACGAACAGCTTGCGCTGCAGCTTGAAGTGCAAGCGAAATACGCCGGCTATATCGAGCGCCAGCAACGAGAGATAGCCAGGCACGCCAAACAGGAGTCGCTGCGTCTGCCACAAGATATCGATTACAAACGCGTGGACGGTCTTTCAAACGAAGCGCGGCAGAAACTCGTTGCCGCACGACCGGAAACCCTCGGCCAGGCATCGCGCCTTGAGGGAATGACGCCGTCAGCGGTGTCACTGTTGCTGGTGCACCTCAAGAAGCGGCAACTTATTGAAAAGCACCCATCGGAAGGGGTACCGGCGCGCCGTTGACTGTTAACAGGCCTTTTTCGTAGTCCGCATCCATCACGTAGATGTCGCCCTCTTTTTTCAGGAAGCCCATGCCAATAAGCGCACCTGTTTGCGGGTTCATTGATGTCGCAAATTGTACAAGAGCCTCTGGGACCCTGATGTCAGCCGACGCGACCGTCGCAAGCAGGAGCGTCGTCCATTCGAATGTTGTCCTGTCAGACTCGGGAACCGCAACGGTCATCTTCATTTCGACGGTGCCCATCGGTAAAGCAACATCGAATTGATCCACGCCGACTTTAAGTCCGGCGGCAAACAAATCCTTGAACTCTTTTTCTGCGGCCATCATGATCCGGCTGGCGTCCGGCGCCCCAGCGAGATTTTCGAGCTGCTTGCTCACCGCAGCAAGGGCCACTGCGTCGAGGTCGTCGAAACCGATGTCGGCGATAACGGATATATCACCAAAGCCCGGGATTGTCTGTTCGTTCACCTCGAAGCGCACGGCCGCGGCAACCAGATCGTCGTCGACGGATGAAGAGGCCTTAACACCAAGGCCCTGCATACCGCCGACCGGGGTACCACCCACATCGATCGTCATGCTACCCATCGCCATGTCCAGGTCACCGACATAAAAGCCATAGGGCGTGTTTGCCTGTTTGCCAACAAGGGTCAAGCCGTCAATGGACACGGTTTGCTGGTCATTGCCGAAGGTCATCGCACCAATATCAGCATTGAATTCTATGTGGCTCGTTTTGGCGCCGGACGTGAAGTTGATTGTGCTTGCCTGCCAGGTGACTTCGCCATCATCGATGGCTTGTGAGCCTGCCTCCAGAACATACCTGGAGTCGAGATTTCCACCAAGGCCAATCGCGCTGTAGATGGCGCCCGGTAGTGCAATCGTTTCATTATCGCCGCGCTCAATGGCCAGTGTCGAAACCGCACTGCCCAGGCCCGGCACAAGTGAGCCACCTTCGCGAGCCATCGATGACACCGGTATCAGGCCGTGATCAAGGTGTGTGTTTATGAGCAACGCGGGAATCTGGTTCGTGCCGGCTTTCGTCATGGCCGCGCGGATGCTGCCATCGCCCAGCGCAACCCGATGCTGACCTTCCGACGAAAACCAGCCGCGGTCAAAGCCTTCCGAGCTAACAACAAGCCCACCACTTTCCTTCGCGGCCCAATTCAGGTTCTCATCGACACTGTTCTCGGCAAGTTTTCCGATGATGCCGGGCGAGACAATAACGACGAGTACAGCGAGCAACATCAGAGCAATGACACTTTTTTTCACTTCGAACCCCTAAACGGTTGGCCAGATCGCGCCGATGCTAGCATGCAAGCGACGAGATACTGTGCACTACAGCTAGAAATCTGCGCCGCGTGCCACTAACATAGCGGCCTCACACGATACCCCGTGCAGGCCGCAGGCTGAGAAACCGACGAAATATCAAATGATTATAAATATAAAATTTGTGGCAATGGCCGCGATACTGCTTGTTAACACGGCTTTTTTTGCGCAGAGCGCGCGCGCTGAAGGTGACGCCGAGGCCGGAAAGGTCATTGGCTACAGCTGCCTCGGGTGCCACGGTATCCCGGGTTATCGCAACGCCTACCCGTCTTATCGTGTTCCAAAGCTTGGCGGCCAGAAGGCGGCTTACCTGGTTGTTGCCCTGAAAGGTTATCGTGCAAAGACGCGTCAGCATCCGACCATGAACGGGCAGGCAGCCAGCCTCTCGGAGCAACAAATTGAGGATGTCGCCGATTATCTCGCGAGCATTGGTGGCGATACCGTAGCAGCCGGTGGATCGAAAAACGTTTCTTTCGACAAGGCGAAGGCGTGCAGGGCCTGTCATGGAAATAACGGCATTAGCGTCAATGCTGTGTGGCCAACGTTGGCGGGCCAGCATGAAGATTATCTTGAGAAGGCGCTCGTAAGTTACCGTAATGGCTCGCGCAGCGATCCCGTGATGAGCGCCCAGGCCGCAATGATTGCCGAAGAGGATGTCGCTGTTCTTGCGAAGTACTTTGCGAGCCTCGAAGGCCTAGAAACGACCCGGCACGAGTAAGGTTTGCCCGCTCGCCACGCGCAAACGACCCAATTAAACGATGGCATTACCGCCATCGACACGGAGTACGCGAGAGCCCTGCAGGATGCCAGCCACCTCATCGTTGCGGATGGTCGTGCCGCGTTTGTCGATACCGGGACGAACGACAGTGTTCCGCTCCTGATTGATGCGCTGCGGCAGCAAGAACTTGACGTTGCTGACGTCGATTACGTTTTTCTCACGCATATCCATCTCGATCACGCAGGCGGTGCCGGCCTCCTCATGCAGGAGCTGCCGAATGCAGAGTGCATTGTTCATCCACGCGGCATCGCGCACATGATCGATCCGACGCGACTGATCGCTGGTACCGAGGCGGTATACGGCATCGAAGAAACACGCCAGATGTACGGTGAAATCCAGCCGATCGACGAGGCACGATGTGTCGCCCCCAACGATGAGCAACGCTTCGATCTCAATGGCCGCAAGATGCAGGTACTTTATACAGAGGGCCATGCGCTGCACCACTACTGCCTCAACGACCCGGCGTCCCACGGTGTCTTTACGGGTGATAGTTTCGGCGTTTCCTACCGAGAGTTCGATACGGCGGCAGGCGAGTTGATTTTTCCGACGTCTACGCCGACGCACTTTGATCCGGACGCCGCACACGCGTCCATTGATCGCATCATGGCTTGCCAGCCAGAGCAGTTGTACCTGACGCATTACAGTCGCGTACGCAACCTTGATCGACTGGCGGCAGACATGCATGCGGGTATCGATGCATACGTCGCAATGGCGCTGGCGAATAAAGAGGCAACAGACCCGCAGGCGGCGATAGAGCCCAAGATGTCGGAGTACCTCAAGAGCCGCGCGCGTGAGCACGGATTTAAGGGTGATGACGATGCGCTGCAATCCATTCTCGAGATCGATATCCGGCTCAACACTCTGGGGCTGGTTTCCTGGTTGCAACGATTGAAAAAGCAGAGGCTGTAATGGACCGTTTTCGCGCCTACCGAATTGACGAAAAAGGCGGCAACATCGTCGCCGGGTTTCAGGAGCTCAGCATCGATGACCTGACAGACGGCAATGTTGTGGTCCGGGTCAGTCACTCGACGATCAACTACAAAGATGCGCTGGCCGCGACGGGTAGCGGAAAAATTCTTCGGCACTATCCGCTGAATGGCGGCATCGACCTGGCAGGCATTGTGGTCAGTTCGGAAGATACACGGTTCAAGCCTGGCGAGGCGGTGCTGATGAATGGCTGTGGCCTGAGCGAAACGGTCGACGGCGGCTATTCAGAATACGCGCGTGTCGACAGCAAAGGCCTTGTCGCCATACCCGACGGAATGTCCGCATTTGAGGTGATGCAAATCGGTACGGCCGGTTACACGGCGGCGCTGGCCATTCACCGTATGGAGCAAAACGGGCAATCACCGCAACACGGTCCGATCGTAGTTACGGGCGCGACGGGTGGTGTTGGCAGTATTGCGATCGACATGCTCACGGGGCGCGGCTATGAGGCCGTAGCCTTGACCGGAAAAGCCACGGAGGAGGCCTATCTCCGCGAGATTGGTGCGAGCCGGATTTTGCTGCGCGGGCAGATTGATCTCGGCAAGCGGCCGATGGAAAAAGCCCAGTGGGGCGGTGCTATCGACAATCTCGGTGGTGAATACCTGACATGGCTAACGCGGACAGTCGACTATGGTGGCAATATCGCCAGCATTGGTCTGGCCGCGAGTGCGGTACTGAACACTACCGTCCTGCCATTCATCCTGCGAGCGGTTTGCCTGCTTGGTATCAACTCCGTCGACACACCGGGTGACTTGCGCCGTGCCGTTTGGGCCCGGATTGGCAAGGATCTCAAGCCGCAACACCTGGACACCATCGGCCATCGAACGATTTCATTCGACGAGTTGCCCGATGCATTTCAGGCCTATATCGACGGCACCGTAACCGGCCGCACAGTCGTAGAGATCACACCGTAGGAGCACCCGGAGGGCATACACGCGCCATGCGCGCGACAAGCCACGTCACGACTCCCTGTTCCGCGACCGCAACCTGCGCCGCGTGTGTTTGTCGGGACGGCCCCCGGTCTTCGGCATCAGCATTCGATCCTGCCTGAGCGCCGCGATCTGAACTTCTCTCCGTGCGATGGTCTCTTCATCTTCGACATAGCAGTTGCGCGCCGCCGCCGCCGGGTCACGCCGGGCCGGAATCTCGAGCACCCTCAGCGAATAAGGCAGGCGCCCGCGAATCAGGTCAACTTGATCACCACGCTTTACTCGACTGCCGGGTGTTGTTCGTTCGCCGTCTATCTTTACATGTCCACCGGCCACAGCAGCCGTCGCAAGAACGCGGGTCTTGAAAAATCGGCAATAGAACAGCCATCGGTCTATGCGCAAAGAATCGCTTGTCGGCGACATACGGAGGTTTTCCACAGAATATTGTGATACCTCATAGTGCCGACTGGGTGCGATGAGGTGAAGAAATAATTTGTGGCACTCAGGGGGTCCGGCAAGTGCATTACTAAAAACTGACCATCCGCTCGATTTGGGAAACGAGCCTCGCGTGGAGTAGAATCCCGACCCCGAAGTTTTAGTCTGGATTAAAAACCGGGCCGACAAGAGGATTCACCATGAGCGCAGGAGCTCGTTTTCGTGCCGCAATGCAGGCGGAGCAACCGCTGCAGATAGCCGGTACCATTAATGCTTATTCCGCCCTGCTTGCCGAGCGGGCAGGTTTCAAGGCCATTTATTTATCAGGTGCGGGCGTTGCGAATGCCTCATTTGGCATGCCGGATCTCGCCATGACCACACTGAATGACGTTTGCGAGGACATTCGCCGCATCGCCTCGGCCTCTGACCTGCCGTTACTGGTCGATGCCGATACGGGATGGGGCAGCGCGCTGATGATAGCTCGCACGGTTCGTGAGATGACCTGGGCCGGCGCCGCCGGCTGTCATTTGGAAGATCAGGTCGCCGAGAAGCGCTGCGGACATCGTCCGGGCAAGGCGCTGGTTGTAGCGGAAGAAATGTGCGATCGCCTGAAAGCGGCAGTCGATGGCCGCATCGACGATCAATTCGTGATCATGGCGCGAACGGATGCGCACGCCGTTGAAGGCCAGCAAGCGGCGATTGATCGGGCTGCAGCCTATGTTGAGGCCGGCGCCGACATGATTTTCGCTGAAGCACTTACCACATTAGAGGAATACCGCCAGTTCACGGACGCGATTACGGTACCGGTACTCGCAAACCTGACAGAGTTTGGCAAGACACCGCTCTTTAAAGCGGACGAACTCGCCGAAGTCGGCATAGCGATGACGCTGTATCCGCTGAGCGCCTTTCGCGCGATGTCGGCCGTGGCGCTCAGCGTTTACGAAACACTGAAAAAAGACGGCACCCAACAGGCGTCCGTTGACGCGATGCAAACAAGGATGGAGCTTTACGATGTGCTGGGCTACCAGGCCTACGAAGACAAGCTTGACGCCCTGTTCAAGGATCAGGGACTGAAGACTGGAGACGATTAATGGCAGCTAGCAAAAAGACCGGTGGACTCGCGGGCGTTACCGCAGGTGACACACAGTTATGCACCGTGGGCAAAGAAGGCGCAGGCCTCACGTATCTTGGTTACGACATCTACGACCTCGCCAACAACGCGAGCTTTGAAGAGGTTGCCTACCTGTTGTTACACGGCAAGCTGCCAACGCAGGCCGAACTCGATGCCTTCATCGAAAAAATCAAAGTGAATCGCGGCTTGCCCGCGGCGCTGAAAACTGTACTTGAGATGATTCCGGCGGACGCCTTCCCAATGGATGTAATGCGGACCGGCGTATCGTTTCTCGGCAACATTGAGCCCGAAGGCGATTTTTCCAATCAGGGCAATGTCGCTGACCGGCTGCTTGCGTGCCTGCCGTCCATGCTGTTGTACTGGCATCGCTTCCACACCGACGGCGTTCGCATCGATACCGAAACGAATGATGACAGTATCTCGGGACACTTTCTGCACCTGCTGCACGACAAGGCACCCAAAGAGCTGCACCGAAAGAGTCTTGATACAACACTGATCCTGTACGCAGAACACGAGTTCAACGCCTCGACATTTGCGGCTCGCGTCATTACCGGAACCCTGTCTGACATGTACTCGGCGGTGACCGGTGCGATCGGAGCGTTGCGCGGCCCGTTACACGGTGGCGCCAACGAAGCGGCGATGGAGCTCATCTCGAAATTCAACACACCCGAGGAAGCTACCGCCGGTGTACTCGGCATGCTCGAACGCAAAGACCTGATCATGGGCTTTGGTCATCGTGTTTACACGACCTCTGATCCACGCAACACCGTGAACAAGCAGATGTCGAAAGCCCTGGCCGATGATGTCGGCAATACGACTTTATATCCGGTTTCGGAAGCGGTCGAAAAAGTCATGTGGGATGAGAAAAAGCTATTCGCGAACGCCGACTTTTTCGCCGCCAGTGTGTACCACTTCCTGGGTGTCCCAACCTATTTGTTCACACCCATTTTCGTGTGCTCACGCATTACCGGTTGGGCTGCACACATCATGGAGCAACGCGCCAACAACAAGTTGATTCGTCCGGCGGCAAACTACATTGGCCCGGACCTTAAGGAATGGGTCGCCATTGAAGACCGCGCTTAAGGCGGCTAGCAAACAGCAAACGGAGACTTGAATGTCTGATGTCATCGTCCGCTCGGCCAAACGCGCCGACTGGGATCAAGCGCTTGTCGATATTGCCGACTACGTTTGTAACTATAAGGTTGAAAGCGAGCTCGCTTTCGAGACCGCCCATTACTGCCTCATGGATACGCTCGCCTGTGGTTTTCAGGCGCTGGACTATCCAGCTTGCACCAAGCTCATGGGCCCGGTGGTTCCGGGCGCGACATTGTCTGGCGGAGCACGAGTCCCCGGAACGTCCTACGAGCTGGACCCGGTGCTGGCCGCGTTCAATATCGGCGCGATGAACCGCTGGCTGGATTTCAACGACACCTGGCTTGCGGCTGAATGGGGGCACCCTTCGGACAATCTCGGCGGTATCCTCGCGGTTGCAGATTACCTGAGCCGCCAGGCGCGCGCCGCAGGCAAAGATCCACTAACCATCAAAGATGCCCTGACCGCAGCCATCATGGCACACGAAATCCAGGGCGTACTTGCGCTCGAAAACAGCTTTAACCGCGTTGGTCTTGATCACGTTCTGCTGGTTCGCGTAGCAACCACAGCCGTCGTCACCCGCCTGTTCGGTGGTGATCGCGACACGGTCCTGAATGCCGTCTCCAACGCCTGGATCGACGGTTGTTCGCTACGCACCTATCGCCACGCGCCGAATACGGGTTCGCGCAAGAGCTGGGCCGCCGGCGACGCGACCAGCCGGGGTGTGCGTCTCGCATTAATCGCGATGACGGGCGAGATGGGCTACCCGTCTGCACTGACTGCGCCGACCTGGGGCTACTACGACGTGCTTTTCAAGGGCAGGGAGTTCAGGTTCCAGCGCCCTTACGGCAGTTACGTGATGGAAAATATTCTCTTCAAGATTTCCTACCCGGCCGAGTTCCACTCGCAAACCGCAGTGGAAGCCGGCATGACCCTGCATCCTGAGGTCAAAGATCGCATCGACGAAGTCGAGAAGGTGGTTATCGAAACACAGGAAGCCGGCGTTCGTATCATCGACAAGACCGGCCCACTGGATAACCCGGCCGATCGTGACCACTGTATCCAGTACATGGTCGCGGTGCCGCTGATTTTCGGTCGCCTGAGCGCGGCTGACTACGAAGATGATGTCGCCAGTGACCCGCGTATTGATGCGCTGCGAGAGAAGACGGAGGTCAGAGAAAACGAGCAGTACACGAAAGACTACTTTGACCCCGAGTTGCGCTACATTGGTAATTCTGTACAGGTGTTCTTCAAAGACGGCACAAGCACGGATCGAGTTGCGGTCGACTTCCCGATCGGTCACCGCGAACGTCGCGAGGAGGGCATACCTGTTCTGAAGCAGAAGTTTGCCAATAGCGTGTCGCCAAGGCTTGCTGCCAATCAATGGGATGAACTCATCGCACTTTGTGCAGATCAGCAAAAACTCGCCGCGACAGCCGTCGATGACTTTATGGCGCTATTGGTTGTCCCGTAGGCGCGCGCCGCCGTGCGTAACCCGATGAGTGAGCTCGATTGACGGCGCCGATACAAGCGGCGCTGGACTTACTGGGGCAGTCTTTTCCGGACGGCACAGCAGAAAAACTCGGTATTCTCATTGATGAGCTTGATCGCTGGAATCGCAAGGTCAACCTGACGGCTATTCGTGACAGGGGCGAAATGATTACGTCTCATCTTCTCGACAGCCTGGTTGCCGCGCCGCTACTGAGGGGCAAGACCGTTCTCGATGTCGGAACCGGCCCCGGCTTCCCCGGCTTGCCACTCGCAATTGTCGAGCCCGAGCGGCAATTCACGCTACTCGACAGCAATAACAAGAAGATCATGTTCGCCCAGCACGCCGCCGGATTGCTCGGTCTTGGCAATGTCGCCGCAACCAAAGCCAGGGGCGAGGACTATGCACCCGGCCACGGCTTTGATACCGTGATTGCCCGGGCGTTGGCTGCATTGCCGCGACTCGTGGAAATTGCCGGTCACCACGTAGGAGAGGACGGGGTGTTCGTAGCGTTGAAAGGGCGTTACCCGGCAGAAGAGCTGGAACAGCTAGAACAATTAGAAACGCCGTGGTGTTACGCAGTAACGGAGTTAAACGTACCGGGTCTCCAAAAGGGATCGCGGCACGCTGTGCTGCTCCGGCGCCGGGCATAAAGACCAGGATCCGATGACAAGAATTATAGCCGTAGCAAATCAGAAAGGCGGGGTAGGCAAAACCACCACCTGCGTCAATCTTGCGGCATCGCTTGCGGCGACACAGCGACGCGTGCTGCTGGTGGACATGGACCCGCAAGGCAACGCGACCATGGGCTGCGGCATCAACAAGATGGAGCTTGAGAGCTCGGCCTGCGACGTTTTGTTGAGCGAGGCGACAGCCGCTGACACGATTGTTTCTGCGCCCGAAGGTGGTTTTGCGGTTCTGCCGGGCAATGAGGATCTGACGCTTGCCGAGGTGAACTTGTTGCAGGAAATCGGTCGCGAGATGAAGCTGAAGAAGGCGCTGGCGCCGGTCAGGGGTTTGTATGATTTCATACTGATCGACTGTCCACCGTCAATAAACATGCTGACAGTTAACGCACTGACGGCGGCCGATGGTGTTTTGATTCCGATGCAATGTGAGTACTACGCGCTGGAGGGATTAAGCTCCTTGCTGCGCACTATCGAACAGGTTCGCGACTCGGTTAATCCGGAGCTTGAGATGTACGGTATTCTTCGCACGATGTACGACCCTCGCATAAATCTCTCGAACGAAGTGTCGATGCAGCTCATAGAGCACTTTGACAGAAAAGTATTCCGTACCGTGGTGCCAAGAAACGTGCGACTGGCGGAAGCGCCGAGTTTTGGTCTGCCGGTGTTACTGCACGACCGTTCATCGCGTGGTGCGATCGCCTATCTCGCGCTGGCCGGTGAGGTTTTGCGACGCGAAGACGAACGCATGGCCGAAGCCGTATAAACAACCACAGGAACGCGCCTTGCGCGCGAAGCGAAGCGGCGGCCGCGAGGCCGCAAAAAATGTTGAAGAACAATATGCCACCAAAAAAACGACTAGGCCGAGGCCTCGATGCACTGCTCACCAAACCAATGGTCGCTGTTTCCAGACCGCGGTCGGCGCAGGACAGCGAGGAAGGGCTCAAAAACCTGCCGCTGGAACACCTGCAGCGCGGCCAGTATCAGCCGCGCGTGGATATGCGCCAGGACTCGCTCGAAGAGCTGGCGGAATCCATCAAGGCGCAGGGCGTCGTGCAACCTATCGTTGCCAGGCCAATAAGCAAGAAGGGCGGCAGTCAGCGCTACGAAATCGTGGCGGGTGAACGCCGCTGGCGTGCGGCGCAGATGGCCGGCCTCGCCGAGATACCGGCCGTAATACGCGACATCCCTGATGAGTCCGCCATTGCGATGGCGCTCATCGAGAACATTCAGCGCGAGAATCTCAATCCGCTGGAAGAGGCGCGCGCGCTTGATCGCCTGATACGTGAGTTTGACCTGACGCATGCCGAGGCTGCGAAGGCAGTTGGTCGCTCACGGGCGTCGGTTAGTAACCTGCTTCGATTACAGGACCTCTCCGACAAGGTGAAGCCGTTGCTGGAAGACCGGCAACTGGAAATGGGTCATGCGCGGGCTTTACTCGCGATCTCAAATGCCACACAGCAATTGAATGCGGCGCGTCAGGTTGTGAAGAAGGGCTTGTCCGTGCGTGATACGGAGCGACTCGTTAAGCGCTTGCTCGATGGCGGCAACGCAAAGCCAGCGAAAAAGACACCGGTACAGAATGCGGATATTCGCCGTCTGGAAATCGAGGTTTCTGAAAAGCTGGGTGCGAAAGTCAGCGTGGTTCACACGGCGAAGGGCGCGGGCCAGGTCGTTATCAAGTACAACAACCTCGATGAGCTGGACGGCATCCTGAAGCACATCAAGTAGCTGTAGGAGCGCGCCTTGCGCGAGACCCTTAGGGCGGGCCCCAAGGCCGTAAAAGCTTCCGACACCCGCACGGTCGCGCGCAAGGCGCGCTCCTACGCGACCTCTTCCTCAGTATCAGCCTTGGCGGAATAGACGCGACGAATGATGCTCGGTATCACCGCTTCTGAAATCAGGAAGCCCTGCATCTTGTCGCACTCGATTGTTTTCAGGAACTCGAAGGTTTCCTCATCTTCTACGCCCTCTGCACAGACCGAAATACCGAGGTTATGGGCCAGCCCGGTTACTGCGGCGAGCACCGTTAGTGAAACGTGATCATTTTGTGCTTGCCGCAATGCCGACGCGTGAATCTTGATTTCATCGAAAGGCATTTGCTCGAAGGTGCTGAGCGAAGAGGAGGCAACACGGAAGTCGTCGAGACATATGCGAAAGCCTTTCTCACGCAGCGCGGTCAGCATCTGCACGTGCGGTGCGTCGGGGTCTATGAGGTCCTGTGCGACAACCTCGAAGGTGAAGTCGTCACATTCAAGACTCGTATCGTGGACGATACGGGCGTAGTTTTCTGCCAGCGTCGGGTCGCCCAGCTGGCTGGATGCGAGGTTAATACAGGAGTTGAGTTGAATGCCACAGTCTCGCCAGGCGACCAGTTGTTGTGCCGCCTCGAGCAGCACGTATTCACTCAGCTTGCCCATCAGTCCAAAAGCCTCGATCTCCGGCAAGAACTCCAGCGGGCCCATCAGGCCGTGCTCCGGATGATGCCAACGCACCAGCGCTTCGGCTTCACGGGTCAGCCATTCATCCCCCGGGTTTCGCTCTACTTTTGGTTGATACCGAAGTACGAACTCCCGGTTATCGAGCGCATCTTCCATTTCCTGTCGCGAGACCCGAAGCATGCGGCGGCGGCATCGGCGCGCCGAAGCGCTAAGCCGCTCGAAGTCAAAATCCTTACCAACCCACTCGATATTGTCGAAGCTGGCCAGCTCATCGACCAGCCCGGCCTGCTTGCTACTCCGTAACGAGGCCCGGTTTGCGGCCACTATTATGGCAAATGGAACTCTCTCATGGGCGGCCCGTAAACAACGAACAACATCGTTGCTGACGTCGGGCTCGCTTAGCACGACAATGCGTCGCGATTTCCCCGCCATGAGCTCTTCGAAGGTTTCGGGCTTGGTAAAGAAGCTCAGTGTAAAGCTCATTTCCCGAACAACGTCATTGAGTGATCGGCTGGCGCGAAGGGTTTCACTGGCAATCAATAGCATATCGGCGTCACATCAGCTGGGGGGACTACAAGCTTATCGGCCGTTCGCGGCAATTCTTGACGTTGTCACCCGGGTTCTGCTCCCTGGCGGCAGGAACTTGCCGAACCCCCCTAAAGACGCGGGGAAAAGGCCGAAATTGCCCCCTTGAAATCGCTCTTTTCATGTTGCCATGCATAGGGTCTGCCACTATAATGCGCACGCGATTCACAGGCTCGCCTGGAAACACCACCACATGCGCCACCCACCGCCGGTTAGCCCGATGGACGTGGCGTTTTTAGTGCCGGAGGCTTAGAGAAATGGACCTCACTATTCCCCGCGTACTAATCGGACAGTTTCTGGTTGGAACGGTCCTGGCCGCGGTTCTCTGGGGCGTTTTTGGCACGATAGTGGGCTACTCGGCGATTCTGGGTAGTTTGATTTGTGTCATCCCAAACGCTTTTCTGGCATTGCGATTGTTAGTGCCGCGCAGGGACCCGGGAGCTCAGGCCCTGATCAACGCGGCCTGGTTTGGCGAAATTGGCAAGCTGGCGTTAACAATACTGCTTTTCACAGTCGTATTTACGCAGGTGAAGCCGCTTGCTGCAGTGGCACTTTTTGCAGGATTTATTACGACGCAGCTTATGGCTCTTGCGGGTCTTTTGATGCGACGCGAACAGGATACGAGTAACAGCGATGGCAGCTGAAGGCGGACACGGCGCACTAACAACGGGCGACTACATTGCCCACCATCTCCAGAACCTCCAGGTCTGCAAGGCCGAGTCTGGCGAGTGGGTGTGGAATCACTGTGCCGGCAATCCGATGGCCATTAACGTCGATTCGATGTTCTGGTCGGTATTGCTCGGCCTGGTTTTTATTTTGTTGTTCGGTCGTGTTGCTCGCAAAAGTTCGGCCGGCAAGCCCACAAAATTTCAGGCGCTGGTCGAGATCATCGTTGAGTTCGTCGATGGCAGCGTCAAAGATACCTTCCACGGCAAGAGCCGCCTCATTGCTCCGCTGGGTCTGACGATATTTGTCTGGGTATTCCTGATGAATCTCATGGACCTGATTCCCGTCGACTGGATTCCTGTGGCTGCCGGCGCCATGGGCGTTGAGCACATGAGGGTCGTCCCGACGACAGACGTCAACGTAACTTTCGGCATGTCGATTGCGGTTTTTTTCCTGATTATTTTCTACACGATCAAGAATAAGGGCGTGAAGGGATTTATTGGCGAGCTGACATTACATCCGATTGCTCCGCCGACAAGGGGCGTGGGCCTGATCGTCGCACCGCTCATCATCGCTTTCAACTTTCTGCTTGAGAGTGTTGCCTTGCTGGCCAAGCCGATATCGTTGTCGTTGCGACTTTTCGGCAACATGTTTGCCGGCGAACTGATTTTTATCCTCATCGCACTCCTGGGTATTTATCAGCTGCCGCTGCATTTCGGCTGGGCTGTTTTTCATATCCTGATCGTGACGCTGCAGGCCTTTATTTTCATGATGCTGACCATAGTCTATTTGAGCTTGGCATCTGAATCGCATTAATCGTTACTAATTTTAATTTAATAAGTTGGACTTGATCCTCCCTGGGAGAAACTGATGGAAACTGTTATTGGCTTTACGGCGATCGCCGTCGCAATTTTGATTGGCCTCGGCGCATTGGGCGTAGGCATTGGCATGGGCCTTCTTGGTGGCCGCTTCCTCGAAGGCGCCGCACGCCAGCCGGAGCTTGCTCCGATGCTGCAAACGAAGATGTTTATCGTCGTCGCACTGCTTGATGCTGTTGCCATGATCGGTGTTGGTATCGCGTTGTTCTTCGCCTTCGCCAACCCGTTCGTCGGTCAACTGCAAGCGGCAACGGGCGGTTAATAAACGATTGTAGGAGCGCGCCCGGCGCGCGATCTGCCTCCGGGCGTGTCATGTCGCAAGGGTAATTCGGTCGCATAGCGGCCTCCTACAGTTAAGGAGCATTTTGTGGATATCAATTTAACCCTCATCGGCCAGTCGATCGCCATGATCGTGTTCGTCTGGTTCTGCATGAAGATGATTTGGCCGCCGATTCTTGCTGCGCTCGAAGAGCGGCAGCAACAAATCGCAGAAGGCCTTGCTGCTGCGGATAGGGGACAGGAGTCGCTTGCCCGAGCGGCTGTAGAAGCCGACGCAATCGTCGCGGAAGCGCGTACGCAAGCGACCGGAATTCTCGATCAGGCACACGCACGAGCGAGCGAGATTGTTGCCGACGGTAAAGCCGACGGCGTGAAAGAGCATGATCGTCAGCTTAGTGCCGCCAAAGCTGAGATCGAGCAGGAAGCGAATCGCGCACGCGAAGAGCTACGCGGCCAGGTTTCAGCCATTGCTATTGCGAGCGCGGAAAAAATTCTCAATCGCGAGATTGACAGCAAGGCGCATGACGACATTCTCGGCAAGTTAGCCGGGGAGCTGTAATTCGTCATGGCCGATAACGACACAGTAGCGCGACCGTACGCACAGGCAGCTTTTGAAATAGCGAACGAGAGCGGCGATCTTGGACGCTGGTCCGAGTCGCTGGCTATCGCCGCGCAGTTGCTCGAGGACAAAGCGCTCGTCGAGTATCTCGGTAACCCTGGTTTCAGCGACGAGCAGCGCCTCGAGTTCCTGACGGGCCTGTTTGCGAAAGCCAAAGCCGAGGTGCTCGATGGTAAGCACGACAAGGGAACGAATTTCCTGAAGTTGTTGCTTCAAAACCGCCGCCTCGCGGTGCTGCCCGAAATCGCAGCGCACTTTGAGGCACTCAAGGCGAAGGTTGAGAATAGCGTTGATGCGGTCGTCACGTCAGCAACAGAATTGAACAAGAAACAGGTTGGCGAGATCGCCGCAGCGCTGAAAGAGCGGCTTGGCAGTGACGTCAGGGTAGCAACAGAAATAGACGAAAATCTCATCGGTGGCGCAGTTATTCGAGCCGGCGATGTGGTTATTGATGGATCGTTGCGCGCAAGGCTCGAAGGCCTTGCGACCGCATTGATCAAATAGAGAGGAAATAGAAATGGCACTCAAAGCTTCTGAAATCAGCACGCTGATTAAAGAGCGCATCGAGAATTTCGAGGCATCCACAGAGGCGCGCGATGTCGGCACCGTTATCGCAGTGACCGACGGCATCGTTCGCATCCACGGTCTTGCAGACGCACGTTATGGCGAAATGCTCGAGTTCCCGCAGAACACCTTTGGCATGGCCCTGAACCTTGAGCAGGATTCAGTGGGCGCGGTTGTCCTTGGTGACTACAAACACATTTCGGAAGGCGACACGGTGAAGACGACCGGGCGTATTCTTGAGGTGCCGATCGGTGAGGCCATGCTGGGTCGCGTCGTTGATGCTCTCGGAAACCCGATCGACGGTAAGGGTCCTATCGATGCTGAAGGCACGGCGCCGATCGAAAAAGTCGCACCGGGTGTTATCGACCGCCAATCCGTCGAACAGCCGGTACAGACGGGCCTGAAGTCAATCGACGCGATGGTGCCTATTGGCCGCGGCCAGCGTGAGCTGATCATCGGCGATCGCCAGACCGGCAAGACGGCTGTCGCTGTCGATGCGATTATCAACCAGCGTGGCACGGGCGTTAAGTGTATCTACGTTGCGATCGGCCAGAAAGCCTCGTCTGTCGCGGCTGTTGTACGCAAGCTCGAAGAGATGGGCGCAATGGAGCACACGATCGTCGTTGCGGCTACTGCTGCCGTCAGTCCGGCGATGCAATATATCGCACCCTACTCCGGCACATCGATGGGCGAGTACTTCCTCGACAAGGGTGAAGACGCACTGATCGTATTCGACGATTTGACCAAGCAGGCGTGGGCTTACCGCCAGATTTCATTGTTGCTGCGTCGTCCGCCGGGCCGCGAAGCCTACCCGGGTGACGTTTTCTACCTGCACTCCCGTTTGCTCGAGCGCTCATCACGGGTCAATGCGGAATACATCGAGTCGATTACGGACGGCAAAGTCAAAGGCAAGACGGGCTCGCTCACCGCGCTGCCGATCATTGAGACGCAGGGTGGTGACGTGTCGGCTTTTATTCCAACCAACGTTATCTCCATTACTGACGGTCAGATTTTCCTCGAGTCCGATCTCTTTAACGCCGGTATTCGCCCGGCCATTAACGCCGGGTTGTCGGTATCTCGTGTCGGTGGCGCGGCACAGACCAAGATCATCAAGAAGCTTGGCGGTGGTGTTCGACTCGCACTCGCGCAGTACCGTGAGTTGGCGGCATTCGCGCAGTTCGCATCGGATCTGGATGCTGCGACGCGGGCACAGCTGGAGCGCGGCGAACGGGCGACAGAGTTGATGAAGCAAAAACAATACTCGCCTTTATCGGTCGCGGAGATGGGCCTGTCGCTTTACGCGGTTAACGAGGGCTTTATCGATCCGGTCGCAGTGAACAAGGTTGTTGATTATGAAGAGGCGTTGCATGACTTCGCACGGTCCAATAATCAGGCGGACCTGGATGCGATTAATGAATCGGGTGACTACAACGATGACATTGCAGCGACGCTAAAGGGTATTTGTGAGGCGTTTGCTGAAAAGGGCGCTTATTAAAGGAATCGCGCGCAAGGCGCGCTCATACAAGAGCCCCCTGTAGGAGCGCGCCCCGCGCGCGACAAATGAAATAGGAAAGAAATGGCAGGCGAAAAAGAAATACGCACGAAGATCGCTTCTGTAAAGAACATGCAGAAGATCACGAGTGCGATGGAAAAAGTCGCAGCGAGCAAGATTCGCAAGGCGCAGAAGCAGATGGAAGCATCGCGCCCCTACGCAGAGCGAATTCGACGCGTGGTCGGGCACCTGGCCTACGCCAACCCCGATTACAAGCACCCGTTCCTGGTGGAGCTCGAGGTGAGACGAGTCGGCTATATCGTGATTTCGACCGATCGCGGCCTTTGCGGTGGCCTGAATGCCAATCTGTTCAAGAAAATGATCGACGAACTTGCACAACGGCAGGATGACGGTGTTGAGGTGGACCTCGTGCTTGTCGGCGCAAAGGCCGTCGCGTACTTCCGCCGCCTGGGCGGCAACGTGGTGGCTACGGCGACACACCTGGGCGACAAGCCAACGGTCAATGACCTGATTGGTTCGATCAAGATCATGCTCGACGCGTACAGTGAAGGAACAATCGATCGCCTGTACGTGGTGCATAACGAATTCGTCAACTCAATGACACAGTCGCCAGCGGTGGTGCAGTTATTGCCAGCCAGCGGTGTGAGTACGGACCGTTCAGACCTGCAGGCCCATTGGGACTACATTTACGAGCCGGATGCGCGCGAGCTGCTTGATGATGTATTGATGCGCTACATCGAGTCGCAGGTTTATCGGGGTGCCGTTGAAAACTTCGCGTGCGAAATGGCGGCGAAGATGATGGCGATGAAGTCGGCAACGGATAATGCCGGCGACATCATTGACGATTTGCAGCTTCAGTACAACAAGGCACGACAGGCAGCAATCACACAAGAAATTTCAGAAATTGTCGGTGGCGCAGCCGCCGTATCAAGCTAAGGAAAAGAGATGAGCACCGGAACTACTGTGCAGGTAATTGGCGCTGTTGTGGACGTTGAGTTCCCGGCAGGTCAAATCCCGAAAATTTATGATGCGTTGGTTATCGACGATGCAGAAATTACGCTTGAAGTTCAGCAGCAGCTGGGTGACGGCGTTGTGCGTACGATCGCCATGGGCTCATCGGAAGGCCTGCAACGTGGCATGGCCGTTACCAATACCGGCTCGGCTATTAGCGTACCCGTCGGCAAGAAGACGCTCGGTCGTATCATGAATGTATTGGGCCGGCCGATTGATAACGCTGGCGAGATTGGTGCTGAAACCGAAATGCCCATACACCGTGCGCCACCGTCATACGAGGAGCAGGCGGCAACGACTGAACTGCTGGAAACCGGTATCAAAGTGGTTGACCTGATCATGCCGATCTCCAAGGGCGGTAAGGTTGGCCTGTTCGGCGGTGCCGGTGTCGGCAAGACCGTAACACTGATGGAGCTCATCAATAACATCGCCAAAGAGCACGGTGGTTATTCTGTGTTTGCCGGCGTGGGCGAGCGTACTCGTGAAGGTAACGACTTCTTCCACGAAATGACCGACTCGGGTGTTATCGACAAGGTATCGCTGGTTTACGGGCAGATGAATGAGCCTCCGGGCAACCGCCTGCGCGTAGCGCTGACCGGCCTGACGATGGCCGAAGCATTCCGTGATGAAGGTCGGGACGTACTGATGTTCATCGATAACATCTACCGCTACACACTGGCCGGAACGGAGGTGTCCGCACTTCTGGGCCGCATGCCATCGGCGGTGGGCTACCAGCCGACGCTGGCCGAGGAAATGGGTATTTTGCAGGAGCGTATTGCTTCGACGAAGACCGGTTCCATCACCTCCTTCCAGGCGGTATACGTACCGGCAGATGACCTGACAGACCCGTCTCCGGCAACCACCTTTGCTCACCTCGACGCCACGCTCGTATTGTCGCGTAATATCGCCGAGCTCGGCATTTACCCGGCGGTTGACCCGCTTGATTCGAGTTCACGAATTCTTGATCCGCTGGTGATTGGTCAGGAGCATTACGATTGCGCGCGTGGCGTGCAAGCCGTACTGCAGCGCTACAAAGAACTGCAGGACATCATCGCAATTCTGGGTATGGACGAACTTTCCGAAGACGACAAGCAGACGGTATACCGTGCTCGCAAGATTCAGAAGTTCCTGTCACAGCCGTTCTTCGTGGCCGAGGTTTTCACAAACTCACCCGGAAAATATGTAACGCTGGCGGAAACCATTCGTGGTTTTAACGGCATTGTGAACGGCGATTATGATCACATTCCCGAGCAGGCCTTCTACATGGTTGGCACCATCGAAGAAGCCGTCGAGAACGCAAAGAACTTTACGTAGGAGCGCGCCCCGCGCGCGAATATTAAAATGGCAACAATAAAAGTCGACATCGTATCCGCCGAAGGTGAGATTCACTCGGGCACCGCCTCGATGGTCTTCGCACCGGCGGCGATGGGTGAGGTTGGTATTGCACCGCGCCACGCGCCGATGCTGACGCCACTGTCCCCGGGAGAGGTTCGGGTACAGGATGAGGATGGCAGGGAAAAGGCTTTCTACATCACGGGTGGCTTGCTTGAAGTACAGCCACATCTCGTGACCGTACTTGCCGATACTGCATTACGCGGTGATCAGCTTGACGAAGCGGCTGCCCTGGCCGCGCAGCACGATGCCGAAGAAGCGCTTAAAGGTGCGTCGGAAGAGACCGATATCGCTCGCGCCCGGGCCGAGCTTGTCGAAGCGCGTGCGCGTTACCGCGCGGCGCAGCACTTGAAGGGGCAAAGCTAGTACGGTCGCGCGCAGGGCGCGCTCCTACGGGCCGCGTTTGTAATTCCAGGAACCGATGATCCGGGTCACGGGCCGGTGACGGCGAAGATGCTGCCTGCGCCATACCTCAAACTCTTTGACTCGCAAGCCCTCAGGCAGGGTCCATTGCTTCCTGGCGAAGAAGTAGCTGGTGTATTCCGCGAGGAAGCCGGCTTCCTGAACAGCCACCAAAACATCCAGATACTCATCGGCAATACTCTGATTTTGCTGGTGTTTTTCGATCCAGGCCTTGACCAGCTGGGTTCTCGCCGTAAATTCGCACTCGAAACTGCTTGCCCGGGCAGGATTCTCACCGCCAATCTCGAGCTGGCAAGCACTTTTCATCAGGCTGTAGGTCACCCAGCTCTGGAAAGCGGGATCATCGTTGGCCAGGGCACTGGGCGCAAGGTAAAAAGTATCGCCATCCGTGATGCCGTCGTGGGTATAGACTTCGCTGCCGCCGGCGACAAGGGGCAAAAGCAGAAAAAGTCCGAGAAACCGCATTGTTGCAGAATACGTCACGTGAATTAACGAGACCTGAAGCAAGTTCGCATTCTCACACATCCTGTATGATTCGCAGGCTACGATTTGTGGAGTGATTTGCTTGAGCTTAAGCATCATTATTCTGGCTGCCGGACAGGGAACGCGAATGCGTTCGAATCGGCCCAAGGTCTTGCAGCCGCTGGCTGGCAAGCCCTTGCTTGAACATGTTCTGGCGACTGCGCGAGTGCTGGCGGCAGACGATGTATGCGTGGTTTACGGTCACGGTGGCGAGGCCGTGCAGGCGAGATTCCCGGAGCCGGGTATTCGTTGGGTCCTGCAGGCCGAGCGCCTGGGCACGGGCCATGCCGTGCAACAGGCGATGCCGGGAACACCGGACGAAAACAGAGTGCTGATTCTGGCCGGTGATGTGCCATTGCTGATGCCAGCGACGTTGGCGCGCTTGTTGGCAGGGACCCCAGGCAACGAGATGGCTGTTCTCACCGTCGACATGGATGACCCGACCGGTTACGGCCGTATCATAAGGGAAAACGATGGTGTGCAGTGTATTGTTGAGCAGAAAGACGCGAATGACGAACAACGCTGTATTGGCGAAATCAATACCGGAGTGATTTTGTGCCCGGGCGGCAAGCTTAAGGGCTGGCTGGCAAACCTCGGCAACGACAACTCGCAAGGCGAGTATTATCTGACCGACGTGATCGCGTTGGCGGTTGCCGACGGTATCAAAGTGAATGGCATCAAGGCCGACTCGAGCGTGGAGGTAATGGGTATCAACGACAAAAAACAACTGGCTGAAGCCGAGCGTGCATTGCAGACAAGGCTTGTTTATAAGCTGATGCAGGAGGGCGTTGGCTTTGCGGACCCGGCACGTGTTGATATTCGCGGTAAGCTGAAATGTGGTAAAGAAGTCATCATCGACATCAACGCCGTGTTCGAGGGCGACGTCGAGTTGGGCGACGGTGTAAAGATCGAGTCCAATAATCTGATTCGCGACAGCAAGCTTGGTGCCGGTACAGTTGTTCACAGCAACTGTCATATTGAAGGGGCGACGGCCGGTGACAACTGCGAGATCGGACCATTCGCAAGAATGAGGCCTGGTGCAGAGTTGGCGAATAAGGTAAAGGTTGGCAATTTCGTCGAGATAAAAAAGAGCACCGTTGCCGACGGCAGCAAAGTCAATCACCTGACCTACATTGGCGATACTGATATCGGTGCCGGCGTCAATGTCGGCGCGGGAACGATCACGTGCAACTATGACGGTGCGAACAAACACAAAACAAAAATTGGCGACGGAGCCTTTATTGGCTCAGGCGTTCAGTTGGTCGCGCCAGTCGAAGTCGGTGCTGGCGCTACAATCGGCGCAGGGTCGACGATCACTCGAGAAGCGCCCGCCAATAGCTTGACGCTCGAGCGGTCGAAGCAAAAAAGCATTAAAGGCTGGAGCAAGCCCGTCAAGAAGGAAAGCGAATAGATGTGCGGTATCGTCGGCGCTGTAGCCGAAAGAAATGTCGTTCCCATTCTCATGGAAGTTTTAAGGCGACTCGAATATCGAGGTTATGACTCTGCGGGTTTGGCCGTGCAGGGCGATGAAGGAATTATTCGTCTGCGGCGGCTGGGAAAGGTACAGGAGCTGCAGGACGCACTGGACGAAAATCCGGTCAAAGGTTTTACCGGCATTTCGCATACACGCTGGGCCACACACGGCGTCCCCAACGAAGCAAACGCACACCCACACACATCGGGCGACGATATCGCGCTAGTCCACAACGGCATTATCGAGAATTATGAAGAGCTGCGTGACGACCTCAAGAGCAAGGGTTACGAGTTTACTTCCGATACAGACACAGAAGTCGTCGCACATCGGATCCACCACCATCGCAAGACTGCAGAGGACTTTGTCGCCGCGGTAACAATGACCGTGGCCGAACTTGAGGGAGCGTATGCACTCGTTGTCATGAGTAACGACGATCCTGGAAAACTTGTGCTGGCTCGCCAGGGCTGCCCGGTGGTTATTGGCCTGGGCATTGACGAGAATTTCGTTGCCTCGGATGTGGCTGCTTTGTTGCCGGTAACGCGTAACTTCATGTTCCTGGAAGAGGGTGACGTCGCGTTGGTTGAGCGAAAAAGCGTTACAATCCGGGACGAAAGCGGCAAGGTCGTCGAGCGCCGAATGAAGCAAAGCGAACTCACCGCCGATGCGGCGGAGCGTGGCAGCTTCCGGCATTTCATGCAAAAAGAGATTCACGAACAGGCACAAGCCGTTGCGCGCACTCTTGATCAACGCATTGCGAACGGCAAAGTACTGGATGCGGCGTTCGGACCAAAAGCCAATGACGTACTGGATGCGACGAAAGGCGTTCACATCGTTGCCTGTGGTACCAGTTACCACGCAGGTCTCGTCGCACGATACTGGATCGAACAACTCTGCAGGCTACCTTGCACGGTAGAAATCGCGAGCGAGTACCGCTATCGGTCACCCGTTGTTCCTGAGGGTATGCTGTTCGTCACCATCAGCCAGTCGGGAGAGACGGCTGATACGCTAGCCGCGTTACGTGCGGCGAAAGAGGCGGGCTATATTTCAACGCTGACGATCTGCAACGCACCTGAGAGTTCGATGGTGCGTGAGTCGGACCTGACGATGATGACGAACGCCGGCCCGGAAATCGGTGTCGCTTCAACCAAGGCGTTCACGACACAACTTGCAGCACTGGCGTTGCTGACGATCGCGCTGGCACGGCGCAGAGGACTGGAAGAGAAACAGGAGCGCGCACTCGTTGAGCAGCTGACAGAGCTGCCGGGTCTGATCGAACAGACTTTGGCGATGGACGCCTCTATAGAGACATTAGCCGTGCATTTTTCAGACAAACAGCATGCATTGTTTCTGGGACGCGGCGTACAAAACCCGGTCGCGATGGAGGGTGCTTTGAAGTTAAAAGAAATTTCCTACATCCACGCCGAGGCCTATGCGGCGGGCGAGTTGAAGCACGGTCCACTGGCGCTGGTCGACGAGGACATGCCGGTTGTTGCGGTAGCACCGGATGACGAGTTACTCGAAAAGCTGAAAAGTAATCTGCAGGAAGTACGTGCACGTGGTGGTGAGCTTTATGTGTTCGCAGATCCACGGGTTCAGCTTGGTGACAGACAAGGCATACACACGATGCGTATGCCAGCAATGATCCAGGATTTTCAGGCACCAATTCTGTACACGATTCCGCTGCAACTGCTCGCGTATCACGTCGCCGTATTAAAAGGCACGGATGTCGATCAGCCGAGGAATCTCGCGAAGAGCGTCACCGTCGAGTAGCGGAACGCAGTGAAATCAAATATCCAACGGGCTTCTTACCGCATTTCCGCCACGCTCTAAAAGGTGCGCGGCAAACGAAGGCTTTGATTATGAGCAAAATCGCAATTATCGCCTGTTTCAACGTCGTTCTAATGAGCGCTCTTGCGGAAGAGAAAGCGGATGTCCTGGACCTTCAGGCGCACCCTTTGTATGCAACGCAGCTCTATTGGAAAGAGGGGCCGATGTTGTCCGAAGAGCTTTCTGAGGCCGGAAACACGAAGGAGCGTGTCGATCTTCTTGTTTTCAGAATAACGCAATTCACCGCGATCTGTTCGGTCAACAATCTCGCCCATTCCGCTATGCCTCAGGCCAGTACCTTCCTAAACCTCCTGAGGTCAGAGAGTCGATACGACAGCGTTTCCTTCAAAATGGAACGAATGTATGCAGAGCTGGACCTAGCCAAATTCCGCAAATATCTGGCCGATGTGACCGAGACCTGCGACAAAGTCGCAAGGGTTGAATACTTGTCCAAATGATCACACTGCCACCTAACAATGCGCTGCACTTGCACTTCCTCTAATGTCACGGTTATTGCTTTCGCAACAACCGCGCCATAAGCTGAGGTCAAGTTAGCTTAAACGTCAGGCAGCACGATAATGAAACCACTGATCGTTGTTCTATTCATATTGCTGACACCCGTTTTCGGTTGTGGCACCGAGGTTCAACAGACCCTCGAAACATCAGCGCTCGAGGTACCATTATTGCCAAGTGACGACGGTGTGTTTGATCTTCGCAGTCACTTCACTCAAGGCGACCTGACGCCTGGCCACTGGGACATAATAGACGGCTCGAAAATATGTCGTGGTTACCTTACTAAGGTTGAAAGTGACGACTACTGCGCAGCTACTGTCCCCGATGATTGGGAATCGTTCACGTTTAATGGGCAGACCTATTATATTCAACCTCTTGCGGCCCGTTAGCGTGACCTTGATCGCATGTGCAGCCTAACAATGCGCTGCTCTTGCAGATCACTGCCGTCATAATTCTTGCAAAGGCAAGAATGCCGCCGTACGCTGGGTTTCATTTGGCTTAGACGTTAGGTAGCACGAATGAATGCAATAAGACCGAAACGAATAGGGCTTGGTATTCTCGTCACCATAGCCGTCTTAGGCGTTTTTGATCTTATCCCCTCGTTTGTGCCATCGTCGGCCATCGACTACCGCCTATTTGGCTATTTCTACTTTTGGGTTGCTATCGAGGGCGCAATAATAATGTTTATGGCGGCTTTGATAGGTGCATACGTCGCAAAGGTCAACTTTGTCGGCCCGGCAGTTCTCCTGTCAATCACCGTTTGGACTTTCACTGTTTACTTCCTCAACTCTATCGCGTCTGCTGCAGGACCGGACGATATTCTCAATGTCGCCAGCATCAATATCCTTGGTTTACTTTTCGGTGCCTACGGGTCCGGAATCGGCGCTCTTGTTGGTAGGAGATTCGCTAAAGCAAAGACAGAGGAAAATGCAGTAGGAGCAATCTAACAATGCGCTGCATTTGCAAACCACTTCGGTCGCGATTCTTGCTTACGCAACAATCGCGCCGTAAGCTGGGTTTCATTTAGCTTAGACGTTAGACAGCAACCAATCTATGCAGCTGATTCGGTGTACAGCAAAACTGTTGAAGGAAATGGGGTTGCCGCTGCGATCCGCAGCACGTTGAACCGAAGTTTTCGCTCCTTGGCCAGTGGCACGCGAATCTCATCCATATCAATCGCCGAAAGTGTGTCTTGTTCGTCAACGACCGTACGCTTATGAACTTCATCGTACTTGATGTAAGTCGAGTGGAAATCCGAGGTTTGTCAGGCATGTTCTTGCTCACGCTGTCATGTGTACTTCACTCCGAAGGGCTCCCGAACGGCATTGTGGAAAAGATTTTGGCCGAGTACGAGAATGTTCAGTTTGGAAAGTCAGCGGATCGTAGTGTGCTCGGGAGTGCCAACGATCTCGCCTTTCATTACAAGCACCTGATCATGGACGCCGGTGGAGTTCACAGCTGTAAAGTCCCCGAAATAATTCGGCAGCTCAATCGAATGCCGATGCTTGCAGGCTCACGAAATTCCAAGTTTCCCATCGACGAACTTCGAAAGTTGTACGCAGTGCAGTCTAACAATGCGCTTCACTAGCCGCGCCGATCGCGGCGCGAACTTGCTAGCGCAAGCATCTCGTCTTATCCCAGGCGCAAGTTAGCCTAAACGTTAGGGAACAGCGGAAACATTGTCGTATTGCGACATCCGCTATGCATCCGAAACCGGATCTCAAGCTAGAATAGATTACATTGCGCACCTATGATCCAAAGCAGCGATAAGGCGCCCGATAACTCAATGAAACGAATAGTCGCGATCGCTTTGCTCACACTGGTTGCCGCGTCCGGTGCGCTTGCGCAAAGCGACGAAGAATTAATTGAAATAGTCAGAACTTCAGCAAAAAAGGGTTTTCTGGAACAGCCGCCTTCTATTCCTGAGTCGTTTCAAAACAGCGGATTATCTCCTGCGGATAAAGAGCGTATTTTGAAGCAGCTAGCCAGTGATAGTGCGGACTGTCTTGCGGATACGACAGTCAAGTACTCTACGTTATACGATATTCCGATTTCAGACATGGTTTCAAGTGATGGGACGATCGGACCCAAAGGCAACAGGGCCAGTGAGTTTTCGAGTATGCTTAACGATTGCATCGTACTCGCTTGGCAAGCCGCTGGTGTTAGCACCGAGGGATACTTTGAGTAGCCGCAGACGCAAACTGTGAATCCAACGTCCACAACGACCGTTTCTGATACGAGCAACTATTGGTTTCGGAGCACGGTACAGCCTAACAATGCGCTGCACCCGCCACTTGACACAGCCCGCCTTGCGCTGTCTCTCCAAGCGACCTGCGTCAAGTGCGAGTTAGCTTAGACGTTAGGTAGCAAATGAACGTTCGGCGTATTCAGGTTTTCGTGGCCGCAGGCCTTCTCGTGTCGTGCCAGAGCACCCCTGAATCACAGTTGCAATACGAAGTGGACTACAAGACGTATCACGAAGTGCAGTGTCAAAATGAACACAGAGATATCTGTGTCGAAATCGGGGTTTCGATAGACGAGCAAACTCTAGGCGAGTTAGTCAACATCGCAAGTTCTATCTTACAAGATCACCGAAAGATTGTGGGCGTTCGCGTCGATAAGAACAGGCCGAAGCTTAGTGGTTCCGATATTATTCTGGTCGTCGGGGGCTACTAAGACTATATTCGAAACGAGCTTTGTTGTGGTTCGGAAGAGCTAGTTGCCTTCGTTCTCAGGAATGGTGCTCGGGAGGTCGATGACACGTATGAAATTCTATATGACCCAGGCTAATATGCATCGAGGCAAGCCACCTAACAATACGCTGCACTTGCAAACCACTGCCGTCATCATTCTTGCAAAGGCAAGAATGCCGCCGTACGCTAGTTTCAAGTTAGCTTATACGTTAGATGCCTTTTTGGCTCATACCGGGAGTTTTGTCGTTGCCGCTCGGATTCGGTAAGGCGTAGAATAAAAGTATGAGTGCAGACCTATCGAAATTGGAGCGTGACGCCGAGCGACTTTCTGCAAAAGATCGCGCCAGATTGATCCGCCGCCTAATATCCTCTCTTGAACGCAAAGACGATGGTGATATTGAGCAAGCCTGGCTTGACGAGGCCGAAAAGCGTCTTGTGGCGTACCGCAACGGACAGACCACCGCTCGCTCTGGCGACGACATTTTTGACGAAATCTTGAGCCAACTATAGTGCCGGGCTATCGGCTCGTTGCCGAGGCCCAGCGCGAAATTCGATCTGGAACGTTTTTCTATGAGGCCCAAGAACCGGGCCTTGGAGAGGATTTCATATTTGAAATTCGCCGGCTCTGTCGCCACATAGTTGAGGCCCCGCGCCTTGGAACCGAAGTTCAGTCCGGAGTACGACGGCGCTTGGTCCGTCGGTTTCCATATGCGGTTCTTTACGCTATCGAAAATTCCGATGTCCTAGTCCTGGCAGTCGCACACCAAAGCAGGCGACCTGGTTACTGGTCGTCCCGCACATAGGCATCTAACAATGCGCTGCACTTGCAAACGAGCTCCCGTCACGCTTCTTGCATCCGAAAGAACCGCGCCGTACGCTAGTTTCATATAGCTTAAAACGTTGGGTAGCATATCGGCAATTCTCCTTATGCTCGGCACAAGTTTAGGTACAAGTCCGAATTGACCCAGCCCTCCTACCAGCCCATAAAGAAGCGTGAAATCCGATAAAGGCAGCTATTGCCTTCGGTTCATTTGCAGCGGTGCAATTGGAGGAACCAAATGATGAAAACTATCTTAGTAATACTCGCGTCTTTTGCTGCCATAATTATCGCCGGCACATCCCTCGGGGAGGTCAAAATCAAGCAGGTACCACTGACATGGCAGCAGGCTGCCCTGACGGATGGTGCGGATCTCTACCTTGAACTTTGTGCCGTCTGTCATGGCAAAGCTGGAAAGGGCGATGGCCCGGCAGCCGCCGCAATGTCAAAAACCGTACCTGACCTGACAGTATTAGCGGCGGACAATGACGGTGTTTTCCCGCGTAAGGCAGTTGAGGATTCAATAGCCGGAAAATCGCGAGTTGTCTCGCACGGCACGATTGACATGCCCATTTGGGGTCAGGCCTTCGAAGGCGTCCGACCCGATTGGAAACAATTTCGCCGTGAAGGGTATGCTAAGCAACGTATTTTTAATCTCGCCGAATATCTGGAATCGATCCAGGCTGAATAAGGTCAGGGTAGCGCCTTAAGAAGACGCGAGCATATCCGTACATGCGTGGAGACAGATGCGGCTCCGTCCCGGTGGGACGTATCCTACCGGGATGGAAAGCCGGCGCTGGTGACTGGGCTGGTCTGCGACATTAGACTTGATGCGGCCGGCAAGGTTACTGTTCGGCTCATCATGTTTGTCAAGACACGCAACTTCAGCGATGCAGCGCTCTCCCGATTCCACGATCTACAGTGCACATCGTTCAGCATTCTGGAAGAGACGGCGGCCAGCCTGTCGGGCGGCGAAACTGAAAAGGACGTCGCCAACGCGCTTGTAAGGCGTTACCGTGCGGCTGGAGCGGGTTCATTTTTTCACCTCCCGGTCGTGTTATTCGGCGATCGAACAGCACTGCCAGGTAACTGGTCTGTCGACAAATTTTTTCCGAAATCAAAAACGCTCAAAACGGGCGACAGCGTTATCCTCGATGCAGCCCCCCTGTTTAAGGGTTACCTCATCGATACGTCTTACAGTTTTTGTTTCGGCGACGATAATGAGCACCGCAAGCTGATGCAGCACCTTGCGCAATACCGAAGCAGTGTGCCGGCCGCTATTAACAAGGGCGATAGCTTCGAATCGATTGCACAGAGTGTGCTGGACACGATGACAGCAGCAGGATACGAGCCGGCACACACCAAGCACCCCGGCGAAGTGCTGGGTCATCGGGCAGTCAAGACGCCTGATTGGCCATTTCAGCTGCGTTTGCAGGGTTTCGACGCCGTGTCACTGGGCTGGTTGAGCCGCACGCAGGACGCGGTTCTGCTGGCGCCAAGTGGGAAGAAATTCCGGTGATCGAAGACGGCCAGGCACGTTGGCTTGACGATAACCCACCGCATGTGCGCCAGTGGTCACAGATTGCAGCGGGTGGCGACTACACACCGTCACCGGCCACACGGTGCATAAGTCAGCGATATGATTCACATCATGAGTAATGCACAAAACCCGCTACGACTACGAAAAAAACACGGCAGCGGCAAGCCGACGCACGTGACGTCCGACGATGGCAAACGCCTTGTAGAAGCACAGTCACTGCGCAACGCCTGCGTTGCGGGGCTTGTCGTTATCATTATATTCAGTTTCTTCTGGGTCGCGCTGTCAGAGCTGACCAACCGTGTCTTTCCATGGTTCACTGTCATGCTCGGATTTCTGCTCGGTCATAGTGTTCGCCTTGCCGGGCGGGGTATCGATTGGCGCTTTCCACTGCTCGCTGCAGCGCTGACGCTCGCCGGGGCGTTGTTCGCGAACATCGCCGTTGGGGCGTCGGTTACGGCAGAGCAATTTGGTATCGGAACGGTCGATGTATTGCGTGCAGTTACAACGATGACATGGCCGGTATTTTTTGACGAAGTATTGACTTTCGAAGACGCTTTTTTCGCCATTGTAGGAGCCGGGCTGGCCGCTTTTTATGCAAATCGTCGACTGACACGCTCGGAGTATCAGGCGCTACGTTTGTGGTATGAGGAGCGGTTGAACGGTTGACTCTTGCGATCTAACGGCGATTCTCAACCGGGCATGAGCAATGATCTGTCATTCTTGATGCTGGTGCCCGTCAACGAGGCGAGCTGCGTGGCGACTAATTGCTCGATATCCCTAACGGCATTCGCAATACCCAGAAAATAAGCGGGCTCACGACGCAATAGCGACCAGTCATTCGTCTCCAGAATCCGTACGAGATGCGCAATATTGTGACTGATTGCCTCAATGTACGGGTTCTGTCCACCGTACAGAACTTCCGCATAACGATAGGCACGATTGAATTTGGAGTTCAGCCGGTCGCGCGTTACCTGCTGGTAAAAAGCGGGCGTTTTCTTCAGCAGGTCTTTACCGGATTTGTAGCGAACCATGTATTCGCCAGGCTTTGCATTCTCGATGGCAACACCACCAACAACGAATTCCTGGTACAGACGATCACGGCATTTTTCGAGATAGCACCGATCGGCCATCTGAGCAATCAGATCAGCCGTCCCGATCAAGTGCCCACAAATAATATCGCGCGGATCGTCGAGTTCAATTTCGTCGAGTTCAAGCTCGTAGCCGGTAAAGTGAACGATCATGCTGCTGACGCCAACGTCTTTGGACATACCGAGTTCGGGCAGGTAGCGACGCAGAAAATCGGCGCTGCGCGATACATGGTAGAGCGTAAACTCGGCGCCGTTCAAAAAATCTTTGTCACGGATATCATGGCGAATATAGCCCGAGTCGTGGAGCAGCGAGGTCACGATCGCCATCTGTGCGCGGTTAGCGCCGAGGCGATCCGGCGGCTCGGCGCTGCGTTCGTAGCCAACGATCAGTCGAGCAGTCGCCAGCGTCATGTCCAGCGTGTGCTGCATGTCGTGATAGGTCGTGTCGCATCCGGCATAACCGGGATAGCGGCCGGTGAACAAGCGCTCGAAATCGTAGAACGCGAGCCACAGTTTATCGTATGACATACCCGGGAACGTTTGTAAAAAAAGTTCCTGCACAGCGTCACGCACCGCGGCGGGGCTACTGACCTGCACGGTATTGGTTACATCGTAATCGTTGCGTCGATCCTGAGACATGATGCTCTGCGTTTTTTTATTAATATCATACACGGCGGGTATGACTCACACAGACTGATTCTGCAGAATATGTCACATCCGGATGTGGCGATCCGGCGACGATCACAAGTCGAATTCCGCAACGACCGGAGCGTGGTCCGAGGGTCGCTCCCAAGCCCTCGGCTCCTTGTCGATGTAACACGCTGTGCAGTGCTTCGCCATCACGTTACTTGCCAGAATAAGGTCAATCCGCAGGCCAGCATTGCGGCGAAAACCTGCCGCGCGATAGTCCCACCAACTAAAGGTCTTCTCCGGTTGCTCGAACTCGCGAAACACATCGGTCAAACCAAGGTCGATCAGGTCATGCAGTGCTTTTCGCTCTGCCGGACTGCAAAGAATGGCCTCACCCCACCTCTCGGCGTTGTATACGTCTTCGTCCGCCGGCGCAATATTGAAGTCACCGAGAACGACAAGCTTCTCGTAGGTTTTCAGCTCGGCCTCGAGGAATTGTCGCAGGGAAGCCAGCCAACCGAGCTTGTAGGCATATTTGTCCGAGCCGACTTCCGAGCCGTTAGGAACATAAAGATTGATTATGCGCACGCTACCAACCGTGCTCGCAAGAATACGTCGTTGCGGGTCGTCAAGATCCGGGAAATCGGTAACGGGATCGGTTGCCGGTATCTTGCTAATAAGCGCGACGCCGTTGTACGTTTTCTGGCCGCTGGCGATGGCGTGGTAACCAAGTGTTTGAAGGTCAGCGAACGGAAAATTTTCCGTAAGTTGCTTTATTTCCTGCAATACCAGCACGTCCGGTTCGTGGATCTGCAGCCACTCAATAACCTGAGCCTGGCGCACCTTCATTGAGTTCACATTCCAGGTCGCAATTTTCAAGCAGTTTGAATTCCATCCTGACGTAAAAGCGCATCAATCGTCGGTTTGCGCCCGCGAAAGGCGATGTAAGCGTCCATGATGTCGTGACTCCCGCCGACCTCAAGGATCTCATGACGAAAGCGTTGCGCAGTTTCCGGGTCAAAAATACCGGCTTCCTCAAACGCCGAGAAAGCATCAGCCGCGAGTACTTCGGCCCATTTATAGCTGTAGTATCCTGCCGCATAACCGCCGGCAAAAATGTGTGAAAACGCAAGCGGTAAGCGATTGTACTCAGGGTGCTTCAACAAGCAGACTTCGTTACGGACCTCCTCGAGCAACTGCAGCACCGCTACCGGATCGTCCGGCCGATATTCTGCATGCAGGCGGAAATCAAACAGCCCAAGCTCGAGTTGACGCAGCATCGCGAGCGCAGCACCTGTATTGCGGCTTTGTGCAAGTTTGTCGAACATTTCCCGAGGCAGTGGCTCGCCCGTTTTATGGTTCGAGGAACACTTGTTCAAAACCTCATAGTTCCAGGCGAAATTTTCCATGAACTGGCTGGGCAGCTCGACCGCATCCCAGGGCACACCATTAATACCGGCAACGCTCGGTATGCCGATTCGCGTCAACAGGTGATGCAACATGTGGCCGAACTCATGAAATAGCGTGACAACATCATGGTGTGTCAGCAGGGAAAGACCCTTCTCATCCAGCGGTGGAAAATTGCACACCAGGTAGCCAACCGGTAGTGCGATACAGCCATTCAAATCCTGCCGGCTGATGCACTCGTCGATCCAGGCGCCACTGCGCTTGCCGTTGCGAGCATAAATATCCGTGTAAAAACCGCCAATGACCTCGTTCGCCGAGTTCTTGACCGAAAAATAACGGGCGTCCTCGTGCCAGACAGCGACGTCATGTTGTTGCTCCAGGCTAACGCCGTACAATCTTGCCGCGAGAGAAAACAGACCGCTTATGACGGTTTTGGCGGGGAAGTACTGGCGCAGATCCTCGTTGGAGACAGAGAACTTGGCTTGTTTGTATTTCTCAAGCCAGAATGCGAGGTCCCAGGGAGCAAGGTCCATCTCGGCAAATTCCTGCAGGTCGGCCAGCTCCTTTTCGGCCGCAGGACGTGTGCGAGTGGCGAGTTCGTGCAGAAACCGAAGAACGTGTTCGCTCGAGTCCGCCATCTTCGTCGCGAGCGAGTACTCCGCGTAACTGTCAAAGCCAACGAGATTTGCGGCTTCATGACTCAACGCCAATATTTTTTCAATGTTGTCGCTGTTGTCCCACTCCGGGTTGTCACCCTGATCAGAGCCGCGCGTTGCCCAGGCTCGATACAATTTTTCGCGCAACTGCCGGTCGTGCGCATGCGTCATTATTGCATCATAGGTCGGGTAGTTGAGGTACAGCAACCAGCCGTCGAGCTTGTTTTTTCCGGCGTCTCCAGCCGCCCGCTCCACGGTTTGTTGTGGAATGCCTACGAGTATCCCGGCATCCTGAATATGTAGCGACCAGGCATCCGATGCGTCTTGCACGTTTTGTTCGAAGCTCGCCTGGATTGTGGCGAGCTCTCGCATGATTTCCTTGAAACGATTCTTGGCTGCCACGGGAAGGTCAACGCCTGCCAGATGAAAGTCACGCAGTGCGTGGTCCACAGCGCTGCGCTGTGATTCGCTCGCGTCGGCGGTGAACCCCTTGCCAACATCCGCATATGCGCGCTGCAGACGAGCGTTCTGTGATATTTCAGTGCCATGTTCGGTCAGTAAGGGCAGGGCCTTGTTGAAGGCTTCACGCCAATCCTGTGATCCGAGTACACTTTGCAGGTGAGTGACTGGCGACCAGACACGACCGAGCTCGTGTTCCATTAGTTCAATGGGCACGACGAGGGACATGAAATCCGGGTCAGGGTTTTCGGCAAGTAAAGTGTCGAGTTGCTCGCGATGACTGGCCAGAAGCCGTTCGATTGCCGGCAACACATGCTGCGGATTGATCTCGTCAAACCGGGGCAGTGATGATGTGTCGAGCAGAGGATTGGACATAGAGCGCTTGATATCCTTTTCAAGCGCCGCATAGTAGCACAGCATTGCGGACGCAGAGTGGCGGTCGCGCCAGCAAAAGAAGGGGAAAATAGTGTCAGAAAAATATGATCTGCTGGTCATCGGCGGGGGTAGCGGCGGGCTCGCACATGCGCAGCGAGCGGCGGAGTACGGGGCCAACGCAGCGGTGGTCGAGTATGGACCACTCGGTGGTACCTGCGTCAATGTCGGCTGTGTACCGAAGAAGGTCATGTGGTATGCGGCACACTACGCGCATCAACTGCAGCATGCGACAGATTACGGTTACGCCGTTAGCGTCAAAGGCCATGACTGGGCGGCCCTGAAGCTGCGACGAGATGCTTACGTCATGCGCCTGAACGACATCTACAGCAACAACCTAGATAAACGCAGTGTGACCCATATAGTGGGTTCTGCGCACTTTGTCGATGCGAATACAGTGGCGGTGGGCGACAAGGAATACCGGGCGGAACGCATTGTTATCGCAAGCGGTGGTCGGCCGATGGTGCCCGACATACCGGGAGCAGAGTTTGGTATTACGTCCGATGGTTTCTTCGAGCTGGAGAAACAGCCCCGGCGTGTCCTGATCGCGGGCAGTGGCTATATCGCTGTTGAGCTTGCGGGCATATTTTCCGGGCTTGGCAGCGAAACGCAGGTCATCGTTCGTAAGGACAGTGTATTGCGTGAATTCGACAAAATGCTAAGTGGCGAGCTCATGGATACAATGCGCAACAGTGGCATTGCACTCGACACCGAGGTGGTTCCTGCATCGGTGAGCAAGACGGACGATGGTATTACGCTGAAGGCTGAGGATGACCGCGAATTCGGCCCGGTGGATGCGCTGGTCTGGGCGATCGGGCGAGCACCGAATACCGCATCGCTGGATCTCGACAAGGCGGGTGTCAATAGGGACGATCGGGGATTTGTGCCGACGGATGACTTGCAGGCGACCAACGTCGAAAACATTCATGCGCTGGGTGACGTTACGGGTCGGCCAGCCCTCACCCCTGTTGCGATCGCGGCTGGACGGCGCCTCGCGGACCGGCTGTACGGTGGCATGGACGGTCGCCACCTGGATTACAATTTGATTCCAACAGTGATTTTCAGCCATCCGACCATTGGCACGGTCGGCATGACCGAGGAAGAGGCTCGTAGCGAGTATGCTGATGACGTCAAGGTATATACGTCCGGATTTACGCCAATGTTCTATGCGCTGGGCGACGACAAACAACGCTCAGTCATGAAGCTCATCACGGCAGGCGACGACGAACTCGTTGTCGGTTGCCACCTGTTCGGTGACGGCGCGGACGAGATGTTGCAGGGCTTCGCTGTCGCGATACGCATGGGTGCAACCAAGAAAGACTTCGATGATACGGTTGCCATTCATCCGACGAATGCGGAAGAAGTGGTAACAATGCGTTAGCCCTTAGGCGGAAATACTCATCTGTTTGAGCACCGGCCCCGTTTCGGGACGAATGCCCCGCCACAGATTGAACGACTCGGCTGCCTGTTCAACCAGCATGCCCCAACCCGTAACCGACTGAGCGGCGCCCGCCTCACGTGCCCATACGCTGAACGGGGTTGGCTTCAGGCCGTAGGAAAGGTCATAGCAAAAGGTTGATTCGGATATGGCGGCGGATGGGTAAGGCGGTGCTTCGCCCTTGAGACCTGCCGATGTGGCGTTGATGATCAGGTCGTAGGACTCAGAGACCGGGACGGCGTTGAAGCGACATGCCGTCACCGGACCTGATTGGGAAAAGTGCTCAGCGAGCGCCTTAGCCTTACCAAGCGTGCGATTTGCGATTTTTAGGAAAGCCGGTTGCATTTCCAGCAGCGGGCCGACAATACCGCGCGTCGCACCGCCCGCGCCGAGAATAAGAATGTTTGAGTTCTCCAGTGACACACCGAGATTGACGGCAAGATCGCGCAGCAAGCCGATGCCGTCGGTGTTGTCGCCGTGAATCTCGCCACCTCTGAATGCCAGCGTATTGACGGCGCCGGCGGTGGCGGCACGTTCACTCATTTGATCAACAAGCCGGGTTACTTCGGACTTGTGCGGAACCGTAATGTTGAGGCCCTTGCCGCCGGTGCGTTGAAACTGGCGCACAGCCGTTTCGAGCTTTTCGGGCGATACCTGCAGAAGTTCGTATTGAATATTTTGGCCGGTCTGTAACGCAAACAGCCGGTGAATGACAGGCGAACGGCTATGCGACACCGGATATCCCATCACGCCATAACGATCGATGGCTACGGTTTCGTCTGTCGTTTCGTCTGTCAAGATCTCTCCGAGAGCCACCGGGCAACATCAATCGCGAAGTAGGTCAGTATGCCATTCGCGCCCGCACGTTTTATACCCAGCAATGATTCGAGGACCGTATCGCGCTCATTGAGCCAGCCATTTTCCGCGGCGGCCTTGAGCATCGCATATTCACCGCTGACCTGGTAAGCAAACGTTGGTACCCGATATTCATCCTTCACGCGCCTTACGATGTCAAGATACGGCATGGCGGGTTTGACCATGACGAAGTCAGCGCCTTCATCAATATCGAGCCCGACCTCCCTGACGGCCTCATCGCTGTTCGATGGCGCAACCTGGTAAGTGGATTTATCCGCACCCGCCAGGTTCGAGCCGGAACCCACAGCGTCGCGGAACGGGCCGTAGAAGGCAGAAGCAAATTTTGCGGCATACGCCATTATCAGGGTGTTGCTATGAGCTTCCTTCTCGAACGCGGCCCTGATCGCGGCAATGCGTCCATCCATCATGTCAGAGGGCGCGACCATGTCGGCACCGGCGGCGGCATGCGAGAGGGCCTGCCTGACCAGCATCGCAACGGTGATGTCGTTGAGTACATAGCCAGCGTCATCGATGATGCCGTCCTGGCCGTGCGTGGTGTAAGGATCCAGCGCGACGTCAGTGATTACCACAAGTTCCGGCAGGATATCCTTGATCACCCGCACGGTGTTTTGTACCAGTCCATCCGGATTGGCGCATTCGGCGCCGTCGAGTGACTTGCGCGCCGCATCGATAACAGGAAAGAGGGCGACCGCCGGGATACCCAGGTCCCGGACCTCAGTCAGTTCAAGCAGCAACTTATCGACACTTTTGCGGCTGACGCCCGGCATGGACGGAACAGACTCGACTCTGCCTTTGCCTTCGAGCACGAAAACCGGGTATATAAGGTCATTGACCGACAGGCTGGACTCTGCCACAAGACGGCGCAGTGCGGCGGTACGACGGCTGCGGCGCAGGCGAGTTTGGGGGAACTGTCCAAGGCTTGTTCGATTCATAGCTAGTCACTCATAGCTAACCAGAATAAAGTTAACGACGAATAATACCGGGAAACTCATGTTTTCCCTATAGTTAGCAATGGTTTTCATGTCTGAATCGCAAAAATTCGATGATTTGTGCGGTTTTGGGCGGATGCAGTAATAAAAGCTACAAGAGGCGGGTCATCTCGTATGAACAATAGTGACGCTACGCATGACAGGCGGCAAAGGTTTGATCGGACCGTAGCAGTGTTTTACATGGATATGTACCGCTATGCCGCCTGGCTTAGCCGGGACAAGTCGATAGCGGAGGATGTCGTTCAGGAGGCGCTGTTACGGGCCTGGAAGTCCCTGGATGCGCTACGTGACGATGCGGCGGCCAAACAATGGCTGTTGACGATCGTACGACGGGAAAACGCTCGCTACTTTGAGCGCCGTCGACTGGAGACCGTCGATATCGACAATTTGACGGCTTCTCAGGCCGCTTTACTGGCTGAGGAACCGAACGAAGAGCTCAGTGACCTCAGAGAGGCAATTTACGGGCTCGAAGATGATTATCGCGAACCGTTGGTTCTGCAGGTCCTGATGGGCTACAGCACGAACGAGATCGCAGAGCTGATGGGGCTCAAGCAGGGCGCGGTATTAACGCGCCTGCACCGGGCCCGGTTGAAGCTAAAGGATGAAGTGGTGAATGAGGCGTTCTCATGAGCCAAAAGAGCAAGATTATGAACTGCAATGATTACAAAGAGGCGCTAACGGCAGATCCCGGGTTCGAGGACGAATCGGGACACGTGGACAACTGTGCCTCCTGTCAGGCTTTTGGCGCTGAGATGCTGGCGCTTGACGAAAAGATTGCGGCGGCATTAGCCATTAGGGTGCCGGAGCTGACGATGCCGGAATTACCGGAAATCGATACGGAAAATGTTGTTCCCCTGGTCGCTCGTCGTTCCATTTCCAGGCCAGCCTGGTTTGCACTTGCTGCAACCGTATTGCTCGCGGCTTTTGTTGGCTTACGGACGCCGGACATGAGCCTTACTGGGGGGACATTGGAAGAGCAGGTGCTGGCTCACCTCGACCATGAGCCGCAAGCGCTTAGAGTGACCCGTACGCGCGTATCGGACAGCCGCCTGGCGGAGGTTGTTCCCGCCAACATTGCAACGATGAATGATGATGTGGGTTTGATTAGCTATGCACGGACCTGCGTGATCAACGGCAAAAAGGTGCCCCATCTCGTTATTCAGGGTGAGCACGGCCCGGTTACAATATTGCTGATGCCTGGGGAAAAAATTACGCAGGCAAAAACGCTGGACGGCGTCGGTATTCATGGCGTAATTTTGCCGGTGGGTGACGGCAGCATCGCGATTGTTGGTGATCGCGAGGAGAAGCTTGGTCAGATTGAGAAAAATGTATTGGATTCAGTGACGTGGGATATATGAACTCCGTTGTCTGAGAAACGAGCGCCCGTTCTTGGGCAAAAAAACCTGTAGGAGAGAAAGAAATGTCAGAGAAAAAAGTAATGAAGCCATTGGCTTTGGCTGTAGGAGCGGCACTGGCCGGAACGTTCGCTATCAGTGGTGCAGTCAATGCAGACCCCATCGATAGCCCGTTCTCAATGTCGAGCCTGACCGTTGGTTACATGCTGGGTGAGGCCGAAGGCTCTTGCGGCGGTGCCAAGGATGCTGAAGGTAGCTGCGGTGAAAAGGACGCGGAAGGTAGTTGCGGTGAAAGCGGCGACAAAGACGCTGAAGGCAGCTGTGGCGAAAGCGGCAAGAAAGCCGGTGAAGGTAGTTGCGGCGAAGGCGGCAAGAAAGCCGGCGAAGGTAGCTGCGGTGACAAGAAAGGCGAAGCAGAAGGTTCCTGCGGCGAAGGTTCTTGTGGTGCGGACAAGAAAGAAAAAGCAGAAGGTTCCTGCGGCGAAGGTTCTTGTGGTGCTGACAAGAAAGAATAAGCTGAAGGTTCCTGCGGCGGTTCTGTCTAAGACCACCCTGCCTGGCTAAAAGAAGCCCGCGCATTAGCGCGGGCTTTTTTGCAGGCAAAACTCACAAATTGGTGATGAGTTTACAAGGCTCCGTTGCTACATTGAGACCCTGAAAACAGGGAAGAATGATCAATGGCAAGAGCAGTAACGCGCTGTAAGTGGGCGGAAGGCGTCAGCCTTGAGTATATCGAGTACCACGACAAAGAGTGGGGAGTGCCGGTCTGGGACGATCAGGTGCAGTTCGAGTTTCTTATTCTCGAGGGTGCGCAGGCGGGATTGAGCTGGTCGACGATTCTCAACAAGCGTGACGGTTACCGGAAAGCGTTCGCCGAATTCGACCCCGCGAAAGTTGCTCGCTTCACCACAAGGCGCGTCGAAAAATTGCTGCTCGATCCAGCCATTGTCAGAAATCGATTGAAGGTGAATTCTGCCATTACGAATGCGAAGGCCTTTCTCCAGGTGCAAAAGGAATTCGGTACGTTTTGTGATTATATCTGGGGGTTTGTCGGTGCTAAGCCGATACAGACCAACTTTAAAACGGACGCGCAGGTGCCAGCCACGTCAGCCGAGTCCGATGCCTTGTCGAAAGACCTCAAGAAGCGCGGTTTCAAGTTTGTCGGCAGCACGATCATCTATGCGCATATGCAGGCAACGGGAATGGTCAATGATCACGTGAGTGCTTGTTTTCGGGCCAAGTCCTGTAGAGCCCTGGCCGGCAGGAAGCGCTAAGCCGGCTTGCAATCGGCATCGGTCCGTTGGAATATCGAACGCCTCGCAACAACGTGAATAAGGGGGATGCACGATGTCTGATGAATTGCATGGCAAGCCGCCAATTTCCTACAATGTCATTGCTGCTTTGTTTCTTGTCTGGAACCTGATCGGCTTGATGTTCTACTACCAGCAAATGACGCTGACGCCAGAGATGCTGGGCGGTATGGGCGCTGGGATTGCCGACTTCATAGCGGCGACGCCCGTCTGGGCAAACGCGGGATACGCAATAGCGGTAAACGCCGGTGTGCTCGCATCGATTGCTCTCTTATTGAGAAAGTCCTGGGCATTTCCGCTGTTTGTGCTGTCGTTTGTTGGCGTGCTGGTGCAGGATCTGGATGCCTTCGTTCTCAGGGACGTCGTAGCGGTGTGGGGCAACAGCGCATTCTACGTACCTTCCGCGGTCATTATCATTGGCCTGGTCGAGCTCTGGTATTCGCGCTCAGTTGCCGATCGTTACTATCGTTAACTCGGAGAGTCCTTGCGGCGTGTTGTGTGAAATACCACCAAGGTAGATCGTATTGGAGACCAGGCCGCTCCAGTCGATTGTGACATCGCCCGTTGTGCCGGCACTGACAAATGCGGGTCCCGTCGCACTCATGTTGCCCTTGTCATCAATAGTGCCGATCGACCAGGACAGCAGCTGGTAGTTTGCGCCCGGTCCACCGCTCTGCTGGTCCGTTTCGAAGCCATGGATGTACACGCCATATACGCCCGCTGCGGGCCTGAAGAGATCGAACTGCTCTTGTGATGTTGGTTCTCCGCTTACGCCGATTCGGCTGCATGAACTGCCGTCCGGGCCGCAGTAATAGACGTACATATCGAGGTCGTCGTTGCCGTCCGTCAGCGCATCGAACAATGAGAACCGCAGGAATAGCTGGTTTTGTGGGACAAGCAACACATGTTCGGTTACGCCGCCACTCGTTCGACGTGTGAAGGTCTTGTCCGGGTCGTTGTCAACAAACCGGCTCTGGATAAGCGGCAGATTAAGTCCGTGAACGCCCGGCCTGTAGCTGCCGTTGTAGCCGAATTCGACAGAAAACGTCTTGGTTCCGCTGCCACCGAAAGACACAATCTCAGCGGGCGCGGTTATGGACGCAGGTTTCACGGCCAGATTGCTGCGCACATCGTGGTTGTCTCCGACCCAGGTGATTGAGCCGAATCGCCACAGGTCCAGCGGACCGGACTCATAGCTGAGCGTGGTGTCGAAGGAGGCCGACTCGCCCGGGCCGAGACTTATCGTTGGTGGCGTGACCAGCACGCTGATTCCGGGCGGTGCAGCAATCTCGACGGTATACGACCCGGCGTCCTCGCTCACATTCGTGACCCTGCGAGTCACGGTTTCCTGGTTCGCAAGTCGTGAGATCGCAATTGACGGCTGGTTAAGGTCTCTGGCAAAAAAGGAATGTCCCGCGGCGGCCAGTTCGTTGCATCGAGCGGTATTTACGGCCGGCGACGCAGTTCCGCAGGCAAAGGCGTCGTACTCATCGTCGCTGACGTCGTAGACGATGCCGGGTTGCAGTGCATCGTTCGGTACTATGTGGCCACCGCCGTAGTCGAAAGGGTTCGCCGCTGCAATACTGTCCGGCAGCTGCAGGTCCTGGCGCGCAGTGGTTATCAGTGCGGATCGTATCGCTGCGGGCGACCAGTCCGGATGTGCCTGTCGCAGCAGCGCGGCGACACCGGCGACGTGTGGTGTCGACATCGAAGTACCGCTCAAATAAGCGAAGTTCTCGCCGGGTGTTGCATTCGCCGGGTCCGGCGTGAATCCGGCGATGATGTTGACCCCCGGCGCAGTGACGTCCGGCTTTAGAATATCCGCGACCGGCCCGGGGCCACGAGCCGAGAAGCTGGCCATGATGTTGCCGGTGTCCGTAGTCGTTAACAAAAAGCTCTTTTCGAGCACCACGGATACTTCGTTGTTTGCATCCAGTTCAGCCAGGATTAAATTCGCGTCCGCCTGGCCAATCATCAACGCCGGGATGTCCACGAGACCGTCTTCACCAAACATGACAACCGGGTCACCGGCGATGTTGTATACCAAAACGGCAATGGCTCCAGCGTCCTCTGCGTTCTTGACCATGTCGGTGAACAGACACCCCGAGCGTTGCATCAACGCTATGTTACCGGAAACATCGGAGCCATTAATGAGGGCCTGACAACCATCAGATACGACACCAGGAGATCCGGATGGCAGCGTGTCATCGTCGTCGTCGACAAGTACCAGTTTCCCTTCGATAGGGCCTCGTTCCGCGAGCGCCGGCGAAAACAGCGCCTCTTTGCTTGCATATCTGCCAGCGATACCTGGCGGCGCCGATACTTCAAAGGCTTCGACCGACGAGTCACCAGTGCGACTGGATGCGGCAGCCGTGATCACCCAGGGAGCGCCTGCCGGAGACCCGATCGTTGCCAGGTTGGGACCCTCATTGCCAGCCGCAACGACCGCGACTATGCCGGCCTTGGCGGCGGCCATGAGTGCGATGTCATCGGGGGCCGTTATTTCCCGCATCGAATTACCGACAGAGTAATTGATGATATCTACGCCATCGGCAACAGCAGCATCGATTGCACGAGCAAGATCGGAGGTGTTGCAACTGGCGCGGGTCTCGAATGGCCGTAGCCAGCAGGCCTTGTAAACAGCGATCCGCGCCTTCGGCGCCATGCCCTCGACGTCGCCGATCAAGGTTCCAAAAATGGAAGCGCGGGTGCTGTTGCCGGCAGCCGTGGTTGCGGTGTGCGTACCGTGACCGTCCGCATCGCGCGGCGAACGAAATTCATTTTTGTCGATGGGGCCGGTGTTGTTGGCACCATCAACAAACCAGCGCGCCCCAATTAACTTGTTGTTGCAGTTCGACGCGTCGAATCGCTCGCCGGTCTCGCATTCACCGTTCCAGTTCTCGAGCGCTTCAAAATTGAGCACGTCAGGCCGCTTGTCGTAACGGTGGCAAAGCCACTTGCCCAGGAAGGTAGTTTCTCCCCAGCTACTGCGGCAAACTCGCGGCCGGTCGGCTTCCCGAGTGTCCTGAAGAGCAGGATGCTCCGGTGCGATACCGCTGTCGATAACACCAATAATGACGCCATCGCCATCCAGAGCATGCTTGCTGCGTAGCCCGTTCACGCTATCAAAAAGACCGAGAAAACTGGCGCTATGGTTCGTGGCGAGCGGGCGTACCTCATCCTCCCAGACACCGAGAACCTCATCCAGATCCGCGAGCTTTTGCGCTTCGGCAACACTCATGCGCGCAGCAAAACCATTGATCGCGTATTTGTAGCTGTAAATCTTGCGCGCATCTTTTCCCGCCATGCTCAACACGCGCTGCTGTTCGCCGTCGAGCTTCGCTGTGTAGGCCTGAATGTCGGCGCTGCCTTTTTCAAGTCGCGGACGTGGCGCAGCTCTGACGGCCGGTGCCGCATAGATCTTGCTTTGTGAAGCGTGGTGTTCCGCCGCGGATGGGGAGCTCAGCTGAACGATATAAACCTTGCTTGTCGTGGGGTCTTCGCCACCGCCAAGGACTATGTCGTCCATAGCTCTTATCGCAGGTCTGTCCTGCGCGCCAGCGCTGGCTGCGCTTAGTAGCAAGCTAAAAACGAAAAGGATGAGGTTTGGTTTCACGTCACTTCATCGGTGTCAGTCGTTGAGATAACCGCTCATTTCGTCTTCGCTAAATGAGACGCCCAGCCCCAGTGCGATGCGATTGACAAAATTGAAATAGCCCACGATCAGGGTGATATCGAGTATGTCGCCGTCGGAGAGCCCTTCAGCACGTAGTTCGCCCAGGTCGCTTTCGGTCATTGCACCGGGCGCCGTCGTCAGTTTCTCCGCGTGGCGCACGATATTACTGAGTCTGGGCTGCAGGGTTTCAAGTCCGTCGGCCGACATCAGCAGGTTAATGATTTCCTCGTCCTTGATGTAACGGCGCAAAGCCTCCGCGTGGTGGTTCACGCAGTAGGCACAGTCGTTATTTGCCGATACGACTACTGCGATGGCTTCACGTTCAGCCCGACTCAATCCGGACTTGCCAAACATGATTGTCATATACAGATCGAGATGGTCATCCATCGCGTCCGGGTTGAGGCTGTGCACCTTGAGTATGTTTGAGACCTTGCCGCGCTGCTTGATCAGCGCCGCGTAAGTTTCGGCTAGCTTCCCCTCGGCTTCACTGACTTCGACTTCTTCTATCCAGGACATGATTCCTCGCCATCGCTGTCTGATCTGACGCTTTGTTGTCTTCACCATCCGGCAGGTGTTCGACAAGATCGAACGTTGCGCCATCATCGCCGAATACAAAAATCTGGCACGATCCCCAGTCCGCCCCGAGAATCCAATGCTTGTCGGTCTCAACGGCAGCGCTAAGACGTTGGCGCTCGCAGCGGGCTTCAAAGCGTTCGACGTTACCATTGAGGTTAGCAAAAGAAAATATTCTGCGTATCGGGATATAGTCCCAAAGCGCGATGCTGGCCGCGCAATCACAGGGATTGCTTACTTTCGCGTTAGCGAGGAGCCGTGGTTCGTTTTCCAGCGACGCCTGGATTTTCGTGGCATATGGGGTGAGGCGCGTAACCGCGGCTCCGCTACCAGGAACCTCCCGGAGCGTGTCCAGCGTCTTCAATGCCGCCGAATACTGGCCAAACTGAAACTCCAGTTGAAAAATATCCTCGAGCAGGTCAATGCGGGCCTTGTGTCGCAGTGAGCGCTCGTTACTGACGGCAAGGCCACGTTTGTACATCTCCAGCTTGTCGACATCGTCACCTTCCGCGCCTTCGACCCGGCCGAGCATGAGCCAGAGAATTGTCGACTCGTAAAGGTTCCAGCCATCCCGCTCAAGGGCAGCATCAGCCTCCTTGCGGGCGGCTGCGATTCTCCCTTCATGCAGGTTCCTCATTATGTGCCGGGCGAAACGCGCAAAGATCCGCGTCGCACCCTTGCCGCGGCCGATGACCGTGAATCGTGTGTTGACGACGTTAAGTGGCAATTCCGCACCGGTGATCGTGGGCTCGAAGCGCCAGCTTTCGGACACTTTTCGGACCTCATTTTCGAACGCGGAACCGCCGCTGGAATTTACGATGATCGGGTCAGTCGCATGGCCGTCCGGCGTAACGACGTAGCTCATCTGCACCCAACCCTCCTGAAGCCGGCGGCCCTTGTGGTGTGGCGAGGACGGGAGCGCCCGGTCTATCGCAACAGCCAATCCCCCGTACCGGGCGTCCGTTTCATAGCTGTCGTCCGCCATCGCGGCCATGGGCGCGCCAGTCAGCAGCCAAATAACGGCGTGACAGAAAAAAGGATGGCCTCGGGTCGACAGGGTCAAGGGTTCCCTCTGAGTGACAAAGCGGACGGTTTGCAGGCGGCGGTCGTGATTATGACTTGGTCAGGTGGCAAAAAGTTGCGCCGGATCCGCAAAACTCTTGAATTCCAGGGCATTCCCGCTCGGGTCAGTGATAAACAGCGTAGCTTGTTCGCCGACTTCACCCTCGAAACGAATTCGCGGGGCAAGCAGAAAATTACTGTTCTCATTTTTGAGGTGATCGGCCAGTTGGTGCCAGTCATCCCAGTCGAGCACGATGCCGAAATGGCGTGCGGGAACCGTGTCGCCATCGACAGGGTTGGTTGCCGCGTTTGCAGCACTCGCTTCGACCAGATGCAGGGTTAGCTGGTGACCGAAAAAGTCCAGGTCAATCCAGCGAGAGGCCGTGCGGCCTTTACCACAACCGAGGAGCCCACAGTAAAAGGTCTCTGCTGCATCGAGATTTGTTACTGGCAACGCCAGGTGGAACGGACGCAGTTGTTCCGTCATATGCCTTCTCCGAGCCAGTCGTGGGCTTGCAGATAGTCATTATACAGCTCTTCTTCGGGTGAGCCTGGCTCGGGTCGCCAGGCGTATTCCCAGCGGACCCGCGGCGGGAGCGACATCAGGATCGATTCCGTTCGCCCGCCTGACTGCAAGCCGAACAGCGTGCCGCGGTCGTAAATCAGGTTGAATTCCACGTATCGCCCGCGGCGATACAGTTGAAAGTCGCGCTGCCGGTCGCCGTAGGGATGGTCTTTGCGTCGTGTAACGATGGGCCCGTATGCGGCGAGAAAATTGTCAGCAACCGATTGCAGGAAGGCGAAACTCTGATCGAAACCCGGTTCGTTCAGATCATCAAAGAAGAGTCCGCCGACACCGCGTGATTCATTGCGATGCTTGAGGAAAAAATAGTCGTCACACCAGGCCTTGTAGCGTGGATACAGGTCTTCACCAAAAGGGTCGCAGGAAGCCTTCGCGGTTTGGTGCCAGTGAACGACATCCTCACGGAACGGGTAGTACGGTGTCAGATCATAGCCGCCGCCGAACCACCAGACCGGCTTATCCTCGCCCGCGGTGAAGAAGCGAAAATTTGCGTGTGTGGTTGGCACGTACGGGTTTTGTGGATGCAATACCAGCGACACACCGACAGCCTGGAACTGTTTTCCCGCAAGCTCCGGGCGATGTTTGGTCGCTGACGGTGGCATCTGGTTACCAAATACATGCGAGAATCCAACGCCCGCCTGCTCAAAGATCGCGCCCTCAGACAGCACGCGACTCTCACCGCCACCGCCAGCCGCGCGTTGCCACCGGTCTCGTGCAAATACCGCCTTACTATCCAGCCGCTCAAGCTCGGCACAGATATGCTCCTGCAGTCCCCGCAGATAATTTTTTACCTGATCGATATTGCTCAAACGTAGATACTCAATGTCAGCGCGTTCGCAGAATTTCCCCGGTTGCCAGAAGGCGGATTTCCGAAGGCCCCGATGACGGTCCGCAATCGCCGGGTACGATGTAGTCTACTAGACTGCCGAACTGGCGGCGAAGGCTCGACGGGCCTTCCGCCGCGGCTTGCCCGCTTAAATTGGCGCTGGTCGACACGATGGGTGACTGAACAGCGTGCGAGACGGCCCGGGCAACCGGGTTTGTCGTAATTCGGACGGCGATACCCTCATTATTGCCATGAATAATCGGGTTGACCTGGGCGGATGCCGGAACAACCCACGTGACCGGGTTTTGTGGGTCGGGATCGGGTAAGCGGGAGTTCACCGGCAGATCTATCCAGCCATCGAATTGCGCGGCGTTAGCGGCTATCAGGATCAGTCCTTTCGCCGGATCGCGCTGCTTGATCTGCAGAATGCGCTGAATAGCCGCAGGCTGGTTCGGCAGGCAGCCGAGACCAAAGACACCTTCCGTTGGATAAGCGATAATACCGCCGCCGTGCAAAACCTCCGCAGCTTTGTCGGCAGCTGCGGTCATTCAGGTCGCGGCTTTTTTCTTGGCGGCTTTTTTCTTAGCCGGCTTCTTCTTGGCAGTTTTCTTCTTGGCCACCTTTTTCGTGACCTTCTTCTTGGCGGTCTTCTTTTTACCGCGTCGGCCGCGGATCGGTGCCGCTGCGAGTAGCTCTATACACTCTTCAAGCGTCAATGACTTGGGTTCGCGATCTTTCGGTACACGCGCATTCTTTTCTTTGTTCGTAATATACGGGCCGTATCGGCCGTTCAATACCTGAATACCCTGTTCTTCAAAATCCAGAATAATGCGATTCGCATCCGCAATAATCTTCTCGGCGATGAGTTCAAGCGCGCGCGGTAATTCAACCGTATACGGATCATCTTCTTTCATTGAAACGTATTTATCGCCGTAGCGAATATAAGGACCGAATCGGCCGACGCTCGCTGACACTGGCAAGCCATCTTCCGTCTCACCGAGCTTGCGTGGCAACTGGAATAGCTCCATCGCGGTTTCGAGATCGATTTCGGCCATTTTTTGACCAGGACGCAAACCCGCAAACTTGGGTTTTTCCTCATCGTCTTTGGTGCCGATTTGCACGAACGGTCCATAACGGCCCATACGCACCGTGACCGGTTTGCCGCTTTTCGGGTCGGTGCCGAGTTCACGTGCTTGAGCAACCTGCTCGCGAGTAACCGAGGCGTCCTTGTCTTGACAAAGCTCGTGGAACGGTCGCCAGAATTTATCGAGTAACGGCACCCAGTCTTTTTCGCCCAACGACACGAGGTCGAGGTCGTCTTCCAGTTTGGCCGTGAAGTCGTAGTCAACGTACTGCGTGAAATGCTCGGTTAGAAAACCAATCACTATTCGACCGATATCCGTCGGGATAAAGCGCTTTGCATCCATCTCGACGTATTCGCGATTCTTCAAGGTCGCGATAATGCTCGCATAGGTCGACGGCCGGCCGATACCGTACTCTTCGAGAGTCTTTACGAGGCTCGCTTCGGTAAATCGCGGTGGCGGCTCCGTGAAGTGTTGTTCGGGGCGCAACTCGTCAAGCTTGATGACGTCACCCTCCTCAATTTCCGGCAGCAGTCGATCGCCATCGTCGTCTTTGGAGTCGTCTTTACCCTCCTGATAGACCGCCATGAAGCCGGGCTCAACCAAAACAGAGCCGTTGGCGCGCATACGATGTCCGGCATCGACAGGACCTGCCGCCATTTCGACAGCAACGGTGTCGAACACGGCTGGCACCATCTGGCACGCCATGGTGCGCTTCCAGATGAGTGAATACAGCTTGAACTGATCGTCATCAAGTACCGCTTTCAGGTCATCGGGCGTACGTGCGACAGAAGTGGGGCGTACCGCCTCATGCGCTTCCTGCGCATTTTTGGATTTGGTCTTGAATTTACGAGGCTCATCCGGGACGTTCTTCGCACCGTAGCGTTCAGCGATAAGCTCCCGGATTTCGGTCACCGCGACTTCAGCCAGCGTGACCGAGTCGGTACGCATGTAGGTAATCAGGCCAATCTGATCCTCACCAGGCAGTGCTATGCCCTCATACAGCTTTTGCGCAACTCGCATGCTGCGCTGTGTGTTGAAACCGAGTTTTCGCGACGCTTCCTGCTGCAAGGTAGACGTGGTAAATGGCGCGGTCGGGTTACGCCGGCGTTGACGTTTGGTAACGCCAAGAACATTGAGCTCTCCTTTGGCCGCATCGAGCAGAGTTTTCTCAACCTCGCGAGCGGCCTTCTCATTTTGGAAGCTGAACTGTTCAAGTTTGTCGCCTTTATAGCTAACCAGGCGAGCGGCGAATGCCTGTTCTTTTTTACTGACATCTGCCTCTATGGACCAGTACTCGCGCGCCTTGAAGGCTTCGATTTCAAGTTCGCGTTCGACGATCATGCGCAGAGCCGGACTTTGAACGCGGCCGGCAGAGAGGCCTCGTTGCACTTTCTTCCACAACAGCGGTGAGAGGTTGAAGCCGACGAGATAATCGAGTGCCCGACGCGCTTGTTGAGCGCCGACAAGATCATCCGAGATTTCACGTGGATCCGCTACGGCGTCGCAGACTGCCTGCTTCGTGATTTCGTGAAAGACGACACGATGGATATCCTTATTGTCCAACGCGTTCTTTTCTTTCAGGAGCTCGACCAGGTGCCATGATATGGCTTCGCCCTCACGATCAGGGTCAGTCGCGAGGTACAGAGCGTCGGCCTTCTTCAGTGCCCGCATGATAGCTTTTACATGCTTTTCATTGCGTTCGATGATCTGATATTTCATCGAAAAGCCGTGCTCGGTATCGACGGCGCCTTCCTTGGGTATCAGGTCACGAACATGCCCGTAGGACGCAAGGACGTCAAAGTCCTTGCCCAGGTACTTGCTGATTGTACTGGCCTTGGCAGGAGATTCGACTATTACGAGATTCTTCGACATTTTTTGATTCGTGACCTTTTTCTCAGTTTCATCTGTCTCAAAAATACAAAACCGCAGACTGTGCCGCGGTTTAATTACGTGCTTGGCAGCGAACTGTCAAGCAAATCGGGAATTCATACTAATGAACAGAGCCAGCACCTTCGTCGAAAACGAGGTCTTCCATACGGGCGTAAGCCTGCTCCTGGCCGGGTTGGCTAAACAGTACCATCAGGACCACCCACTTGATTTGTTCGACATCGATATCCGCAGATTCCAGCGCCAACAGTCGGTCAACAAGTAGCTCGCGTTGCGGCGGAGACAGGATTCCCGCGTGCTCAAGGTAAGTGATGTAACCACGACAATGCACATCAAGCCGCTCGTGCTCGAAGTCGTTGTAGATGCGGGTACCGTGCGCGGACAGGTTGCCGTAATTGAGGCTTTCCTGGTGGTCTGTCAGTCCATCAAGCCACTCGAGCGCGCGCTCTATTTCGCTGTCACCAAAGCCCGCGCGCGACAATTCGAGCCGCAATTCATTTTGGTCGGGTTCCGGATCTTCTTCTGTGTCGACATAGGTTTCAAACAGATACATCAGTACGTCGAGAACGTTTTCTTTCATGCCTGGAGCGGCTCCTTATCTTCAAGCAATTAATGCGTAGCGTCCGCCGGACAGTGATTCAACTTCACCATGAAGCTCCAGGATCAGGAGCATGGAGGAAAGCTGGTCAATCGTCAATCCGGATCGACTTTCGAGATCGTCAATTGTCGTCGGATCATGGCTGAGGACCTTACGCAACTCCGCGTAGTCGCTGTCACCATCCGCAAACGCCGGCCTGTTCCCCGTTGATTCCATTGCACTTTCTCGCATATGTCCTGCCAGTGGTGCGAGCTCGGCGCTGATGTCGGCGGCGGTCTCCACGAGTTTTGCGCCCTGCCTGATCAGTTCATGACATCCGCGTGCCAGTGGATTATGGATAGAGCCGGGCAAGGCGAAAACCTCGCGCCCCTGGTCAGCAGCAAGGCGTGCGGTGATTAGTGAGCCGCTGCGTCTGGCCGCCTCAATGACGAGCGTCCCGAGTGACAAACCACTGATGAGCCTGTTGCGCTCGGGAAAGTGTCTTTTGTCGGGGGCTGCTCCGAGCGGATATTCGGTCACAAGTGCGCCTGTTGTCGCTATTTGGTGCGCGAGGTCATGGTTTTGTGCCGGGTAAACCCGGTCGATACCGTGGCCAAGAAACGCTACCGTTCGTCCGCCAACGTCGAGCGCACCGCGGTGCGCCGCGGTATCGATACCTTGCGCGAGACCGCTGATGATGGCGTAGCCGCTTCTGGCAAGGTGCCTGGAAAACTCGACAGCATTTTGTATACCACCACGAGTCGGATTGCGGCTACCGACAATTGCGAGCGAGGGCAGGTGCAGTGCGTCCTTGTTGCCATTGATGAATAACAGCAGCGGTGCGCCGTTAAGCTGCGACAACATTTCGGGATATCCGTCGGTGCCGTGCGCAACGAGATCGTGCGTGTCTGAGTCGAGCCACTGGCTCGCGGCATGCAGCGCCTTCGTGTCCGGCGACGAGACAGCGCGTGCCTTGTTGTGCGCCAATCCGGCATCACGCAGCCGTCGTTCGCTCTGTCGAACGATATCGCCGATTTCGCCGAAGCGTTCCTTCAGGATGAGCAGCTCGGTGACGCTCACGTAAGCGTGTGCCAGCGTCAGCCATGCACGGTGATTCATTGTCGGCCCTGATTAAAGTCCGGCGCATAAGAGTAGCGAAAAAAAACGGCGCCATGAGGCGCCGTTTTTCGTCAGCATTGTGAGTTTGTCTCAGCTTGGGTTACGAACGCTGTCATGGATGTGGATGGCATCGGTCGCCTCCATTACCAGGCCGTAGCTAATGCGATCATAGGTCTTGAAAACCATAATCGTGCCCGCCGCCTCGTCTGGCAGCCGGACCTTACCTCCACCGATGCGATCTTTGACAACCTGGCCTGCCTTAAATACGGTCAATACATCACCGACCGAAACTCCCTGGCCAGAACCACGGTTCATGACAACAACCTGGTACTGGCCGATCTGGGTTACACCGCCGACCACATGAATGATTTGGCCATCAATGGTGGTGCTCGGCGCGCGTGGGAAAAAGTTTAATGGGACATCGCTCGCAGCAGGTATCAGACGATCACCCATTTTGGCTTCCTGGGACGACCCGGTCACAGCGACCGTCGCAGGGTCACCAGCGCGACGCAGGCTGCCTTCGCCGACCATAATGCCATGGTAGCCAATCACCCGATTGTCATCGGGATCAACCATCTTGTCGCCGATGTGCACTATGTTATAGCGCGCACTCGGCATGCCGCCGTCAATGCCGCGCACATAAACTTCGTTTCCTGCCGAAGCGAGCAGGTGATCACCGCGCGTATCGAGTAGGTATGGCAGCGCATCGGCTTGATTTTTCTCAAGCACAACACCCGAACTCAGGAACGCAACAACATCCTCATAGGGAATGCTGGTAACAGCTTCTGATAGTGGTGTTACGCGTGCCTGTGGTGACATGCGGTATGTCGATGCACGGACGTTGGTAATTCGTGCCTGACCGTCGATGGTCACGAGGCCCAATACGTCGCCCGGGTATATAAGGTGTGGATTTTCAATGTCCGGATTTATGTACCAGATTTCGGGCCAGAACCAGGGATCTTTAAGAAACGTCGCAGCGATATCCCATAATGTGTCGCCAACTTGCACGACGTACTCGTTCGGGTGGCCTTCGGCCAGAGGTACGGGCTCGCTGATGCGCTCAAGCACGGGCTCATATTGTGCGGGCTCTGTGCTCGTCGGTGCGCTGCTTTGCGACTGGGTCGTCGAGGCCGTAGACACCGAGTTCTGAGGGTCGTAGCTGCCGGCGGATGGGTTGGACGAACATCCGACCAGCGTTGCTGCCAGCGCGACCGTAGTCAGGCGGAGGCTAATATTCAGGCAATTGTTGCAGAGAGACATGATTCGCGGGTGCTCCATACTTTAGTTCGGGCCAGTACTTTCGTGGCGTTGCTATACTATGTCGGTCCGGTACCGTCGAGGCTGCCAATTACGTCACATTTCCGGCCGCAAGAGGCGTTCGACTGGACATAAATCTGGCAGCATTGTCTGCCATCTTATTCAATAAAGTCAAACGTTTAGGTCGCTTTTTTGGTAATTCACGCGAAATATTACCTGAATAATTATGTTTCAAAGGCTTGATTTTGACCCAATGCGAGCCAATTAGCTTATGTTCAAATTATGGCAAAACTGAAGATTCTGGAGTTTCCTGACCCCCGTCTCAGGACCAAGGCGGCCCCCGTAACGGTCGTCGACGATGATTTGCGCGCGCTAATCGACGATATGTTCGAGACCATGTACGCGGCGCCGGGTATTGGGCTCGCTGCGACGCAGGTCGATGTCCATAAACGACTGCTGGTGACGGATATATCCGTTGACAAGGATGATCCGTACGTATTGATCAATCCGGAGATTCTTCAGAAGGACGGTATCACGGTCACGGATGAAGGTTGCCTGTCTGTACCTGGCTACTACGAAGAGGTCGAGCGCGCCGAGCATATCAAGGTGCATTATCTTAATCGCGACGGCGTCGGGACCGAACTCGAGGCGCACGGCCTGCTCGCTGTTTGCGTACAGCATGAGATCGATCATCTGGACGGAAAACTGTTCGTGGATTACCTGTCCGAGGCGAAGCGAACGCGCATACGCAAAAAGCTTGAGAAAGAGCGTCGCCAACAAGCAGTGGTCATCTAGGCAGCACTTGCTGGACTACTGACGTTGAGCACACCACGCATAGTCTTTGCCGGTACACCGGAGTTCGCGCTCGCATCGTTGAGCGCATTAGTCGATGCGGGGCATTGCGTCGTTGCTGTCTACACGCAACCGGACCGTCCAGCGGGTCGCGGTCGTCGGGTTACGCCGAGCCCGGTAAAACGATTTGCCGGGAAACGCGGAATGACGGTCCTGCAGCCAGGAAGCCTGCGCGACGATACCGCATTCGCGAAACTCGAAGCGCTGCGACCGGACATCATGATCGTTGCGGCTTATGGTTTGATCCTGCCGCAGAAGGCCCTCGATATTCCGACTTACGGTTGTCTGAACGTGCACGCATCTCTTTTGCCTCGATGGCGCGGTGCTGCGCCGATACAGGCAGCGATTCTCGCTGGCGATAAAACGACCGGCGTGAGCCTGATGCGTATGACGGCAGGGTTGGATTGTGGACCGGTTTTTTGCGAAAGCGACATCGCTATCGGGGCCGATGAAAGTGCGGGCGAGTTACACGATCGTCTCGCCGTTCTCGGCGGTGAGCTTCTCGTAACGAATTTGCGGCCAGTAATTTCCGGTGATCTCACTCCTGTTGAGCAGGATGAATCGCTGGCTACGTATGCCGGGAAAATTCAAAAGCAGCATGCCGAACTGGACTGGGCTTTGTCAGCGCACAGCTTGCATCGCCGTATCCGGGCTTACAATCCGGTACCGGGAGCGTTTTTTTTCGCCAGCAATGAGGTACGGGTAAAAGTATGGGAGGCGTCCGTGGTTAGCGGTGTCGACGCCTCGCCTGGGACCTTCGTGCAATACGACAGCGCCGGCATTGTCATCGCCTGTGGCCATGATGGTCTTCAGCTGACGTCACTGCAGCTGCCCGGTAAGCGCCGAGTGCCAGCGCATGAGTTTGTCACTCAGATCGACCTGCAATGAGGAATTTGGCAGGAGCAAAGGTCCGGGCGGTCGCTGCCGAGGTCGCTGACGCGGTCATTAGCGGCGGCCAGTCGCTGGATGCAGCGATTGCACAAAATGAGCACCGCATTATTGCGACCGACCGATCTCTATTGCGCATGCTTTGTTATGGCAGCATTCGGCACCATTGGCAGTTGCAAAGCTGGATCGATCAACTCGTCAGCAAACCGCTGCAAAAACGTGACCGGGTTGTCAATGCATTACTTGCGATAGGTTTGTATCAAATTGTGGAAATGCGCATACCCGATCACGCAGTGGTCTCAGAAACCGTGGAAGCCGTACGCCAACTGAAACGTCCAAAACTGGCTGGGCTCGTCAACGCCTGCCTGCGCCGCTTTGTGCGCGACAAGCTTGCGACAGCGAGCCCGGGCAACGAGCAGTCTGAGTGGAATCACCCGGGGTGGCTGATTGAAACATTGCAGAGGGACTGGCCGGACGATTGGCACGCAATATTAGGCGCCAATAATGAGCGCGCGCCAATGTGGCTGCGAGCAAATATCTCCCGAAACACGGCTGATCAATACGTGCAGCGTTTACGGAAAACCGGTATTGATGCTGAGTTGATCGCGGGGATTGGGGAAGCCATTCGACTCGGAGAACCCCAGGCGATCGAAAATCTTCCGGGATTCGCGAGCGGTGATGTCTCGGTTCAGGATGCGGCCGCACAGATTGCGGCCCGCTGGTTGCTGAGCGATGCCTTGTCCGGTAAGACACCCGTTCGCGTGCTGGATGCCTGTGCGGCGCCCGGTGGCAAGAGCGGTCACTTGCTGGAGCTGGGTGGCGAGCAGATATCGCTGCTGGCCATAGACAGTGATGAATCACGAATATCGAGCATCTCGGAAAATCTGCAGCGTATCAGTCGTGATGCGACCATAATTGCAGGCGATGCATCGAAGCCAAAGACATGGTGGGACGAAGTGCCGTTTGACGGCATCCTGCTGGACGCGCCCTGCTCGGCCTCAGGAGTCATCAGGCGTCATCCGGACATCAAGTTGTTGCGGCGAGCAAGCGACCTTGCAAAACTGGCAGCTTGTCAGTACGCCATGCTGGAGGCGTTGTGGCCAACGCTCGCACCCGGCGGGACGCTGTTGTATGCGACCTGCTCGGTATTCGCAGTGGAGAATGATAACGTGACCGGGCAGTTTTTGGGAAATCATGACGATGCCATCGAAAACCATGTGTTGCCAAATAACAACATCCGCGATTTAATGCAGAGGAAGACGTGTGGTTTTCAGGTTTTGCCGGGCACGGCTGGTCTGGACGGTTTTTACTACGCGGCCTTACAAAAGAAAAAGGTTTCCTGAAGATACTGATGTCCCGGCCTGCCATTATCAAACGCGCCATTTCAACACGACGTTTTGCGATTGTGCTGTTGGCCATGCTCGTCCTGAGTACCGGCCTCGCGCAGGACAATGTTAAACGCGCGGGCTACTTTGAAGTCCGGTCGGCATCGACGCAGTCAGTTAACGGTGTGCTTGTGCTCGACGCCAGACTACAACTCGTATTAAGTAGTGAGGCATTAGCCGCATTGGAAAGCGGTGTGACTCTTACCATCGAAATGCAGATGCAGGTCATTCGCGCAAAGCGTTTCCTGATCGACAGCGTGGAAGCAGAACTCGCAGTCCGCTACGAACTTGAATACCGGCCACTCAGTCAACGGTACATCGTCAAGAGTCTTAATAGTGGAGATCAGGACTCATTCGCAACACTCTACTCCGCGCTGAACAGTCTGGGCCGCGTTCAGGGCTTGCCTGTCATCGATGAGGCATTGCTGAAACCGGATCGCAAGTACCGGCTGCGTTTGCGGGCAATGCTTAACACACAGCAATATCCGGCACCGCTGCGGCTCTTGTTCTTCTGGCGTGGCCAGTGGCAGCTAAAAAGCGATTGGTTTGAATGGTTGTTAGAACGCTAAAGCGCATATTACTTACCTTGATGGGTGTGGCTGGCGTCACGCTGGCCCTGGCCGCGCTTTTTCTACTGACAAAAACCGTGCAGCGGTCCGACGATTTCGACCGCCTGCAGGACATTATTCTGGCGATCAATATTGCCGGCGGCATCATTCTCCTGCTCATGTTGATCGGTAATTTGTGGCGCCTGCTGCGTGACTATCGTGACAATGTCCCTGGTACGAAACTCAAAGCGCGCATGGTTGGCATGTTCGTTGGCCTCGCTGTTCTACCGCTGCTCGTCGTTTTTTACTTTTCGATTCAATTCATTAATCGTGGTATCGACAGCTGGTTCAGTGTGCAGGTCGAAGACGGGCTCGATAATGCACTGGCGTTAAGCCGGGCGGCCATAGAATTTCGAAAACGGCAGAATCTTCTCGCAACAACACGGGTAGCACAAAAGCTCTCCCGCGTACCGGACCGGCAATTGGTGTTCGAACTGAGCGTATTGCGCGTCGACAGCGGTGCCAGCGAGATAACACTGTACGGTGCTAACAGCAGGGTACTCGCGACCAGTTCGGACGGTGCCGCCAGCTCCCTCCCGAAACCACTGACTGAAGAAGTTTCTTTGCAATTGCAGCAGGATCGGCCGTTCGTGAGTCTTGAGCCATTGAGCTCTGGCAGTGCCGAAATTCATACTGCGGTGGCGTTTACCTACCGTGGCAATCGCCGCAGAGAGTCAAGAACCGTATTGGCCCATTTTGCCGTCGACGAGCGGCTGGGAAACATGATCAACAGCGTTGAGAATTCGTATTCCGAATACCAGCAACTGACTTTTTTCCGAGAAGATCTGAAGGAGTTGCTGTCGCTAACGCTGGCGTTTGTTCTGCTACTCAGTTTGCTGGCGGCGATTTATGGTGCCTTCGTACTATCAAGGCGACTCGTTGCGCCCATTCAGGACCTGGTCGCCGGGACGCGTGCGGTAGCAATGGGTAACTTTGATACGCGACTACCAACACCAACACGGGATGAGATCGGTTTTCTTATCAGTTCCTTCAACGATATGACACAACGACTCGCGACGGCTCGGCGTGAAGCCACCATGAGTCAGGCACTCGTTGAAGCGGAGCGTACCAACCTGGAGGTTATTCTGGCGCGCCTGTCGACCGGAGTGCTGGCTCTCGAAACGGATCTGAAAATACGCACGGCAAATCAGGCGTCGGGATCCATTCTCGGCGTAAATCTCGAAAATTGTGCCGGTGAATCGATTCGGGAGGTCGCGAAAGGCACACCGCTGCTGGAACAGTTTGTCGATGTTGCTTGCATGCATCTGGATGCGGGGGAGACTGAATGGCGAGAGCAGATTGTCTTGCGCGGTGACGTCGGCCGACGTGTGCTGACCTGCGCCTGTACGAACCTACCCGGGGATGAGGATAACGCTGCAGGTTACGTCATCGTTTTCGATGACATAACCGCGTTGTTGCAGGCGCAGCGCGATGCGGCCTGGGGCGAGGTTGCACGTCGTCTGGCGCATGAGATCAAGAATCCGTTGACGCCTATACAGCTGTCCGCCGAGCGTATGCGCCGCAAATACCTCAACACAATGGACGAGGAAGAAGCACAGGTACTCGATCGCGCGACGCACACGATTGTGCAGCAGGTTGAGGCGATGAAAGAAATGGTGAATGCGTTTAGTGATTACGCTCGCGCACCTGACATGGACATCAGTCGTTTCGATCTCGACAAGCTGGCGCACGAAATTGTGGATTTGTACCGGGCACAGGAAAGTGGCGTGGAAATAGTTCTTACCTCGGATCCGACGATGCCCCTGGTCGACGGAGACATGGGTCGCGTCCGCCAGATTTTTCACAACCTGATACGTAATGCCGTAGAGGCGCTTGAAGGAAGCCTGGACGGGCGTATTGATGTGCAAATTGGTGTCGCTGAAATTGACGAGGTCGAGGTGGTGCAGATCCGGGTTGAAGACAATGGCCATGGATTCAAGAATGGATCGGTGAGCCAGATTTTCGATCCGTACGTAACAACCAAACCAAAAGGTACTGGGCTTGGTCTGGCAATCGTCAAGAAGCTCGTGGAGGAACACGTTGGGTCCATTCGCGCGCAGAACCGAAGTGGTGGTGGCGCAATGATTAGTATCCGTTTGCCGCTGAATGAAGCGGCCAGAGAAAAAATGATCGCCAAGGCACCAGGGCGTATCGACAAAAGGAGGGAACAGCATGAGTAATGCTCACGTATTGGTCGTAGACGACGAGGCGGATATTCGTGCGTTGATTCAGGACATTCTGGGCGACGAGGGATATAGCGTCACGGTAGCCGCAGATGCCGGGGAAGCTCGCGCCGCGCGATCAAAGCGGAAGTTCGATCTCATACTCCTGGATATCTGGATGCCGGATACGGATGGCATCACATTGTTGCGCGAGTGGTCTGATGGTGCTGATTTGAATTGTCCCGTCGTCATCATGTCCGGTCATGGCACTGTCGATACCGCGGTAGAGGCGACAAGGCTTGGGGCATTCGATTTTGTCGAAAAGCCGTTGTCGTTGGCGAAGTTGCTGAGAACCGTGGAGGCTGCACTCGAATCAGCCGGTAAGCAGTCGCGCGCTGCGGCCAGGTTGCTACCGTCCTTGCTTGCGCCTGTGGGTCGTAGCGAGATTATGCAGACGCTGCGTGAGCGCGTGCAGCAATACGCTCGTCACGAAAGCGCGGTGTTGATCAGTGGCGAGGCCGGCACGGGTCGGGGTGCTTTTGCACGCTACATGCATGCGCTCAGTCGACGCGCGAGTGAACCGCTGACAAGTCTTACTGCCGCTTCAGTCACCGACAGCAACGCCACAGAGCAGCTGCTCGGTCGTGAGGATGGTGGTGAAATAAGTGCAGGTGCGCTCGAGCGTGCTTCGGGGGGAACGCTGGTTATCGACGGGCTTGCGGATCTTGGAAGAGAGGCTCAAAGGATATTGCTCGGCGCGATTGAAGATGGACGATTTACACGGGTCGGTGGATCCGTGCCGGTTAAGCTCAATGTCAGGGTTCTCGCCACTGTCGAAGCGGACTATGAAGCGCTGATTGATGCCGGGCAGTTACGCCGCGACCTGATCTCGCAGTTAAGTGTATTAAGCTTGCGGATTCCGCCACTTCGTGAATACTCGGAGGATGTGCCCGAGCTGTTGAACTACTACGTGGACAAGCTGGTGGATGCAGAGGGCTTGCCGTTTTGACACTTCAGCTTCGCCGCACAAAATCGCTTGCGAAACTATCCCTGGCCCGACAACGTTCGTGAACTAAAACACCTGGTCCACCGACTATTGTTGTCTGGCAGCGGAGAGGACATTGCACTGGATGAAGTCGAGGTGGAGTTGAGTGCAATCGCACCCATGGACGAGCCACTCGTGAAGCAGGACCTGCTGGCGTTGCCCCTGCGCGAGGCACGCGAACATTTTGAGCGTTCTTACCTGCAGCAGCAGTTGGTGTTGTGTGACGGCAAGGTTGGGCAACTGGCGAAGCGAGTGGGCATGGAACGCACGCATCTCTACCGTAAGCTGCGGTCCCTGGGCGTCGATTTCAAATCGGTCGGTAGCGACGATCGCTAGGAGCGCGCTCCTACGGTAGTGTTAAGTCGGGTTGAACTAGTCACCGAGCCGAATACGCATGACGTCAATTTTGGCGGCTCTTAGTCGACTTCGTGTCACATTGAGTTCCTCAAGGTCTTCGATGGGACCGACATAGACCCGGTAATAGTCACGATTATTAACCTTCGCACGCTGCACGCGGGACTCGATGCCATGAAGTGCGAGTACAGCACGTCGGCGGTCGGCGTCGTTATGCGTTGAAAAAGAGCCGGCCTGAAGCAGGTACACACCGGGTTCCTCAATTGCCTTTGGCTCTGTGTCTGTATCGACGTCGGGTCCTTCATCGTCAATGATCATCTCAAAAGCGGGTAGCATCGTGTAGAAGTCAAAGCGATTTTCCGTCGCCTGCTCTGTTTCGGCAGCAGGACTCCCGCCATTGTTATCAATTGAATTCTTCAGGCTGGCTGGTTCCGGCTGCATCGCAAGGGCTTTCGCTTCGGGGGCGCTGTTGTTGACGTGCACAGCAAACGCGACGGCAAGACCGATCGCGAGACCAAATATCATCCACACCCAACCGGGATATTCGTTGTTCTTTTTTCGGTGAGTAGACCGCTTTCTTCGATGCTTTGTCATTACATTTGATCAGGTGCTGATACGCCAAGAATCGCAAGACCGTTGGCAACAACGCACTTCACTGCGGCATACAGCGTGAGTCGTGCATCACGAAGATCGGCGTCATCGACCAGAACCTTATGGGCGTTATAGCTGGAGTGAAAATCGCTGACGAGGTCTCTGAGGTAATGAACCATCGTTTGCGGCGCACGGTTTTTCGCCGCGAGTTCGATGATCTCCGGGTAACGGCTCATTGCCGACATCAATAGCTTTTCCTGGGTCGCTGTCAGTTTGCCAAGATTGGCATAGCCGTTCTCCTGATCCCAGTGCATATGCAACTCACTGGCTTTCTGGAATACACGGGCGATTCTGGCGTGCGCATATTGAATGTAATAGACCGGGTTGTCGTTGGATTGTGTGCTTGCCACGTCGAGATCGAAATCGAGATGCTGATCATTGGAGCGCATGACGTAATAGAATCGAGCGGCGTCATTGCCGACTTCGGCGCGCAATTGCCGCAAGGTATCGAACTCACCGGAACGCGTCGACATCTGCATTTTTTGACCACCCCGATACAGCGTTACAAACTGCATGAGCTCGACCTCAAGGTCACTGCCCTTATAGCCCATGGCTTCCAGGCCGGCCTGAAGCCGTTTGATATAGCCGTGATGATCGGCGCCGAGTATATCGATCAGGTGATCAAAGCCACGCTCGCGCTTGTCGAAGTGATAGGCGATATCGGAAGCGAAATAGGTTCTGATCCCGTTTGCCCGAGTGACGACGCGATCCTTTTCATCGCCAAATTTCGTTGCCGGGAACCAGCTGGCACCGTCTTTCTCGTACAACATGCCGCGCTCCTCAAGGACGGCGAGTGCATCGTCGATACGACCGCTTCTGGTGAGGTCCTGTTCGGAGTACCAGCGGTCGAACGTGACGCCGAATTCGGCGAGGTCGTCCTTGATGTCAGCAAGGATGGATTCGAGAGACTGCTGTCGGATACGGTCGAAGCCTTCGTCACCGGCCAGGAGTACGGCTTTTTTGATCAGAGCCTCAATGCAGGTTTCCTGTAACGCCTTGTTGGCATCCCGCGCTTCCTGTGTTGCATCGCTCGCGACATCGGTGCCGTCCTCTGGTAGTCCGTCGAGCACATCGTCTAACGCCGGTATGGCGATACCACGAGTATCGATCTCGGCCGCAATGTCCTTTATGTACTCACCGCGGTATCCCGCTTTCGGGAACGGAACTTCCACGCCGCCCGCCTGCAGCCACCGCAGCCAGACGCTGGCACCCAGGATATCCATTTGCCGGCCTGCATCATTGACGTAGTACTCGCGATGTACGGGGAATCCGGCTGCCTCGAGCAGATTGCCAACTGATGCGCCATAGGCCGCGAGACGACCGTGGCCAACGTGCAGCGGGCCGGTGGGATTCGCAGAAATAAGCTCGAGCAGTATCCTCGGAGCGTCCTTCTTTGGCTTCCGGCCGTAATCAGCGCCGCGATCCAGAATGGTCTTGAGTTCGGCGTGAAAAGCGGACGGGCTAAGATGGAAATTGATAAAACCGGGACCGGCAATCTCCACTTTGGTGATTTGTTGATTGTCACCCAGCGCAGCGACAATGCTCGCCGCAATCTCACGCGGGCTCTTTTTCAGGGGCTTGGCCAGCCGCATGGCAACGTTGCTCGCGAAGTCGCCGTGGCTGGCGTCACGGGTACGTTCGACCGTGGTCTCAACGGACAGGTCGGCCGCAGCCGCTGCGAGCTCCGGGAGCGTGGCGAGTGCGTCATTAAGAAGATTTGCGACGATGTGCTTCATGGGGGGATTCGGTTGGGTCGGCGAGGCGGCAATTCTACCGGGTTATTGGTGCCGGTCAAAAAAGCTCGACCGGATCAACATCGATCGACCAGCGAACTTTGCGCGCACACGAGTCATTCTCAAGAATGGGGCGCAGCTCACCCAATACACGATGCAATGTTGACCGATCGCCACTTTGTAACAATAGTTGCGCACGATAGCGTCCGGCCTTGCGTGCCATAGGGGCATCGACAGGGCCGAGTACGCGTAAGGCCCCGTTCGTCTCGGCGGCAAGATGGCGTCTTGCTACCTCAAGAAAGCGGTGAGCATCACTTTGTCTATGGGCCGCTGATCGCAACAGTGCAAGTCGGGTAAAAGGAGGCCAGCGAGTGGTTTCCCGCTCGGCAAGCGCGTTATCCGAAACCTGCCGGTAGCCTCCCTCGATCAAGGTTGCCCAGAACGCGTTCTCCGGGAACGCAGTCTGAATCAGCACCTCGCCGCTGCGGCTTTCCCGGCCAGCCCGACCGGCGACCTGAATGATCGACTGCGCCAAGCGCTCGCCACTACGAAAGTCGGTGCCAAATAATCCCTGGTCGGCATTGACGATACCGACCAGCGAGAGCCTGGGAAAGTGGTGTCCTTTTGACAGCATCTGTGTGCCAACGAGAATATTTGCGTGTCCTGAAGTCGCCCGCTCAAGGGCCTCGTGCATTGCTCCTTTGCGCTGCATACTGTCACTGTCGATGCGACTGACAACTGCATCGGGAAAGCGGCTGCTCAGCGATTCTTCCAAACGCTCCGTGCCTTCGCCCAGTGGTTTCACCACCTCACCACACTCGTCGCAATGTTCGTTGAGCGGGCGATACGCACCGCAATGATGGCAACGCAGCTGCTGGCTGCCGGCATGCACGGTCAGGCGTGAATCACAACGCTCGCATCCGGCGATGTGCCCACAAGTGCTACAAATCAGTGTGGGAGCAAAGCCGCGGCGGTTCAGGAATATTAAAACCTGACCACGGCTATCCAGGTGCCTCTGAATCGCTTGTGCCAACGGTTCACTGATACCGTCCGCGGCCGGTGTGCGTACGGTATCGATGAGTCGCAGCTTTGGTGGCAGCGCGCCGCCAGCACGCGCGGGCAAAATAATGTGCTCATAGGTACCATTGTGGCAATGCTGCAATACTTCGAGCGTCGGTGTTGCGCTGCCGAGTATGACCGGGATGTTCAGGTGCTTGGCTCTCGCTACGGCCAGATCGCGCGCTGAGTACCGTAGCCCTTCCTGTTGCTTGAACGAGTGATCATGCTCTTCGTCGACGATGATCAGGCCCGGGTTCCTGAGTGGTGTGAAAATTGCGGACCGAGTGCCGACAACAAGGTGTGCCGTGCCTGATCGTGCCGCGCACCAGGCCGCCAGGCGCACGCCGTCTGTCAGCCCGGAGTGCAAGAGTGCCGGCGCAAGTCCCAGACGATTGCGAAGACGAGAAACAAGCTGTGGTGTCAGCCCGATCTCGGGTACCAGCACCAGTACTTGTTTGCCTTGTTGCAAAATGTCCTGCACACGTTGCAGGTAGATCTCTGTTTTGCCGCTGCCCGTCACGCCATCCAGAAGGTATGCAGCAAACTGATCGCTGCTTCGCAAAACAGACAGTGCCCGTTGCTGATCGGCGTTGAGAACCGGGCCTGGCACTTGCTCAATGGCCAGGCGTTCATCAAACTCTTCCGCGCGCGCTTCAAGCCTTGTGATAAGGCCTTTGTCTGTCAGTCCTTTTGCGGCCCTGCGCCACACAGGCAGAATCTCGGTCAATAAATCGGTTTCCAGCCCGTCGCCACCGGCGTCAAGCAGAGCCTCGAGCAACTCGGCCTGTCTCGGTGCGCGCCTTCTCAGGGTCTCCAAATCTGCCTGATTGCCCAGCTCGGTTGCGATCACCTTGATTATTGTCGGATGCAGCGGTTTTCCGCGCCGCAACAGGGTGGGCAGCGCAGCGGCGACAACCTCACCAATGGGGTGATGGTAGTAGTTGCTCGTAAAGCGGATCAGCCAGACATCAGCTGCCGACAATAGCGGTGTATCGTCCAGCATCTCGGCGCAGTGCTTCAATTTTTCTACCGGGATGGAAGACTCGTTCGCAAGGCCAAGCACCACCCCCACCTGCTCGCCGCGCCCGAAAGGCACCCGCACGCAGCAACCCACACGGGGCTCTGGCCCTGTCAGGGGTGGCAGGTAGTCGAATTCCCGCGACAGCGGGACATTGACCGCGATCTTGAGTATGGGGCTATCGCTCACGTCGTTTTACATAATCTTGGAGGTTTTCATGGGCTGGCCTGTCAACTCTCGCTTTGCTGAGGCGTTAAAGAGGAGACACAACTTAGATCACCTCGTGGTGGAGTCAAGGGATATGACGACAGATGCGCTAGTTTTTGCGGTATCGTGCGAAGCGAAGCCGATGGGAGCACGGACACTGCAAAAGGAACGGCAACTTGACAGGTTTCTTGCTGAGGTAGAGCGGCGTGCGCTGCGCATCGCCGAAATCGCCGTGCGCGACCGGGATGAGGCGCTGGACCTGGTGCAGGATGCGATGATCAAGCTGACGCGTAATTACAGTGCCCGCAACAGCAATGAATGGCCGCCACTGTTTTATCGTATTTTGCAAAACGGTGTGCGGGACTGGCATCGGCGCCAGGCAGTACGAAACCGCGTTATGGTGTGGTTTCATAAGGCGCGGCCGGATGATGGCGATTATGATGTTATCGCAGCGGCGCCGGACCCTACAGGCCGGACGCCGGACGAGGAGTTGCAAAATGCCGAGGCCATGCAGGACATGGAAACGGCGGTGCATGAATTACCGACCCGACAACGGGAGGCATTTATGCTGAGAACATTTGAAGGACTCGACGTTGCCGGGACGGCGCTTGCCATGGGCTGTAGTCAGGGCAGTGTCAAGACGCATTATTCGCGAGCAGTACATACACTGCGGGAAAAATTGGGAGAACATTGGCAATGAACAAGACAGACGAGCAACTGGCTCAGGCAGCGAAAGAAGCATTCGACCAGACGGTTGATGCGCTTGATGCCGCTACCCTGTCGCGCCTGAATCGCAGTCGACAGGCAGCGCTCGCAGCGGCCAGCACCTCATCGGTTTTCTCCGGGCGGGAATGGTTGAGATGGGTGCCGGCGACCGGCATCGCGGCGGCTGTGTTGTTGGTGCTGCTGACCCAGCAAGGCCCCGGAAATATCGATGTCATCACCGCACCCGCGTCTGACCTCGAAATACTGCTGAGCGAGGAAAGTATCGAGATGCTTGAGGAACTTGAGTTTTACAGCTGGCTTGATGCAGAAGAACTTGAGAGTGATCTTGGTTAGCGACGGGCTACAAGCACTGCTGTGCGGCATAGCCTTGTGTCATTCAGCTGGCGCCGTTGCTGCCACGGAGGACGAGGACGCACCGGACATGGAGTTCCTTGAGTATCTGGGATTATGGGAACAATCGGACGAAGAATGGCTGCTGCTCGATGAGGAAGAAGTAGCTGGCAAAGAGACGCGGAGCGATCCCGTACCGGAAGGTGAAGAATCGACGGAGAAAGAAGATGAAGGCTAGACGTATTCTGGGAATAGTTTTGTTGCTGCTGATCAGTTCAGTGTCGTTTGGCGATGACGACATCACCTGGTCCAGCCTGGACGCGTCCCAGCAGGAAGTACTGGCAAGATTTGCCGACGAGTGGGACAGCCTGCCGCCCGGGCGTCGTGAGCGCCTGCTGCGTGGTGCGGATCACTGGGCCGGTATGAGTAGCGCTCAGCGCAAGGCATCGCGGGCCCGATTTTTGCGCTGGCAACACCTGTCTGATGAGCGCAGAGCATTGATTCGCGAACGTTATGATGTCTACAGAAGCCTGTCTCCGGCCGAACAGCGGCGAATTCGCGAAAACTTTCGTCGTTTTAATCGTATGAATCGTGAGCGCCGGCAGGAAATGCGGGACCGATACCGCAACATGACGCCGGAACAAAGGCAGCGTGCCCGTGATCGCATGCGACATCGGCCACGCCCGGCGACGCACGACTGATACGACAAATACTTATACGGTTTGCTTTGTACCCACTGACCACCTCCGCTAAACTGCCGCAGTTCAAATGGAGGGGTCTCAATGAGGATCGGTGTACCTAAGGAAGTTCACGCGGGTGAACGACGTGTCGCAACGACGCCGGACGTCGCCGCACAGCTCATCAAGCTGGGCTATGAGGTTGCGGTTGAAACACAAGCAGGCGCTGCGGCGAACTACCCGGATCAGTCCTACAAGGATGCGGGATGCGACATCGTAGCGACGGCAGACGATATCTGGTCGCGGTCTGATGTGATCCTGAAGGTCAGGGCACCCGAAGGCGGTGAAGCTGACAAGCTGCGCGCCGATCAAACGCTGATCAGCTTTCTCTGGCCAGCGCAGAATCCGGAGCTCTTAAAACAGCTGACCGATAGTGGCGTGACCGCCATGGCGATGGATAGCGTGCCCAGAATTTCACGCGCACAGAAAATGGATGCGCTGAGCTCGATGGCGAATATCGCGGGCTACCGGGCTGTGGTCGAAGCGGCGCAGCACTTCGGACGTTTCTTCACTGGACAAATCACGGCGGCGGGCAAGGTACCGCCGGCAAAAATCATGGTGATTGGCGCGGGTGTCGCCGGCCTGGCGGCGATTGGCGCGGCAAAGAGTATGGGCGCGATCGTTCGTGCATTTGATACCCGCCCGGAAGTAAAAGAACAGGTTGAGAGCATGGACGCTGAGTTCCTGATGCTCGACTTCGAAGACGACGAAGACGGGGCGGGCGAAGGCGGCTACGCCAAGACGATGAGCGAAGAGTTCATCAAGGCAGAGATGGCACTGTTCGCGGAGCAGGCAAAAGACGTTGACATCATCATTACGACGGCCTTGATCCCGGGTCGCCCTGCGCCGGAGCTCATCACCGCTGAAATGGTTCGCTCGATGAAGAACGGTAGTGTGATCGTCGACCTGGCTGCCGAGCAAGGCGGCAACTGCGCGCTGACGGAAGCCGATAAGATAGTCACAACGGAAAATGGTGTCTCGATCATCGGCTACACCGACCTGCCCAGCCGTCTGGCAACACAGTCGAGCCAGCTGTACGCGACCAATCTGCGTCACCTGCTGACTGACATGACGCCTGAGAAAGACGGCAATATCGTCGTCGATTTCGACGATGAAGTCGTCCGCGGTGCAACGGTTTGCAAGGATGGTGAAACAACCTGGCCACCGCCGGCACCGAAGCTATCGGCGGCGCCGCCCAAAGCAGAACCGGCTCCGGCACCCGTACCTGTAGAAGAAACCCCTTCTGTGGCGGGTCCAATTATCGGCATGATCGTCGGTGGCCTTGCATTACTCGGACTGGGTGCGGTTGCTCCTGAATCCTTCATGGAGCACTTTACGGTATTCGTGCTGGCTTGCTTCGTGGGTTACATGGTGATCTGGAATGTGTCTCCGGCACTGCATACACCGCTGATGAGTGTGACAAATGCGATATCGAGCATCATTGTGATCGGCGCGTTATTACAGATCAGTGCAACGCAAACGACGATTATGTGGGTCGCCGCGGCGACCGTTCTCATAACGAGCATCAACATCGCGGGTGGCTTCGCTGTCACGCGCCGTATGCTCGAAATGTTCCGCAAGTGAGGTCCTGATGATGAGTGAAGGCATCGTAACTGTGTCGTACATCATTGCGACCATTCTTTTTATTCTGGCTTTAGGCGGCCTCTCCAATCAGGAGACAGCGCGTCGTGGAAACTGGTACGGCATCGTCGGCATGGCTATTGCCCTCGTGGCAACGATCCTCGGTGTTGTTGAGCGCCATTATGAGATACTCGTGGTGGCGCTTCTGATCGGTGGCACTATCGGCGTAATCCTGGCACGTCGCGTGCAAATGACACAGATGCCGGAGCTGGTCGCGGTGCTTCACAGCCTGGTCGGCGCGGCGGCCGTTGCGGTTGGTTTCGCGAGCTTCATGGATCCAAACAAACATTTCGTCGGCGTCGAACTCACTATTCACGATATCGAGACTTACCTCGGCATTCTGATTGGTGCGGTTACCTTCGCCGGCTCGGTTATCGCGTTCGGAAAACTCTCCGGCCGCATTGGCGGCAAACCGCTGACCCTGCCCGGACGACACTGGTTCAATCTTGCCCTGCTGGTCGGTGCGATCTGGTTTGGTCGTACGTTTGTACTGCAGTCTGCGGGCGGCGTTGGCATGGAGGGTATCGAACCGCTCATCATAATGACCGTCATTGCCGTGCTGTTTGGCATCCACATGGTGATGGCGATTGGCGGTGCTGATATGCCGGTCGTCATCTCAATGCTTAACTCCTATTCGGGTTGGGCGGCGGCTGCAACAGGATTTATGCTGGGTAATGATTTGTTGATCGTCACAGGTGCGCTGGTTGGCTCGAGTGGTGCAATTCTGAGTTACATCATGTGCCGCGCCATGAACCGGAAATTTCTCGCCGTGATTGCAGGTGGCTTTGGCACCGGAGGTGGTACTACAGCGAGCGGTGGCGATGAAGACCAGGGTGAAGTCGTTCCGATTGATCCACAGGAAACAGCGGCTTTGCTCGCAGGCGCGAAGGAAGTCATGATCATTCCAGGTTATGGCATGGCCGTCGCGCAGGCACAGCACACGGTTTATGAGATCACGAAAGCCTTACGGGCGAAAAACATCAATGTTCGCTTCGGTATTCACCCGGTTGCAGGGCGTATGCCGGGGCACATGAACGTACTGCTCGCGGAGGCGAAAGTACCCTACGACATCGTGTATGAGATGGATGAGGTTAATGAGGATTTTCCCAACGTCGATGTTTCCATGGTCATTGGTGCGAATGACATTGTTAATCCGTCGGCATTGACCGACCCGGACAGTCCGATTGCCGGTATGCCGGTGCTCGAGTGCTGGAAGGGCGGTACATCAATTGTGCTGAAACGGAGTATGGCGACAGGCTATGCCGGCGTTCAAAATCCCCTGTTCTTCATGGAAAACACGCGAATGTTATTCGGTGACGCGAAAGAAACTCTCGATGAGGTATTGAAGGCGCTCTAAAGTTTGTCATAATCGGAGCATACTCAAAGGGAACGGATATGCTCGCAGGACTCGCATCGGATATTTCGCAGCAGGTTTTGAGAACCGATGTTGCCGGAATGCCGTTGGAGTGGATCGACTACCGCGAAGCGGTTCGTCTGTATCATTCCGAGCAGGTGGCGTATGACTGTGGCACTCACCTGTATTCCATTTTTGGTGGTTACAATTCCTGCGATGGCACACGCAGCCGTATTGACGTCAATTCCATCATCGCAACGCATGGTAGCAGCCGGAGCCTGTCGCGAAATCGTGATCACTATGTGCCACCGCTGAATAACCGCACGCTGTTCAAGCGCGATGCCAATCTGTGTCTTTATTGCGGCATGCGGTATATGACAAGAGACCTGACACGCGATCACATTACGCCAGTGTCACAGGGTGGTCGCGACAAATGGAACAATGTTGCGACCGCCTGTCGACGCTGCAATAACTACAAAGGCGGGCGGACGCCGGAACAGGCATCCATGGAGTTGATTGCGGTGCCGTTCACGCCGAACTATGCGTAATATATTTATCTCAAAGGGCGACGAGTTCTCGCCGACCAGATGCAATATCTGCTGGCACACATACCACGTTCCAGCCCGTTGCACGCGCGGCTCAGGGACCACCTCTCGAACGGCGAGGCGGTTGTTGAGGTGCAGTTTCATGAATGAGTGTCGCGGGCAGTGCAGTACTTAATAGACGCAAGTGTGTATGTGTTTCGGGCGTATTACTCGATGCCCGAGGATATGGTCGATGACAATGGCAATCCGGTAAATGCCTTGTACGGTTTTTGCCGCTTTATCGGCGACTTCATGGAGCGGGTCACTCCCGAGTACATAGCTGTGCTGTTCGATGAGAGTATGACGGAGTCATTTCGCACGGAAATATATCCTGAGTACAAAGCGAATCGGGATCCTGCGCCGCCTGAGCTGAAGCGTCAGTTCGAACAATGCCGGCGCTTTGTACGGGCGCTCGGAATTTTGGAGCACAGCAGTCCTGCTTACGAAGCGGATGACCTTATAGGGACACTGGTGCATCACGGCCGCAAGGCCGGCCGGCCATCAACGATCGTGACGCGCGATAAGGATTTGACGCAGTTACTTTCCAAAGAAGATGTGTTCTGGGACTTCGCGGGCAAGGGCAAGCTTCGCTATGAGCAGATTCCGGCCTCGTTTGGCGTCTGGCCTGAACAAATTGCAGACTTTCTGGCGCTCGCGGGTGACGCAGTCGATAACATCAAGGGTGTACCCGGTGTCGGTAAAAAAACAGCGACAGGGTTGCTTGAGCACTTTGGCAGTCTTGACGAAATATACGCCAACCTCGACAAGGTTCATGAAGTTAATGTGCGTGGTTCCAAAACGCTGGGCGCGAAGCTCGACACGCACAAAGACGATGCCTACCTTGCTCGCCGGCTAACGGGTATCGCCTGCGATGCACCGATGGAAAATGTCGAGACATTAATGCAACCATCGGCCCCGAAGCTGGGTGAAATCAATGCGCTTTATGATGAGGCGGGGATCGGCATGGCACTGCGACGTCAGGCGGAACGTGTCTCGGACATTTACCGTCACTAGACGATAAGGGACCAGATATGCCCGACTGGTCATCCATCTATCAGCTTCTCAATGACGAAGGCGTTCGGCTCAAACGCGACAATACGCCAATGCCGGTGAGTGGTGGTGATATTAGTGCGGCCTGGCGCCTTTCTACCGACAACGGTGACCTCTTTATCAAGACGGGTCCTTCGTCCGCTGTGGATATGTTCTCCGCCGAAGCCGAAGGCCTTGCTGAAATAGAGAATACCGGCACGATTCGCGTCCCCAAAGTTGTCGCGAGTGGGCAAGGTGCAACGGATGTTTTTCTCGCGCTGGAATGGCTCGAGCTCGAGCCGGCCGATGCCGCGGTGGAGATTTGCGGCGGCGAGCAACTTGCCGCACTCCACGCAGTCAGTAAGGAGCATTATGGCTGGCGTCGGGACAACACCATCGGGTTGACGCCACAGCACAACACGTTAAGCGATAACTGGCCTGATTTTTTTCGCGAGCATCGCCTGGCATATCAGTTGCGGCTTGCTGCCGATAATGGCTTTACCGGTCGGCTGCAGGAACTGGGTGCTCGTCTGTTGAAGCGACTGCCGATCTTTTTTGAAGGCGCGGCGCCTGTAGCGTCGTTGTTACACGGTGATTTATGGGGTGGCAACTGGGGATGCAGCGATGGTCACCCAGTGATTTTCGATCCAGCTGTTTATTATGGCGACCGGGAGACCGACCTTGCCATGACGCGATTGTTTGGCGGCTTCGGCGCAAGTTTTTACGAGGCCTATGAGTCCTGCTGGCCGTTACCGGACGGACATACAGAGCGACAGCACCTGTATCAGTTGTATCATGTGTTGAATCATCTGAATCTGTTCGGCAGTGGCTACCTTGGCAGAGCCCTGACTTTGATCGACGAATTACTGTAGGTAAAAACAATGACAGAACCCCGAGCCCTGATAACCGGGGCCTCAGCTGGCCTCGGAGCCGAATTCGCACGCCAGTTGGCGAGCAGGGGTAAGGGCCTGATTCTTGTCGCCCGGCGTACTCAGCCTATGGAGGAGCTGGCGCGTGAACTTATTGATGAATACAACGTTGCTGTGGACATCATTCAGGCCGATCTCTCTGCCAGGTCCGCGACGGCAGAGTTGTTCGCCGAAGTTTCTGAGCGCGGTCTTGAAGTTGACTACCTGATTAATAACGCCGGCTCGGTCGGTCCGGATCTGTTGACGGACCTTGACTGGCCGGCACAGCAAAAGTACATCGAACTCATGATGACGTCGGTCGCCGGAATGTGCCATCACTTCATACCGCCGATGCAGGAAAGGGGGTTTGGGCGCGTTCTGAATGTCGCGTCGGTCGCAGGCCTTTTATCACTGTCCGGTGATTCGAGCTACGGGCCAACCAAAGCCTATGTGATCGCATTGTCAAAAGGCCTCGCTGCGACAGTTCGTGGCGACGGCGTGAATGTGCTGGCACTTTGCCCGGGATTTACGCACACGGATTTTCACCAGACCGAGGAATTGACTCGAATGAAGAATAATACGCCAGCCTTCATCTGTTACGACGCGGATGTTGTTATTCGTGAAGGTCTGGTGGCACTGGAAAAAGGCAAGCCCGTGCAAATTTCCGGTCGCTTGTATCGTTTTCTGATTCCGTTGCTAAGGACGCCGCTCGGTGCCTGGCTAATGGCCGGAACAGGCGTGAAACGAGATTATTGATTTAGCCCGGAAAGTCGCTGGCATCAGCCGATTCATCGACTTCATATTTTTCGCCGAGAAAATCTTCCTCGAAGGCAAACAAAGTTGTTCCTTCTGGTGCCTTGATCACGACGAATGCTCCCTCGAAGCCTGGAAATTTCTCGAAGGCCGTGCCGTTCTGTTCGATGAGTCCCATCAGGCCGTGCCTGTCAGGACACTTGAAACAAAGCGATGGTGTGGTTAAAGTAATACTCTCTGACAAGCCGAGTGGAACACCGTCGGCCTCGAATCGCATATGGATCGTCGGTTCTTCCCGCATTTCCAAAAGTGTAGGAGCGATTGGTGCCCAGACTTGTGCCGCTCCGAGAGCGTCCCGTACGGGTAGCGTCAATTCGAACCAGCGACCACACTGCGAGTCATTTTCCGTGTCTTCGCCGCGATGAAAAGTACGCGCCTCCAGCATCGACACTGTATGACCGTCGCGGTCGGGGAAACGCAGCTCATTAAATGCGTCTTCATCCAGCTGCATATAGCTGAACTGAAACCCGTGGTCGGTCATCGAGCGTGCGTGTTTGGCAATATCCTGTTGTACGAAAGTGATGGAGGGCGCATCGAATTCGCGATCATGCAGGCCAATATTCAATTCGCCATCTGTGACGACAGCATATTTGTGTGGCCACATATTGCCGATTTCGAGTTCCACGAACCCCAGGGTCTTGTAAAAGTGCAACGACTCAAGAATGTCAGGTGTGCTAACTGAAAACTCGAGAAAGCGGCCAATACTACTCATACGGCGACTCCTGTCGCGACGCTCTCATCGTGTCTGCCCATACGGCTGTCTATGTGCTGTTGCAGCAAATCAGCAAGAAACTGCACATGATCATCACGCGCATTCAGTGCCGGGATGTAGTGCAGGGACCCGCCACCCGCCTCGCTGAAGAAGCCAGCGTTCTGCATGGCTATTTCTTCGAGCGTCTCCAGGCAGTCCGTCGAGAAACCCGGACAGACTACGTCGATGCGTTTCAGACTCTGCCGGCCAAGCTCCCTGACCGTTGCATCGGTATAAGGGGCCAGCCACTCTTCGCGCCCGACACGAGACTGAAAGGAGAGCATCCAGTCATCGTCATTGAGTGCCAGTTTGCCAGCCAGCAATCGGGCGGTCTTGAGGCACTGGCGGTGGTAGGGGTCGCCATCACTTAATGTGCTTTTGGGTACACCATGAAATGACATCAGCAGTTTCTCACCGCGACCATTTTTTGCCCAGTCTTCGCTAACGCTTGCAGCGAGTGCGTCGATGTAGCCAGGCGCATCGTGATAGTCATTGATACAGTGGGACTCTGCCACAGAATACCGCCGGGCGAGCTCGCTCGAAACAGCATCGGATACTGCGGCCGTGGTAGTGCTCGAAAACTGTGGGAATAACGGCAGCGTTATAATGCGATCGACACCTTCCGACAAAAGCTTATCGATTGCTGTGGCAATGGAAGGTTTGCCGTAGGTCATGGCCAGCTCTATGTACAGAGGGCTATTTGGCATAGAGGTCATGTGCTCACGCAGTTTGCTCGTGATAGCCCTTGAATGGATCATCAGCGGCGAGCCTCGCTCCGTCCATATTTTTCGGTAGGCGGCGGCTGAGCGCGACGGGCGGATCAGCAATATGACGAGATTGAGTAGCAGCCACCAGGGCAGTCGCGGATACCGAATGACATGAGGGTCCGAAAGAAACTGTCTGAGGAAACGGCGGACAGCGCCTGTTGTCGGCGCATCCGGTGTGCCGAGGTTTACCACAAGTACGCCTGTGGACTCGGGAGGTTCCTGTTGGCACTGCGGCGCTGCTTGGTACGTCGGCATAGTCCTGGAGCATGAATTCTTACCTGCCCAACACTACTGCAAAGGACTGCCGCATGCTAGCGAAAGCGTCTATAATCGATTGTCTTAATTGACATTTGTTAAAGTGACGAGCTGATGGACGAATCGCCTCAAGAACCAGATCCGGGCCTGGAACGCTGGACATTGCTGCGTGACCTCGGTGTCCTACAAATCAAGTTGCTCGTCGATGGCTTGCGTGATCTGATCCTCGTGCCGGCGTCGCTGGTTACCGGAATCGTCAGTGTTGCAGCCGGTAAGGATGGCAAGCCGGGGTCCCAGTTCTACCAGCTTCTGGCCTGGGGCAAAGAGTCGGAGGGCTGGATTAACCTGTTTGGGGCGGTGAAAAATTCGCCCGAGGAAATAGAACAGCCACGACCGTTTGGTGATCGGGATATCGATGATATTGTCGGGCGCCTGGAATCCTTCGTCGTTGATGAAGCGAAGCGGGGTGGGCTTACCCTGCAGGCCAAGGAAAGGCTGGACAGAATCCTCAACGCCGTGGAGCGTAAAAAACGGCGCCAACGCTAGGAATTCCCAGTGAGACCTTCCTTACTTTTGTACATCCCGACCTGACAGCAGGTCATCAAGATGCGGTGGTGGATGATCCGGGCCCATGCGGCCCGACTTCAGCCGGGCGACGTAATCTTTGTACGCTTTCATCGCCTGGTGGGCGAATAGCCAGCATATGGGGATGTTGGCAAATACCAGCACAGCCGTACCGACACCGGTGATGTTGTCGAGGTCTGTATCGGTTTTGATGAATCCCAGGGTCGCGATAAAGATCAACAGGCAATAGACTAACTTGTACGCGGGTACGGCCTTTTCGCCCGCGAGATAGACGATGCCCTGCTCGCCGTAATAGCTCCATGAGATCATCGTTGACAAAGCGAATAGCCAAACCGCTATTGAGACCAGCCACTTGCCAAGACCCGGGAAAACACTGTCGAACGCTTTCGCGGTCAACGTCGCGCCAACGTATGTACGATACATACCATCGCCAAGCACAGATGGCCGCTCGCTACTCGCAATCGGTACCCAGTTCACGACGAAACCGCTATTGACAGCCTTGATCACACCCTCGACGCGGTGCAGTGAATTCCCGGTAGTCTCGTTCGCATCGCCTCGGGCAATCAGCATGACGCGATCGTCATCCAGCCAGTCGGTACCGGGTGCGCTTATTTGAGAGAACTGCCAGCCCTCCCCGGTTTTAACAGCAGTTGGAATCGTATCAAGGTGCAAATCGGGAGCACGGTTCCAGATACCGGTAGACAGAATAATCAACGCAGTGAAGGTACAGACAACAATGGTATCGATGAACGGCTCCAGTCCTGCGACGATACCTTCCCGCACCGGCTCATCCGTCTTCGCGGCCGCGTGAGCGATAGGCGATGAACCCTGCCCGGCCTCGGTAGAAAATGTGGCCCGTTTCAGGCCGAACAGGAATGCTGAAGCGGCTGTGCCACCGATAAAGGCGCCGGTCGCCTCTGTTGGCGAAAATGCCGACTTCAGGATCATCACGAAAATTCCGGGAATATCACCAATGTTCACGGCAAGCACATAGAAACCTGCGCCAAGGTAGAGGACAACCATAAACGGTACGAGTGTCCCCGCAACTTTGCCGATACGCCGGATGCCGCCAATAATGACGAAACCTACGATCACGGCGAGCACGATGCCGCTGATCCAGCTCGGCACCTTGAAATACGCCTGTGTCAGTTCGCCAACGTTCCATGCCTGGAACATATTGCCGCCGGTTGCCGTCGAAACCAGCAAGGTCAGGCAAAAGATGACGCCAATCGTTCGGCCCAGTCCGGCCATGCCTTTTCGCTCCAGCGCCTTCTGCGCCACCCACATGGGGCCACCGTGCGGGTTGTCGGGGTCATCGGTATTGCGATACAGCATCGACAATGTGACTTCGGTAAGTTTGATGGACATGCCGAGCAGGCCGACAACCCACATCCAGAAGACGGCTCCCGGACCACCGAGAGCTATGGCCAGTGCGACGCCACCGATATTGCCGAGGCCAACCGTCGCCGACAGTGCAGCAGACAAGGCTTGAAAATGGTTAATCGCGCCCGGGTCATTCGGGTCATCGTAAACGCCGCGGATAACCGCTGGACCGTGTGTAAGGGCACGGTATTGTGAAAAGCCGCTCCAGATCGTGAACACGACGCCGGTACCGACAATCGCGTAGAGCACGTACTCGTGCCAAAGAAAGCTGTTAAGTGTCGCAAGTAAAGCGCTGAATTCTACCAAGCGTCCCCCCGGATCGATTCGTACTTATGCTGCTTCCATGATCGCGGTAACGCCCATGCCTCCCGCAGTACAAATGGATATCAGGCCGCGCCCTGAGCCATTTTCGTTCAGCAACTTCGCCATTGTTGCAACAATGCGGGCACCTGTTGCTGCAAAAGGGTGACCGATGGCGATGCTGCCACCTTTCATATTCAGGCGCGAAAGGTCGATCGGCCCCATGGGTTCGTTACGGCCCAGCCGGGTTCGACAAAAGTCCTCCGACTGCCAGGCTTTGAGGGTCGCGACCGTCTGCGCAGCAAACGCTTCGTGAATTTCGTAAAAATCAAAATCCTGAAGACTTATGTTAGCCTGCTTCAGCATGTCAGACACGGCGTATGCCGGAGCCATCAGCAAGCCCTCGTCATTGATAAAGTCGACGGCGGCGGCCTTGGCGAATGTCAGGTAGGCCGTGATCGGTAAGTTCTTCTGGCGTGCCCAGTCTTCCGAGGCCAGAAGTACAGCGGCCGCTCCATCCGTCAGTGCGGTACTGTTGCCGGCCGTTATCGTACCTTCGCCACTTTTGTCAAACACCGGTTTTAGCGCCGAGAGTTTTTCAAACGTCGTGTCGCGTCGAATGTTGTTGTCTTCTTCTGCGTTCTCAAACGGTACTACGAGATCGTCATACCACCCGGCATCATAGGCTGCAGCGGCTTTAATGTGGCTTGAGAGTGCGAGTTGGTCCTGGTGTTCGCGCTGTACATCCCATTTCTTGGCGGTGATCTCGCAGCTCTCACCCATAGACAGGCCGGTGCGTGGTTCCGTGACACCCGGGAATTTGGGTTTGAAGTGTTTCGGCCGAATTTTTAAGATCGACTTGATCCGGTCCAGCGGTGAATGCGCGCGATGTATCTCCATCAGTACCCGGCGGTAATCGTCCGGGTAGACGACGGGAGCGTCGCTGATGCTGTCGGTACCGCCCGCCATGCCTGCCTCAATCTGCCCAAGGGCGATCTTATTCGCGATCAGGACCGCAGCTTCGAGGCTGGTGCCGCAGGCTCGTTGCAAATCAACAGCGGGAGTTCGCAACGAGAGTCCGGATTCGATGGCGCACTCTCTCGCGAGGCTCCAGTCACTGGAATGTTTGATGACGGCACCGAGTGAGACCTCACCCAGTGTTTGCCCCTTCAGGTCGAAGCGGTTGATCACACCTTCAAGCGCTGCAACCATCAAGTCCTTGTTCGTACAGTTTCGATAAACAGAGTGTGCGCGGCAGAATGGAATTCGTGATCCGCCCACTACTGCAACTCGAATTGATCGTCCGTCGTGCAACATAAAGCCTCCGCTCTGGATTGTTATTCAAGACGCGTGGCAACTTTACACCATCTACGGACGTCACCGTAAGATAAGATGCACGCATGACCCTCTTTAAGGCAGCCGATTTTAGAGCGCAGGCGAAAGCATTGTTACGCCTTGCCGGCCCGTTGATGGTCAATAACCTGGCTGTCGCCGGTATGAATTTCGCGGATGCGGTTATGGCCGGTAGTCTTGGCGCGAGGGAGCTGGCAGCGGTCGCCGTCGGTGGCAGTTTCTGGTTTCTCGGCTTTTCATTATCGCTCGGCATACTGATGGCAATATCGCCGATCGTCGCACGGCATTTCGGGGCCGGTAATTTCGACCTGATTGGCCGCTATACGCGTCAGGGCATTTATCTATCCGTGATGATGGGTATACCCATCATTCTGATTGGCCAGTTCGCGGCGGCACCGTTGTTGGAGAAATTCGGTATTGATCCGGAATTCCGTGACCTTACGGTTGGTTATGTTGGTGCAATTACATACGGTGCGCCCGGTATATTTATCTTCCTGGCGTTGCGTTTCACCACCGAAGGGATAGGTCATACCCGACCAATAATGTTCACGTCGGTATTCGCATTGGTTTGCAATGTGTTTCTGAACTATGTGCTGATGTTCGGAAAGTTCGGCGCACCGGCGCTGGGTGCCGTAGGTTGTGGATACGCCAGTGCCATTTCGATGTGGATCGTTATGGTGGCACTGGGGGGCTATGTGATGTTGAATTCACATTATCGACCGTTTCACATTTTTTCGAGGCTGGCACCATTACGGTTAGCGGCGTTCAAGGAAATTATTTACCTGGGATTACCTATTGCAATAACAATCACCGCAGAGGCCGGCCTTTTTTCGGCGGTTTCGATTCTGATGGGTACGCGGGGAACGGAAATTACGGCGGCACACCAGATCGCAATCAATTTTGCATCAACTACTTTTATGGTGCCTTTGGCGATTAGTGCTGCAACAACCGTTCTGGTTGGACAACTCATCGGCGCGGGCAAGCTCAAAGAGGCACGCATTAGCGGTACTGTCGGGATTATGCTTTGTGCAGGCTTTATGTCCCTGTCGGCGGCCTTCCTGCTGGTGTTTCGTAATCCCGTCGTCGGTCTCTACACGGATGACCCGGCGGTAACTGGCATCGCCATCAGCCTGTTATTGATGGCATCGATTTTCCAAGTCGCAGACGGCATACAAATCGGTGCTGCCGGTGCTCTCCGGGGTTACAAGGATACGGGTATGCCGATGCTGATTAATATCGTCGCATTCTGGGTGCTCGCATTCCCGTTGGCCTATCTCGCCGCGGTAACGTACAAAGCCCCACCCAATTATGTTTGGGCGGGCTTTGTGGTTGGACTTGGAGTAGCGGCAATACTTCTTAGTTTGCGATTTTCCCGGCTGTCCCGGCGTGCTGTCATACAGATGGCTTGATATTGGAATTCAGATGGAAAAGGTTTCGCGGGTCGTATTTATTCTTCGCCTTGACCAATCGCGGATAATTGTCGCCATAGTTACCCCGGGTCTTCTTCTCCGATGCCTCGTTCAGGTTAGTGTAAAAGCCGATCATGTAGGGCGAGGCGTCCTGGTAGAACTCCCTTGCCTTGGCGATTTGCGCGTCCATCGCTGCAGGGTCCTCTGAGACCACCATGATTCCCAGGTTGAGTGCCGCATTACGATGTGAATAGGCCATCGCGTCCGGCGCGACATTTGCGGGCATACCACCGAGGTGCTCGCCCCAGCACGTCACCGGGTCAGCACGGTTCATGTGGTCCACAATGACCTCTGCCAGGCCGGGCGATATCTCGGTAACGAGGCCGGACTTCAGGTAGTACTGCTTGCCGGGACCGAGAGCCGCGTCCGCACTGGTCTGCAACTTGCGGTACTCCATGGCGCCCAGTTCGACCGATTGCGGATTGGCGAGTTTCAGCAGGGAAGCCATCACCTGTTCACCCGTCGCGTGATCACCGGCGTAGACAACTTCAACCGTTACTTTCCGGGATCCATCCGTATCGACAAAAATGTACGGTTCGATGTTGGCCTCGTTTGGCAATTCCGCTGCCAGCGCACTGTAGCCGACCAGGAAATCCGTCGTCAGGTCGAAGATCACGGTGCCACCGTAAATTGCCGGGTTGAACGGATGCAGTCGGTAGACGAATTCCGTGGCTACGCCGAAGTTACCGCCACCGCCGCGAATAGCCCAGTACAGGTCGGGATTATCACTCTCGCTGGCACGTAAAACCTCGCCGTTTGCGCTAACGATGTTTGCCGCCAGCAGGTTGTCGACGGCAAGGCCCATGAGGCGGTCAGTCCGTCCGTAACCGCCACCGAGGGTAAAGCCGCCGGCACCCGTGTGCGAAACAATACCGGTTGTCGTACCGAGATTGTGAGCGTTTGTGGCGACGTCTATGTGCCCGAGTAACGCACCACCGTCGACGCGCGCCGTCATGGCTTCGGTATCGACGTCGACGCTATGCATGTTACCGAGATCGATCATCAGGCCACCGTCACAGGACGACTTGCCCGGGAAACTGTGACCACCACATTTAACCGCGAGTAGCAGGTCCTGCTCACTGGCGAAATTGACGGCTTGCACCACGTCGGCGGCGCTCTGGCACCGGGCGATGAGGGCAGGATGTTTGTCGATCATGCCGTTCCAGAGCTTGCGGGCGGAGTCATATCCGCTATCCGTCGACTGCAGCAGCGGTCCTTGCAGCGCAGCGGCGAAATCCCGAACGATCGAGGAGTCGATCGTCACTTCGCTGCCGGTTCGCGATATCGCCGCGAGTGTTGAGCTCTTTTGCGGGCGGCTTGCGGCCGTGCCCGCTTCTTTGCCACAGCCCGGCAGCGCAACCGCGACACCAGTGGCCAGTGCGTTCTTACAGAATGTTCGTCTGTGCATTGTCTTCCCCGATTGTTATTTTTCTTTAAGGGTAGCTCAAAAATACAGCAATGGGGAGCGTGCTTCAGCCCTGACCGAAATCCGGGCTGTCGCCGGCCAGGTATTCAGTTTCCTCGGCGGTATTATCACGATCCAGCAATTGATTGCGGTGTGGGAAGCGCCCGAATCGATCAATGATGTCTTTGTGTAACTCGGCGAACTGGGCAACGGTGAGAAAGGTCTCACGATAGGTCGGTGACACGGCTTCGGCGAGCCGGTTATAGAGTGCGACAGACTTGGCCTGCACTTTCCGGGATTCTGCATGTTGCAACGGCATGTAGAAGAATACCCGCTGGATCGGTGTGAGGCTTCTGTCTTTCTTTTCCATGGCACCTTCGACGCAAAGTTTCAGCGCCAGTCGGTCCGCCGAGAACGCTTTCGCCGAACCCCGATAAATATTGCGGCGAAACTGGTCAATCAGGATGATCAGCGCCAGGCGGCCATCCGCTTCAGCAGCCCAGTAGTCCAGCTTTCCGGCGCATGCAGCCTCGACATCATCGGTGAATTCCTTTTCGATCTCATGATCGAAAACAGCGTCCTCACTGAACCATGTATCCATACGCCGATCGATCTGCGGCGCTGAGAGCTCCTGTTCTTTAAACCAGAATGACAGGATGGCCTCGATCCTGGCCTGATCTTCATCAGTGATCGTCGCATCCATGCTCTCACTTAATAGTTTTACGGACATTTCCACATCCCGGTCGATTTCAGGAGTCAGTTTGCAGCGTCGTGTGCGCCGCTGTCGTTGCGGTACGTCACCACCAAGGTGTCCAGATCGCTCGATAAAGTGCGACCTCGGTCACAATTTGGGATGAATTGACCATTTGAGCGCGCAGTAGCCAGTAGACTTTAGCAGATGAGACGGGCCGTCACCCATTATTGCCGCCGCGTTATTGCCCCCGGTGTTGCCGCAGGCTTCGCTTGTCTGGTGCTGCAGAGTGGCTGCGGTGGTCCGGAACCGGGTCCCGAGGAACAGCTGCGGCAGTGGGTGAGTGCCGGGCAGGCGGCGGCGGAGGGCAGAGAGCGTCGCGACTTGCTGGATTTGATTTCGCCAGCCTATGCAGATTCTCGCGGCCTGAGTCGCGATGACATTGGCGACAGGTTGAGGGTGTATTTCTTGCGGCAACACAGTATTAAGCTGCTAACAAAGATTGAAGAGATGCGCTTATATGGCGAAGAGGCTGCAAAAATCGATTTGACCGTTGCAATGGCAGGACAAAACGACAGCGTTTTCGGATTTAGTGCCGATGCCTACCAGTTTGAACTGGAGCTGGAACGAGACGGTGGTGACTGGCTTCTGATTTCGGCACGCTGGGGTGAGTTGGGAGACAAGCTGCACTAGAGGGAGGTTCGCATGAAGATCAAAATCATGATGCGTTTGCAACTGGTGTTACTGCTGGCTTGCCTGTCGGCTTGTGCGTCCAGTCTTGAGAATCTGGTTGTTGCGCCGAGCGTGAAGTTGAGCAACGTCCAGGTTGTTGGACTGGGTTTTAAAAGTCAGACCTTTCTGTTGTCGTTTGACGTCGCGAATCCAAATCCGTTTCCGCTGCCGGTTAGCCATATTGAGTACGGCGTGAAACTCGACGGACAGCGCTTCGCCAGCGGTGAAACCGTCTGTGATTTCACGGTTCCCGCACACGGTGATACGAGTTTTGCACTCAGTGCGGATCTTAATTTGCTGCAAACCGCACCGCAGCTACTCTCGATTGTGCGCGACGGAGCCCGTCGCGAAATATCGTACGTGCTGGAGGGGCGATTTGGTGTCGATATTCCACTATCGCCGACGCTGAAATATCGCAACAGAGGCAAGATTCGTTTCAAGCCGGGCATGCTTTGAATCACGGTTACGCGCGCAACAAATATTTTTGGTCGTTAAATAGCCGCGATAATCGCCGAAAATAGCCGCTTTTGGCCCTAAATTCGGTTAATTTGCGACCTTGGTGAAAAATGTACCGGGTCCTGTCATATACTTTTCACTGCGCTGGCCCTCAAGGTCAGTCCCGGCGTCGCGACGCCACTTCTGTAAAACTCTCACAGGGAACGCTTTGACGCGCTTCCCTCGGCGTCTATGACCAGAAAAACTGCAACATCGCTGTACAATCCGGAATTCGAGCGCGATAGCTGTGGCTTCGGCCTGATTGCAAATCTTGATAATTTACCGAGTCACTGGGTCGTCGAAACAGCCATTGAGGCGCTTGCCCGTTTGACACACCGTGGTGCTGTCGCAGCGGATGGCAAGACCGGCGACGGTTGTGGCTTGCTTATCAAGTTCCCGACAGAGTTCCTGCGCGCCGTAGGCGAGGAATGCGGATTCACGCTTGAGCCGCGTTTCGCTGCCGGTAGCGTCTTTCTGAGCCAGGATGAGGGTGCTGCCAGCGCAGCTCGCCAGGTCATCGACAAAGCCATCGAAGAAACCGGTCTGAACGTTGCCGGCTGGCGGGAGGTGCCGCTCGATCCCAGTGCCTGCGGCGAACAGGCGCTCGCCACATTGCCAAGAATAGAACAGGTTTTCGTCAACGCACCCGACGGCATGCCACGCGGCCGCTTCAATCGCCGCTTGTTCCTGGCGCGACGTCGAGCGGAGAATCGGGTGGCGGATGCGGAAACCTACGTTGCCAGCTTGTCGTCTGTCACGATCAGTTACAAAGGCATGATCATGCCGTCTCTGCTACCGGAGTTTTACCCGGATTTGAGAGATCCGCGTCTTGAGTCATCGGTGTGTGTTTTTCATCAACGCTTTTCGACGAACACCTTGCCGCAGTGGCGTCTTGCGCAGCCGTTTCGGTTTCTCGCCCACAATGGTGAGATCAACACGATCAGTGGCAATCGCAACTGGGCGCAGGCTCGTGCGAAGAATTTCATATCCGACAAGCTCGATGATATTTCCGATCTGGATCCGATCATCTCTTTGACAGGCTCCGATTCGTCGAGTCTCGACAACATGCTTGAAGTGTTTCGTGCCGGCGGCATGGATGTCATTCAGGCGATGCGAATTCTTATGCCACCTGCCTGGCAGACCGTCGACAACATCGATCCCGATGTGCGGGCTTTTTACGAGTTCTATGATTGCCAGCTCGAGCCCTGGGACGGGCCGGCCGGAATCGTACTCACGGATGGCCGATACGCGGCCTGCTGCCTGGATCGCAATGGCCTGCGCCCGGCGCGCTACGTCATCAGCAACGACCGGCACATTACGATCGCATCCGAAGTCGGCGTTTACGAATACGATGAAGCCGATATCGTGAGTAAAGGCCGGCTCGGTCCTGGCGAGATGCTGGCCGTCGATCTCATCAATGGCACCTTGCTGGATAATGATGAAATTCACGATATTTTGAAAACCCGTGCACCGTATAAAAAGTGGTTGAAAAAAGGTGTTCGTTACCTGGACTCGCAACTGGTCGACACCAGGACCGCCGCAGAACCGATGCAGCCCGAGACGCTCGCGAGTTATCAGAAGATGTTCAATCTGTCTCGCGAAGAGCTGGGCGAGGTCATTGCGGTACTCGCAAAGGCGGAAATGGAAGCGGTTGGATCGATGGGTGATGACACGCCGATGGCCGTGCTCTCGAAAAAAGTACGCTCGCCGTTCGATTACTTCAGGCAGCAATTCGCGCAGGTAACCAATCCACCGATTGACCCGTTGCGCGAGCGAATTGTGATGTCGCTGCAAACGAATATCGGTCGTGAGTGCAGCCTGTTCGACATCGGCCCGGCACACGCCGAGCAGGTACTGATTAATTCACCGGTTTTGTCGCAGGCGAAGTTGCGTCAGTTACTGGGTCCGAGCATGTTTGAGGACAGTCATGCGTTCATCGATTTGAATTTTGATGCTGGCATGAGCCTGCCGGCGGCGCTGGACAATATCTGTGTGCAGGCGGAACAGGCAACTCGCAATGGCAAGTTTCTCATTATTCTCAGCGATCGTTACCTTGAGCAGGACAAGTTACCCGTTCATGCATTACTGGCGACGGGCGCGGTGCATCATCACCTGGTCAAGACGGGACTGCGCTGCGATGCAAACATCGTTGTCGAGACCGGGGTCGCCCGGGACCCGCATCACTTCGCCTGCCTTATTGGCTATGGCGCGACGATGGTTTATCCCTACCTCGTCTACCAGTCACTGCACGATATCGGCCGGCGTGGAAACCTTGAGAAACAACAGCAGCTCGGGCGTAGCTACCGGCGCGGGATACGCAAGGGCCTTTTCAAGATCATGTCGAAGATGGGGATTTCCTCGATCTCGAGTTACCGCGGTGCGCAGTTGTTCGAGATCGTCGGCCTCGACGAAGAAATCGTCGACAAGTGTTTTCGTGGCACGACATCGCGAATCCAGGGCAGCAACTTTGACGACCTGTGGAATGATCAGCAAGCCCTGGCACTGGCTGCGTGGGATGCACGCCTGCCGATCGAGCAAGGCGGTTTATACAAGTTTGTTCACGGTGGTGAATACCATTGCTACAACCCCGATGTTGTAACGACACTGCAGGCCGCTGTTCGCACGGGCGACTACAAAAAATACCAGGAATATACGAGGCTCGTGAACGGACGGCCCGTGGCGACACTTCGTGATCTCATGGAGGTGAAACCGGCAGGGCGGGCGGTGCCCCTGGATGAAGTTGAACCGGTCGAAGACATACTCATGCGTTTCGATAGCGCCGGCATGTCCCTGGGTGCGTTGTCGCCGGAGGCTCATGAGGCGCTGGCTATTGCCATGAACCGTATTGGTGCGCGTTCCAACTCGGGCGAAGGCGGTGAGGATCCGGCACGGCATGGTAGTGAGCGACGATCGAAGATTAAACAGGTGGCATCCGGTCGATTTGGCGTAACGGCGGAATACCTCGTCAATGCGGAAGTTATTCAGATCAAGATTGCACAGGGTGCCAAGCCCGGTGAAGGCGGCCAGCTTCCCGGACACAAAGTCAACGAGATGATCGCGAAACTGCGCTTCTCTAAACCGGGCGTCGGACTTATTTCGCCACCGCCACACCACGATATTTACTCGATCGAAGATCTTGCGCAGCTCATCTTCGATCTCAAGCAGGTCAATCCGGAGGCCCTGGTATCTGTAAAGCTCGTCGCGGAACCCGGTGTTGGCACAATCGCCGCCGGCGTCGTCAAGGCTTACGCCGACCTGATTACAATCTCCGGCTACGATGGTGGTACCGGCGCGAGTCCGTTGAGTTCCGTCAAGTACGCGGGTAGCCCGTGGGAGCTCGGTC
>Ga0114931_10000071_pt1 | contig 100110 bp, 107 predicted proteins | sample 2SBtaG_FD_89579 | JGI IMG/M metagenome (GOLD analysis project Ga0114931, IMG submission 89579) | Deep subsurface microbial communities from Kolumbo volcano to uncover new lineages of life (NeLLi) - 2SBTROV14_V59a metaG | ecosystem: Environmental > Aquatic > Marine > Volcanic | place: Kolumbo...
GAAACCGGCTATTGCAATGGTATTGAAAACTATTCACGATATTTTGACGGACGTGCACCCGGCACCCCGCCATTTACCCTTATAGATTTCTTCCCGAAAAATTTTTTGATGTTCATCGATGAATCGCATATGACCGTTCCCCAAATTGGTGGCATGTACGAAGGGGACCGCTCACGAAAAAGTGTGCTTATCGATTATGGATTCCGGCTCCCTGCAGCGCTCGACAACCGTCCCTTGAAATTTAGAGAGTTTGATAAAAAAATTAATCAGGTAATCTATGTTTCTGCAACGCCAGCTGAATATGAACGTGAAAAGAGCGAGCAGATTGTAGAACAACTTATTCGCCCGACGGGACTCTTAGATCCTCAAATTGAAGTGAAGCCGATAAAAAATCAAATCGATGATTTGCTAGAACAAATAAAACAGCGCGTCGAAAAAAAACAGCGCGTGCTTGTTACCACACTTACAAAACGGATGGCAGAAGATTTAGCTGAATATCTCGACGACCTGAATGTTAAAGTTGCGTACCTGCATTCTGAGATAGACACCATGAAACGGTTAGAAATCTTGCGTGATCTCCGATTGGGAAAATACGACGTCTTGGTCGGCATCAATTTATTGCGCGAAGGGTTGGACCTGCCAGAAGTTTCTCTAGTCACAATTTTAGATGCAGATAAAGAGGGATTTTTACGCAGCACCACATCCCTCATTCAGACGATGGGACGCGCCGCGCGTCATGCAGAAGGGCGTGTCATTATGTACGCAGACACCGTGACGACCTCAATGAAAAAAACAATTGATGAAGTCACGCGCCGGCGAGCCACACAGGAAATGTACAACAAACAACATCACATCACGCCAAAGACAATCACGAAAGCTATACGCGAATCACGGCTCGCTGGGAAAAAAACTGAAGTGCACGAAGAAGGCATTGATACGACAAAAATTCCACCCGACGAAGTGCCACATCTCTTGCGGGATCTTGAAGAGCAAATGGAACTAGCGGCACAAAATCTTGAATTCGAGCAAGCGGCGCGCCTGCGAGATCAAATAAACGAATTTACGCAAAAACGCACAAAGAAAAAAAGCCGCCGAGGCTAAGCCGGCGGCTGTTGATAAGGAGGATCGGACACGGGCGCTTGGGAGCGCTGGTTTTTTTTATATTTGTGATAGCACCGCTTGCACCGCTTCGGGGGATTCGTGTAGTGCTTTCCTTTATAAAAATAATCCTGGTCTTCTTTCTTGAAGACGAATTCTTCTTTGCAGTCACTGCAAAGTAAAATTTGATCCCCATTTTTTAACGTGATTGGATATTCCGTTCCCATGAGGTCATACTCCTTTGTGTTGAAACGAACCTTTTATAATTACAGTATACCAGTTATACTCAAAATCATGAAACGGGTTGTCGCAACAGGAACATTTGACGGTGTCCACGAGGGGCATAAATTTTTTTTGAATAAAGCAAAAAGCCTCGGCGATTGGCTGGGGGTAGTCATCGCGCGGGACACAACAGTTGAAACCATAAAAGGGCATACGCCAACCTACAATGAATCGGAGCGGCATGCACTGGTTGAAAGTTTACACATTGCTGATGTGGTCGTGCTTGGCTATCCGGGGGATAAATACCGAATACTTACCGAACTTGAGCCGGGCATCATCGCTCTTGGATATGACCAGCAGACATTCACTAAAAATCTTGAAAACGAATTAAAAATACGCGACATCAATGCTACCATTGTCCGCATCGAAGCATTTCATCCGGAAAAATATAAAAGCTCGCTAATCAAAAAAGCTTCCCAGAATAGAAAGCCCCTTCAATGAACCTGATTGTCGTTTACGGTAACTCGAGTCCGCAGGCGAAAAAGTCGTCCATCAGCCGGTCAAAAGAATGACTCGGAAACTGTTTGCGTGCGTAGGCACGAATAACTGTTTCCTGACAAAGAATCTTCATCATGTGTCGAGACATCTCTTCGGCGTTGTCGTGTGCAACACTCCAGTAAACCGGGTTGCGTCGCCTCACCATTCCCCAACGGAAAGCGTCGAGGTCGGTCTTATACACACGCAACATGAAGTGGTAATCCTCCATGCCGGCGAGTAGTTCATCTTTTCCTCCAGCATTAATGGTTTGATCGTCGTTACCGTTACACCGCTCATCGAACAGTCCGTGCTTTTGACACACAGACGTACACCACAGCGCTGCGGTGTTCTGCACTAAGCGTCACCCGTATCTTCCCCAGTGATTCTGACGCAGAAACCCGCACACTTGCAAGAGATATCGCTCAACATCCTGCCGCAAGTGCTTCTTATATGCTGCGAGCTCTTCGTCTGAAATATGAACGTCTGGATCACCCCAGCCGATTTTAAATCCTCGAAGTATAACGGGAATTTCATGCGTAGCCATGACCATATCCCCTCTGTAAAAAGCCAATGTACATGGTGAACTGAACAAGAGAGACTATCACAAAAAACCCACTTTGCCAATGCCAGCCTTGCCACAACACACACATCGTGCTACACTCGAGTCCGAATTCACTCATTTGTTTATCTTGACTATATGGCAAACAAGCAAGCAGCGCTGAAGTACCGAAGACAAACGGTAAAACACAAAGCAAAAAACTCGGCAGTGAAGTTGTCTATTAAGCAACACGTCAAAGCTGTCCGCAAAGCAATAGAAGCTAACGATTACGCAAAAGCGGAAGAAGCTTTAAAAGAGGCCATCAAAATTATTGATAAAGCCGGACAGAATAAAGTGATCAAAAAAAACGCAGTTGCACGCAAAAAATCCCGACTTACTCGGACGGTGCGTTCTGCGAAAAATAAGAAATCCTAAACTCCAGCAACGGAAATCATAAACCGCGAAAAAAGCGTCTCAGCATCTTTTTCGCCGGTTTTGAGTTTGCGATCAATTTCTTCGAGCATCCGATACGCTTTTAAAATCTCTGAAAGCGTAAACTGATGCAGCGTCTCACGAGCTTTTTGCACGGCATAGGGGTGCGCGCCGACATCTGCCGCTGAGAGACTTTCTCCGCCTGGACCAGCAAGCTGGAGCAACATCCGGAACTGCCTCACAAGCATAGTGAGTATATATAACGGATGGCTTCCGCTTTCGAGTTGATCATACAAGAGCTCTAGTGCTTCGCGTGAATTTTTTTTTGCAAGCGCGTCAGTCAAATGAAAAATATTTTCATCGTAGCTTGTCACGGTAAATTCTCTCACCATTTCTTCGGTAACGCGTTCCACCTTTTTAGCTTGTGCATAAGCAGAAAGCTGATCAAGGACATTGGACATCGTCCATAAATCTGCGGCGACACGCTCCATGAGCATGCGTCCCGCACTCTGGTCGAGAGTGATATTTCGTACTTTTGCTTCATTGCTGATCCATGAGGCCAGTTGCGCGCCCTCAAGCTGCTCAAACGATTCTGTATTTGCGGCTTGTACAAACTTTAAACGAGAGGAAGCGCCGGGAAGATCTCCGCCCTGCCAAAAAACAATGATGTGATCATTATTATCCCGTTCAGAAAGGTATCCAAGTATCTGTTTTTGCTTTTCGCTAGTTTTGGGGGCAAAAAAATCTTCGAATACCAACATGCGTTTGCTCGCCAAAAAACTCATCGTTCCGAATGCGCTCTGCACCTCATCAAATGAAACATGTCCACCGGAAAACGAGGAGACATTATATCCGTTCGGATCAAATTTTTTCTTGAAAGCATTAATAAGCGTATGCAGGCGCTGACGCGATCGATAGGTATCTTCCCCCGAAACAATAAGTATCATACCGTTGACAATTCTGATGATTATCTATATGATGAAGCGTCATTAAGTCTAACACAAACACGCCACACAAAAAAAGAGAGGAGGTAATCATTACCTTATAACAAAGTGGAACGGATTCTACGACAGCTCCAAGATGAACAAACAATAACACCAGAACAACAGGAGGTTGTTAGCCAGCTGAAGAGCAATCAGTGCTCAATCGTAAAAGCCGCATCACGGCTCTTCCCAACACTCGGCATGAAATCACATGCGACACTCGCCATCGCTGGCCTTATTCTCATCAGAGACGGTATCGCCACCGTCGACAGCATTACTGAAGCAAAACAACAGCTGGTCGATTCAACGGTATCGAGTTATAACCGAGAGGATTTGCCCGACATCACGCCGCAGGAAGTAAAGCGCGAAGTGGATCGGCTCATGAACCGCGAGATATTGGAGCGACGGCCAAGTGAGACAATCTTCCGATTTAACAAAAGCAAAAAATAAGCTCTATCACATGTAAGGCCTATCGCTCGCGGCGGGCTTTTACTTTTTTTTCATCTCCCCCCAATTTTTTCCTATCGCTACATCGGTAATAAGTGGGACATCAAGCTCAATGACGCCCTCCATTTCTTTTTTCACAAATTTCGCCACCGCATCAACATCGGCAGTCGGGACCTCAAATACTAATTCATCATGTACCTGCAAAATCATGTGGGAGTCTTTGCTTACCTGCGACAGTTTTTTAAAAATATCGATCATCGCCACCTTTAAAATATCAGCTGCGGTCCCCTGAATAGGAAAGTTTACTGCCATGCGTTCTGCTTGGGCGCGTACCTGCCGCATACCTGAATAAATTTCCGGTAAGTACCGTTTGCGTCCCATAATCGTTTCCACATACCCTTGCTCCTGTGCCTGCGTCCTGGTCGCTTCCAGAAATTCATACACGCCCTGATATGCATTGAAATATCGTTCGATAAAATCACGCGCTTTTTCACGGGAAATTTTCCGCCTCGATGCCAAACCATAAACGCCCATCCCATACAATACGCCAAAATTCACCTCTTTTGCTGACGAGCGCATATCTTTTGTCACTTCTTCAAGCGGAACATCAAACATAAATGCTGCCGTACGCACATGAATATCCTCGCCTTTATGAAATGCTTCAATCATCTTCTGGTCATGCGCAAGCGAGGCGATAATGCGGAGCTCAACCTGAGAATAGTCAGCCGATAAAAGCACGCATCCTTTTTTGGCAATGAATGCTTTACGAATCTCATTGCCCAAAGGCGTTCGAATTGGAATATTCTGCAAATTCGGATTGGATGAAGACAATCGACCGGTTGTGGCAACAGTCTGATTGTAGCTCGTGTGAACCCGTTTTGTTTTTGGATTCACCAGCTTTGGCAATGCGGTTACGTAGGTACTCTGCAATTTTGCATATTCGCGATATTCCATTATTGCGTCAATGATCGGATGCTCACCCTGAAGTTTTTCCAATTCTGACGCTGCGGTTGAAATGCCGGTTTTTGCTTTTGCCAAACCTTCTATCGGCAAACCCAGTTCATCGAATAAAACTTCTTTGAGCTGCATTGGGGAATTAATATTAAACTCGCGTCCCCCTTCTTTATATATCTTTTTTTCAAGCGCAGAAATCTTTTTTGCCATATCTTTTTCCATGGCTTTCAAGAATCCTGTGTCGATCTCGACTCCTGCGCCTTCCATCCCAGCAAGGACATGGACAAGCGGCATCTCAATATCCTGAAATAATTTTTCGAGATCGTGCTCGCGCAACTGCGGTCGAAGCGCCTCGACTAACCGCATAGTAAAATCCGCATCTTCACATGCATACCACGACACCTTCTCAAGTGGTACCTTGTCCATGGTGATTTGATCTTTTCCTTTCCCGATTAGTTCTTCAATCGGCTGCATGGAATATCCCAGCTCTTTAAACACTACTGAATCAAGGTTGTATTGCCTCAATCCCGGGCGGATTAAATATGAAGCGACCATGGTATCGAATGACAATGACTTCATGTCGACGCCATGTTCGCGCAAAACATGATAATCGTATTTAATGTTGTGCCCGTATTTTTCAACGGAAGCATCAGAAAGAACCGGTGCAAGTTTTTTGAGCCACCCAGTGTGTTTTGCAACGCTCAGATAATAGGCCTCGCCCTTCTTCCACGAAATGCTTATGCCTAAAAGTTTCGCCTGAAGCGCATCTGTACTTGTGGTCTCGGTATCAATGGCAAAGGCTTTTTGTTTTTCCAGCGTTTTTAAAAAATTCTCAAAATCCTTGTCGGAATCAATAAGGGTATAGATTTCTTTGCCTTTCTTTGCCTGAACTGCTTTTTTCTCTGAAGTAGTATCTGACTTTACGCTGGGACCAGGATGGTCGTCAGCCGTTGCATCATGCTTCGGAAGCCGTGCGAACAGATTCTTAAACTCATATTTCTGGAATACTTTTCGTGTTTTATCCAAATTATATTTTACCCATTCAGCTTCTTTTGTGGTGAGCTTCACTGGCACATCGTGCACGATTTGCGCGAGACGCTGACTTAAGTACGCATCCTTCTTATGTTCAGCGAGTTTTTTCTGCACAGCCGGTTTAATGCGTTCATCTTTTTTTTCTAGCGCACGATAGACGCCATCCAGTGTTTTAAACTTTTGCAGCAATTCAACTGCGGTTTTTTCTCCAATTCCTTTTACGCCCGGAATATTATCCGACGAGTCCCCGCGAAGCGCCTTGTAGTCAACAACTTGATTTGGGCGAATCCCATATTTCGCTTCTACCGCTTTCGCGTCAAACAACACAATATCATTTACTCCTTTTCGCAAACGATAGACTTGCGTATCATCATCAACCAACTGCAATGCATCCATATCGCTGGTGAGAATAATGTATTCAGTGTTTGGACGTTTTTTATGTACAACAGTGCCGATAATATCATCTGCTTCGTATTTTTCTTTTTGCAAAATGCCAATCCCCATTGCCTCTAAGACTTCTTTCATAATAGGAAATTGATCATACAGTTCCTGCGCGGCCTTTTCTCGGGTTGCTTTGTACTCTTTATATTCTTCATGGCGAAAGGTGCCGCCAGGCAAGTCGAAGGCTGCGACTACATACCGAGGAGAAAAATCTTTCACCGCCTTAAGGAGCGTCGACAAAAAACCATACACCGCGTTTACAATCGTGCCATCTTTTGTTGTGAATGGCGGCAGCGCGTGAAAAGAGCGGTGCATTAAGGAATTCGCATCGATAACCAGGAAAATATTTTTCTTTTGCTTTGGCATATGTATAGTGTAGCAAATATCCGAAAAGGAGGCGCGAAATCGCCTCCTTTTCATTTTTTGCTATATATCAATGCTAGATTTTGCCACCGTCTTCTTTTTCTGCATCCATCTGTTCAACTTCAGGCCAACGATTCTGCAACTGCTCTTTCCATTCTTGAACATCATCATCATCTGACAACTCACCCTTATCCATTTTTTCCTGCAATATATCATCAACAAACTGATCGTACGCTTCTTCGCCGAAAGCACCTTCTTGCCGGCGTCGAGCTAGCACTTCTTGAAAGATGCTTTCGACGGTGGTGTGTATGTCATCTGGCAACATAAAGAAAAAGTTAAGTGGTAAGGTGCCAACAGTGTAACATAAAGCGCTAAATTCATAAACGGCCACAACTCTCCTTCGGTGGTGTATGATAAGGATATGCCGAATCAAAAAAACAGGAAGCTTCCCTTTTGGTTTATCCCCGCTGCCATCGCATCGCTAGTGGCAAGTGTGGCTGTTGCATTTATTCTAACCGAAACATTCAAGCCATCGCCCACACCTACGCAACCCTCGACGACACAAACGGGGACAAATGCACCGGGCACACACATGGCGTATCCTCTGGACGCGAAAGATATTGAACGGCAATTCAACCAAGCAACATCCCAGCCGAGGCCGGACGTACGAGCTGTGATACTTAACCACCATTTGCTCGCAGGATCGCTGATTGCAAATACTCTTCACGCCGTTGGCAACATACCTAAAACGATTATCCTTATCAGCCCAAACCATTTCGAACTCGGCGCTGGGAATTTCATCACCTCGGACTATGATTGGTCGACGGATTTTGGAACTCTCCATGCAAACACGCAGCTCATCGCAACGCTTGCGGATGCCGGTCTCATTATCGACCCAAGCATTTTTCCGCATGAACATGGAGTAGCTAATATTGTTCCATATATCGCTCACGAATTTCCTCATGCAACTCTTGTCCCTATAGCCGTCAGAACTGGCGCATCGGACACAGCAATACAAACGCTCGCGGGCGCGATCGCTGCAAACGCGACAGCAGATACGCTCATTGTCACCTCGGTGGATTTTTCGCACACACTCACCTCGCCCGAAGCTAACTTTCATGACACCCAAGCATTAACCGCGCTTGCTTCACTTGATGTGGCAAGTGCAAAACGCGCCGACGTAGATTCACCAAATGCCTTAGCGCTGACACTTACGGCGCTCAAGCTCATTGGGGCAAAACACTTCATGCTGATAGATCATAGCAATGCGGCTAAAATAACACAGAAACCAAACATGCAAGACGTCACCAGTTATATCACGGGAATTTTTGAACCGGGAGACGCTACTGCGGAACCATCTTTACACATGCTCGCACTTGGGGACACCATGCTCGACCGCTATGTCAAAAAACACATAGAATCTAATGGCTTGGATTCTTATTTTGACTCGCGTCCACGTTTTTGGCTTGGCACCGATATCACCCTCGCAAATCTTGAAGGCTGTTTTACTGACTTTGCGCCGCGAGCTCTCGATCCGAATAATCTCATGTTTACTTTCAATCCTGAACTGCTTTCAACCTTGCGCGCATATCAATTTACTACCTTTAATCTTGCGAATAACCACACGCTTAATTTTGGAGATACCGGGCTGTCCCAATGCCGTCAATATATTAAGGATTCCGGGCTTACGGCATACGGCGATCCGAAAAACCGGGAAAAGCTTTCTACTATCACTGACATGCATGATACTCGCGTTGGCTTTGTTGGATATAACGCATTAGAGGCCACGCCGCTTTCAGATATCACAAATGAAATCGCGCGCATACGACCAGATGTTGACTTCCTTATTGTGACTCCTCACTGGGGCAATGAATACCACACGAGTGAGTCAGCTAGCCAAGTAAAAGCTGCGCATGCATTCATTGACGCCGGCGCCGATTTGGTACTAGGCACACACCCGCACGTGATACAGCCGATAGAGATGTATAAAGATAAAATGATTTTCTATTCTCTCGGCAACTTCATTTTTGACCAAATGTTCTCTGAAGATACTCGAACCGGACTCGGCGTGGGCGTCGCCTTAACCTCGCACACCGCTGACTTCTGGCTTTTTCCTTTTTCAAACGCAGACTTCACACTCACCTTCCTAAATGGCGAAAAACATGATATGTTGTTAGCAGAACTCGCGCAAAAATCCGAAGTTTCTGACGAGTTACAATCACAAATTAAGGAAGGTCATATTATTTACTCATATTAATATGGATACAAAAAAACGGAATATACTTCTCGGTGCGCTCGGGGTCATTATTATTGTCGGAGCGGCAATTGGATATGTGCTCGCAAACCAAAATACCGCGACGACGACAAACAATGTCGTTATCAATGCCAACACAAATGTGACAAATGGTGCAACAAATGAAAACACCAATGTGACCAACGAGAATGCAAACGCTAATACGGCCACTAATGCAAACGCTAATACGGCCACTAATGCAAACGCTAATACGGCCACTAATGCAACTAACAACTCAACTGGTAACAAAATTGATGTGGCGGTCAATTGGCACGATGCTCAAAAAACATCAAGTTTAAATCTTTTTGTGGCACAAGGCGAGTTTAACCGTGAAGATAACGCGACCTACTATTCAACCGGCACGGTTATGTCCGGACAATATGCAAATGACCCCGTTTACGTCGTCTTCTCAATCCCCAACGGACCTCACGTTTCCCCGGATGTGCACTATCTTATTAAGGATGGCGACAAATTTATCATAGTTTCTTCTGACTCGTCGTCAAACTATAACGATGACGGATTTGATAAGTCAAAAATCATCATTAACGACGATATCACCCTAAACGGCATAACCTTCCCCAACACTTTCACAACAACAAATCCGCATGCCTCATTTGCACGCAACAAATGGGCACACCCGATCTTTGACGCAAGTCAAGTAACAAAAATCTTTAGCGATCCGACATACGGTGATGTCTATACAACAAAAGGGTACCCGACACCCTCGAGTGACAACGACTTTTCTACATATGGATTTTTCATCAAGCGCCCTGATGGACTCACAGAGATCTATTCCCTCAATATACCTTTTGTAAACGACCGGCAAGTGTCGGATGTTACCTGGACTAATAGCACAACAAACGATCAAAGGTATGAGTACACGGTTCGCAGCGGTTGTGGAAGCGTAGGTTATGCTGATGTTATTAACCCAAGTGTTGTGGCAAAAGATGATCTCACTCAAACCGGTACAACGTCATTTGGTGACGCAGTATATGAACTCAAGGACACGAATAGCAGCATGCTAAAAGATCTCTATAATAACGATTATACCAACTACACCGGAAGTAAAATTCCGTACGATGAATTTGTGAAAGGTCATCCGATATTCTTCTGGTATGATCCCTTCGACCGGCTCATCCGATTCGAAAACAATCAATTTCTTCCTCCAGCTGAATGTGGAAAGCCGGTCATTTACCTCTACCCGAAAAATACCACAAACGTAGATGTACAGGTAAAACCGGTTGGGGGCATGACAGTTTCTGACCCGGCATACAACGGCGGCTGGCACGTAATCGCGCAACCAAATGGAGATCTTACCAATCTGGCAACCGGCATACACTATCCATACCTCTTCTGGGAGGGGCATGGCGGTATCTATGCGCAACCAAAAGAAGGCTGGTCAGTTGCGCGAAGCAATGTCCACTCATTCCTCAACGAAAAACTTGGGGCATTCGGATTGAACAAACAAGAAATTGCAGACTTCGAGGAATTCTGGAAACCAAAAATGCAAAGTGCGCCGTTTTACTTCATTACATTCTTGGGAACACATGTAATGAACCAGCTTGCGCCGCTTAATGTTACACCGGAGCCTGACACCATAATCCGCGTGCTTATGGATTACTCCCCGCTTGCTGCGCCCATCGACGTCAAACCCTTCAATATCACCACCCCCGAACGCCAAGGGTTCACTCTTGTCGAGTGGGGCGGTGTCATAAGATAAGAGCAACAGAAAACAAAAAGTGCCTACATCCCCATGAGGCGCTTTTTGCTATTCCAGCGTATATTCGTCGTTTTCTGCCGTATCCTTTCTCCACTTCTTATACAACCCAAAGCCTACCGCAATACCTAATAGTAATGCGCCGAGATACGCGCCATATTTATCAAAAAAATTCTGCTTGGCAACAATTTGTTTGCTGATTGGCCCTTCAGCGGCATGCGCAACTGACGCGCCTAATACCACGCCAGTATCTTGTACTTGATTTTCAGCACCCGGCGTAGGGCTCGCCCACTGCCAATCGCTATCATAACGCGAATAGGACTTTCCTTTTTGCGCCGATGTATAAGTAATGGAATCCGCAACAGATGTATCCGGTCGTGATAACTGAATGGAATCCCCTGTGTCGTTTTGTGCAATTGAACTTTCTGCCTTATAAACAACAATAAATTCTTCTGGCTCTAAAACAGCATCAGAAGAAAATGTGTACGTGCGTACTCCGTCGGTCAACTGCCAGCCCCCAAGCTCAACAATTGCTTCGCCTGTATTTTTCAATTCTATAAATTCATCCTCGCCTTCTGCGGGCTTCGGATACAACTCATTTATGATGACATTTTGCGAAAGATCAAATGGATTGACGGTAAAATCATACTCATCGGCGTCGAGCCCGCCGTTACCATCAGACAACTCAACATGGACAGTATAATCCCCACTCGCAGTAAACGTGCGAGTAACTGTCAATCCTTTTTCTGTGTGGCCATCTGAAAATTTCCACGTTGCTTGAAGTTCGTCGCCATCGGGATCCGTTGATGCAGTTGCAGAAAATTCCGCTTCTTGGTTGGCAAATATCCCATCCGGTATATCCACTTTCAGCGTAGGCGGATCATTTGGAACTTTTATCACATTTGGCTTGCCTGGAGTTGAATCCGTTGTCCAGCTCCATCCGTTTGCACTTAATGCGTACGAATCTCCTTCGGGGGCTGTTCCCTCAAATTCTACTTCATCTTGCACAACATCGTCTGGCGATAGCAAAGTTACCGTTTCACCGCCACTGTTATTCAATGAAATTTTGGAATCCGTGCGAGGAATCGAAAGATATCCTTGTGCACGAAGCGCGCCTTCGGTGAAACGATACGTTCGGCCCGATGCATCTGCTACACTCCAGCCGGAAAGATCAACGGAAAAAGTTGTGCGGTTTTGAATCTCAATAAATTCACCTTCTGTATCATCGCCGACCGGATTCGGCAACAACTCTGACAGTTGCAGCTGATTTGAATAATCGGTCACCGTACTGCCGGAACCGCATACCCAGTGGCATTGCTGGGCAAAAACGAGCCCAGGCAAAAAAATCCCAAGGGCAGCAAGGATTGCTATACGTTTCATAGTAAACGTTTGTTAACTAATAAGCCAGCTCACCCTTTGATTTTTTACTCTGGTATATATTCAAACATGACAAAACTTGTCTCTGAATATCCAACTTCGTAACCACTGTCATCAACTGGACGATCAAATTTTGAAATCGTATAGCGCGTACCATCTGTTGTATCCAATATCTGATATTCACCAATACCCAAACAAATTTGCGCAACATACCTCCCCGACTGATCGATCCCCAAATTATTACATGTCGCCGGATAAAACGTTCTAACTAATTTACCATCCGGAAGACTATAAATTGACGCAGTCGGCTCTTCCATCGAAATGCTTAGATCTGATCTCGACACTAAATATGATCTATCACGTGAAAGCATAAATACATCATTAGCTTTAAAAACCTGGTCGAGCGTCGTTACTTCGCCCGTTACAAAATCGACCTCCTCAATAGTCACATCACCTTCATCATAATTGCCATTGGAATTATTCTTATAATGCTTAATATAAGCCATATTTTGACTTACACCCAACACACCAAGGCTTTTTGTCGGTGAAATTGCAGTATCATTATCCGAAGAGGTGGAAACTAAAAGATCAAAATCCTTTACATCATTTGGATTTTGCTTAACAACCGCGGCATTCAAATCATTTGACCCTGGAAACTCATTGTCAACAAAAAAATACAGGGCGTCGCCATTTTGTGAAACGCCTAAATAGTTAATCTCTGTATAATCACCATACACACCTGGCGAATAATTTTGTGTGGTACCGGGGCCAATTTTTTGGATCTCGAGAGAATCAAATGTTCCATCCTTTATAGGAATCGGAGTTGTGCTTGTGGTTTTACCTCTCACTATATATTCGGCCGACGTATAGATCTCCGAAAAAGGGTCGACTGAAAGCTGACTAAGCTCCCCATTATCTGTTAATACATAATATGAAAGACCACTATTTTCAGCTATAAAGTTTTTGTAGCCATCAAGCTTGTTGAAGGGATTTTCAAAAACCGAATTCGATAGTTCGGCGGTTTTTGTCTCGTCCCCTTTTTCAACTTTTTTAATCTCGGCATCAGTGTCATACAAAAAATAGTCACTTTTATTGCTGTTAATTGTCTGCTTCATTAAAAAATAAGTAGGAAGCTCGGCTCCACTAGCGGTGACCTGATCGTTATTTTTATTCATCGACCCGGTGATGTAGGCGACAGCAGCAACCAGTATAACAGCTAGTGTAATAAATATCCCTTTTTTGTTCATATGAAACAATTAGTTCATAAAAAATAAGATTTAAGCTCCCCCATAGTGGGATCACTATATTGAATCTCCGTACTGGAAATCCATTTTGGCTGGTATGATTTAGCTACGGCAGTGTCTATTGTTCTTTTTTCGCCAGTTATAAAGTTCGCAAGATATAAATGCGTAACGGTAGTTGAGTTATCAAAATCTTCAGCATCAGTTGCATCACCGAAAGAAGGGTAATCACTATACACAATTGAATTGATATCAGGATTAAGGTCCCAATCATGATTATGAAGATTCCCGTCAAATGCAAACTTTTGCACCGTCCAATCATCGACTGAAATTTGAAAAATATCTTCTTGGTTTGCGAAATAAACCCCGCCCCAAAATGATTTGCCGTCATTTGACCACGAATACATCTCGGAATCTTTTGCATCCGGATCGATCGCTAGTTGATTAAGTAAAAAAGATTTTACCTTCACGCCATCTTTGTTTATAAAAAACACTTGACCAATTGCAGTCGAATCAGCAATTGCAATGTATTGTTCATCTGATGAAACACGAAAATCAATTCCCTGCTCTGCATATAACATAACTTCAGACCCATCGAGTCCGATTTTCCATAGCTGATCTGTCCAACCACTATCCACTTCAGGATCCCCTATCCTCCGTATTACATATACATCACCATTCAAATACTCAATAGGATGATAATGATCAACGTAAATATCATTATAAGTAGCTATTGTTTGAACGTCCCCATTATTCAGCTGGGCCACTATATCGGTTATGCCAGTATTAGAAACATTACTTTTTAAACTTACATTCTTAATATCTGAAACGGACAATTTCGTCTGACTGTTGATTGTCCCGGCCTGTATTTCATTGTTATTTTTTGATACTGCAAAACCAACAATAAGCCCGGTTGCAAGGATTAAAATGATTGAGAATATATATATGGTTTTCATATTGTTATTATACTTGTTGACGGAAAAATAGACGAGAGGAATGCGACTACTGCATCACTCTCGAAAAAGGGTCGGGACAGTAATCGTCCAGAATGGAGGTTTACAGATGATGACCATAAATCCTGATCGACTTGATGTAGCGACTGTTATATCCGGTCCCCCAGAGGGAAATCGCGCCCTGACCAGGAGGACGCAAAGGATCAAGTACCCAATATCGAGCGCCATCAAAAGCATAAATCACCATGAAGTGACTGCCCGTGCCATAAGCAATCTCGATGATGACTGGCCAGCCCCGGCTAAGCGCGGTATAGATTTTGTCATAGCCGGTCGCTTTCGGGTAATAGGAATAGTCACGACTTATCGCTGGATACTCGAGTGCCTGGGGAATTTGAATCAAATCACCACAATCCTTGTAGTAAAAAAAAGCGTAGTGACTCCACCCGTTATGCGACCAATCATCAAGGTTTGGTGGTTTAAGATTGCTATACCCCCATTTGGCGTACATCATGGCAACACAACACAAATGGCAACCATACCTACCAATAGTTGAGTTACCACATTTATTATACCCAAGCGCTTTATTTTTCCATACTGGCTCGATCTGGCTATAGAAGCTTGGCATATTGATGTTGAACACCCAGCCATTCGTCTTTGCCGCGGCAAAAGTACCATTCTGCAAATCCTCCTCATACCGAGCACGCGCAAGGACATTTAAGGAATCAATGGTGATACTCCCCTCCACATAGTCGGGCGGGTCGTGGTTTGTGGCGTCGTCGTTCAAGACAACGGAATCAGAGTTAACGGTTTTGTCGGCGCTATCGCAACCGACGGTAGCAATCATAAGCCCAAACACAAACAGCAGGCTCGCGAGTATCGTCAATTTTCTCAACATGACGTACTCCTTTCTTTTTGTAGGTTAACGGAATATAGGAAAATCAGAATTTCCTTCAGGTTAAAACAGTTTCGTGTTTTCTAACCTCCTTTCGTGGTTTTCAATGAACAGTTTTAAAAACGGGTGAAAGCCAAAAATGGCACTCACCCGTTTTCGTTTATTTCTTACTGTTATTTACTTATTGTTACTTTTCTTAAAATAATAAGTTACAGCTATCAGCACTCCAAAAAAATCGGGTAAATTATTTTTTATTCTTTTTTGCATTTTTTCTTCTCCTTAAATAAGAAATCAAAGAATATAATACTAAATAGACTATTGCCCACACAACATAAAAAACAGCCTCCTTTGATCTTAAAGCTAACATCACACCAAGAAACGAAAAAGTTAGAATACTCCGCGCAACAGAAAACCATACCTCGGAGTAATTATGTATACTTTTTTTGTACTTCAGCTCAAAAGGCAATATCAAAAACATAAGGATGCCATATCCTATGAGAAAATATGATAACTCTTTATAAAATTCGAGATCTGTCATAAACATAGTGTATCAAATAAATATGGAGGAAAGAAGCATCAAACTTCTTTCCTCCGTAACGTACTACGGAGCAGAAAGCCACACAATGCCGTTCCATGTCTGGTTACTGCAAAACCCACCATAGGTAGCGGTTAAATAAGCTGCCCACGAACCGTAAGAAATTCCGATCAACCATCCAACATACGGGAGCTTCCCGGTTGCCGTGATCATTGCTGTTGCTAGATACGCTGTATAGCCGGTATAGCAATATGTAATACCCCACCAATGCCACTGCATATACAAACCTGCAGCAGAAGGGGCGCCAGTACGACCTTTTTCCTGAATCTTCTGATTCACGATTGGAATACCCTCTTTCAACTGCTTGACGATCGACTTGTTGATACCATCAAGTTCGCCGTATGTGGCTTCGAAAGAAGTGTGATCGAAATCATAGGTGCCGTCTTTGTTTTCCGTAACATACGGATCCATCCGCTCAATCCAATTTTCAAGCACTTCAGATTGTTTCTTTGCCTCAATGAAATCGGGATCAGCAGTATCATAGGTATATGTTTTACCATCTTCTCCGACGAATGAATGTTTCGTCTGAGATATCGGGTCGATCGACTTATCGGACTCGCTACATCCGATAACGACGAATGTTGCGACGATAAAAATCATCGTCGCGGTCAAGAGTTTTTTGTGTTTCAGCATTTTCTGAAAACTCCATCTAAAAAGTTAATAGTAATAAGGTGAATTTCAAAGCAGATATGTTGGATCACCTCCTTTCTAGAATTTTTAATGAACGTTTCATTTACATGAAGCGTTTTTCCAGCTTCACCGCGCAGGCGAGACGAATCCGGCCCGCGGGGGTGAAGAAAGAAAGTACTCTTATCACACCCTCATTCTTCCCATGTTTCTCACCAGGACAAGAAGAGCTGCCCCGTGCCTCTCCTTGTTCCCGATGAGAAAGACAGAAAGAATAAGCACATCTTCCATTGACAGAACATATGTAGCCTTCTTATACTATAGAGGTGGCAACACATGTTGTCATAAATCTTGGAAACGATGGTGCGCCCGCAAAGCTTTGCCATCGTTTTCATTTTCCCTATTTCTGAAGTTGATCAACTCCCGGGTGAGCTAGTAGGAGGCAATCAACCTCAAAAAAAGAGGGAAGATGTTTTATTCGTGGTAATGAACAGGTTATCAACTTTTTCGGTGCGACGGCGGAAATCCTCGAGTTTCTTCTATTTCTGCTTTTTCTTAGGATTTAGAGCTTGCCGTCCGTTCTTAGCGCCGTCGTGACTTTCTGCGCCGTCGCTCTTATAACTGTATTTTAGCTTATCTTAGGTAACAGATCAAGAGCGATATTGCGTTAAAATGTTGAGTATCGTATTATCGGGGTACTTATCTGTTTCGCCGGGGTGGTGAAATTGGTAGACACGCCAGGTTTAGGACCTGGTGCCCGCAAGGGCTTGGAGGTTCGAGTCCTCTCCCCGGCAACTCACTTTATACTCTATGAAAGAAAATCTGGGGTCTCTTGTATTACCTATGCCTTACGAACAGGCACTATTCTCATAAGGAAAGGCAACCGTGATGATGGGTTGCCTTTTGTATTTGGCTATGATAAGACAAAATGGCAAAACAACCCTAAAAACGCTATTTGAAAGGAGAAATCAGTGAACGTACAAGATCGTATCATTGTTGCGCTCGATGTCTCTTCGGTTCGTGAGGCACACGAAATCGTGTCAGAGGTGGAACCGTATGTCGGTGGATTCAAAATCGGCATGCAGTTTATCTACTCGCTTGTCGCCAAAGTCATGAATGGTGATAAAGACGGCCGCGTGCCCGAAGAACTCAACGAGGTACCTTCCCTCATCAAGTCGATGAAGGGCAAGCTGTTTCTGGATGTCAAAATCGATGACATCCCCAACACGCTCGCGGGCACGGCAAAAGAAATCGCGAGCATCCATCCGCTCGCGCTCAATGTCATGGCAAGCGCCGGCATCGACGGCATGCTCGCCGTCAGCAAAGTCAAAGGCGACGCCAAGCTCTGGATCGTCACCGTGCTGACGTCGAAAGAAGAAAACGATGCGCACCTCACGTTCGGAGCGCCGAGCAAAGCAAAGGCCTTACAGTATTCTCGCGAAGCTAAGCTTTCGATGGCAGACGGCATCATCTGTTCACCGCAGGAGCTGGCGCTCCTGAAACCGCGCCCCGAACTTCAGGGCCTGGAATTCGCCAACCCCGGTATCAGACCCGCCTGGTCCGTTGTAGGCGACCAGAAACGCATCATGGCGCCGGCCGATGCGCTCAAAGCCGGAGCCGATCGTCTCATCATCGGACGTCCTATCACGAATCATCCGAACTGCGCAAGTCGCGCCGAAGCGTGCGAACGCATCCTCGAAGAAATCATGGCCGTCAACCCTTAACACTCATTTTGGTTTCTCAATGCCCCGGTCCACAAACCGGGGCGTTTTCATTTTTTTAAAAATAAGCTGCATTGCTTTTTTGCTATACTATACCTATGACGAAAAAAGAAAAGGCGATGATACAAAAGGTTGCACGCGAAGTTAAACATCGATTCGACAAACAGGAAAGCGCTCACGACTGGTTTCACATGTTGCGTGTCTGGCGCGCAGCGCAATACATCGGCAAAAAAGAAAAAGCAGATATGTTTGTTGTTGCGCTCGGTGCGCTGCTCCACGACATCGCCGATGCAAAATTCCACAACGGCGATCATTCGGTCGGACCCCGCAGAGCCAAACAATTACTCAAGAAATTCGGTGTTGAAAAAGAAACGGTGGAACGCGTCGCTGACATCGTGGGCAAAGTTTCCTTTGGAAAAAGCGGACGCACACAAAATATGAAAACGCTCGAAGGAAAAATTGTACAAGATGCTGACCGTCTGGATGCTGTCGGTGCGATCTGTATTGCACGCATCTTTACGTATGGCGGTTTCCGGAAACGACCGATTTATAATCCAAAAATCAAACCATTTAAAGGAATGCCGATTCCACTCGCTAACAAAGCCGACACCTCGGTTCATCACTTTTACGAAAAAACCCTGGATGTGAAAGACTTGATGAACACAAAAACCGGTAAACGGCTTGCAAAAAATAGGCACACATTTACCGAAAATTATCTCAAACAATTTTTCATCGAGTGGGACGGAAAAGATCTCCACTAAGGGTTGTGCATAACTTTGGTTGTTCGCACGCGCCTTGTTTTATATACTAAAATATGAAAAATAAAAACAAAAAAATCTAAACGACACCCTTGATAAAATCGGGTTTTTCGGCTATTATTTTGAGTTTTCACCATCCAAGCAAAGGAGGTTTCTCGTGAAAACACCGATCCTTTACATTATCGGGCAGCCACTCGAATCTCTCCTATTGCAGCTTCGAAAGAAGCACCCCTATTCATACGCCCATTCACTTTCGGTCGAACGATACGCTTCATGTCTTGCACGATATGCAGTCCCCCGCTGGACACGTAAGCAATTTTACGAACTCTCTGTTGGTGCACTCCTGCATGACATCGGCAAACTCCGCATCCCAAACGATATCCTGAATAATCCAGGAAAGCTCTCGGATGAAGACTTCTGTGCCATCATGATGCACCTAGAAAAGGGCATTCAGTGCGTACAGGAAGCACATCTTGTGCTTTCGCAAATCTCACTCGATGCGATTTTGCATCATCATGAAGCGTTTAGAAAAGGCGTAAAGGGCTACCCAACAGGATTGTGGAGTGAAGATATTCCTCTTGCCGCACGGATTGTAGCAGTTGCAGATATCTTCGATGCGCTCACGACTGAACGCTGCTATAAGCCAGCGATGAGTTGGAACAAGGCATGTGACATACTTCTTGAGGAAGCTGGCTACAAACTTGATCCGATGCTCGTGAACCTTTTTGTTCACATCATCGCACAGGCCGCCTAAAGTTTTTATACAAAGTCGCACCGTAACTCGCGTGTGCGGCTTTTCCTTTCCTAAAAATATTGCGCGCTTATAAAATCAAGTACAGACCAAGTGACAATAAAATAATGCCGGCGATAGCGTGCAATAATCGAAGTTGTTTCTGCCGAATTGCCTCCAATCGTTCCGGTTGCAGCCCGAAATAGACGGCTACGGTAATCATCAGCATCGGTAGAATAAAAATCAAATTGTAATAGACCAGCCACAAAGCGGCAGTTTTAAATGTTGCCGACGTCCCAAGCATACCGATGATGACAATATACGGACCGGACGTGCAGGGAAGTAAAAATAAGCTCACTACGATGCCAACCCCAAACGCAACAATTGGGTTTGTTACAGAATGAATAAGTTTTTTCAAACGCGGACGCCACCCCATCGGCACCTCCATCAAAAATCCTTTACCATACCAAATGGCGTCTTTAATGTTAAAAAACCCAAGCAGGATAGCAAGGATGCCAATTATCTTTTCAATCCATATCCTAGCGCTTGCCGCCGCAACAGCAGCATACAAGCCAAATCCCATCGCAAGATACGATAGATAAATCGCAACTGAGAAAAGAATGCCAGAAAGCAACGCACGTTTTCGTTTTTTAGCAGCAAGAACCGTCCCCATTAAAATAATAAGTACGGCAAATGCACACGGATTAATCGCATCGACAAGTGCTGCTCCAGTTACTGACCAGATATTAATTGCCGAATTTGATGTCGCTGGTTCAGAAGTCGCCTCATTTGTGTTTGTCTCAGGTGTCGTTGTCTCATTATTTTCCATTTTTTGAACTTGCTCGCCGAGTGCGGAAATAATCGGCGTATCCCCGACATAATACGTGCCGTTCATAATAAGAAACGGTACTCCTTGCTGGTCTGAAGGAACATTATAGGTAGTAAAATATTGAGTAAGCTCCTGCGCATTTGCAGAATCAGAATAGACTTCTTTCTCTGTTATGGAAAAAAGGTCGGTAAGATTATTATCCTCTATATATTGCTCAACCTTTGCGCAATGTGGGCACCCCTGCCCATAAAATAACGTTATGTCCGGCTTCTCTTGCGCATGAACATATGTTGGTATAATGACGAACAACACCGCTAGGACAGCTAACACAATAAAAGGTGTCCACGTGGTTTTGTGTTTTTGCATGCTTATGTATGTTCAGGAAATCTTATTGCTTTTCCGTCAACGACTGCTGACGCTAATTTTTTTCGTGCTGAAGTCAAAATTCGTTGAAATGTGCTCTGCGATGTTTTCATATGCTTCGCCGCTTCAACTTGGCCCTTCCCTTTATAGTCACACAACCAAATCGCCTCCATTTCCTCTGGAGTAATATCGACAGAATGCAACCTGCGTAAGGGGACACCCTGCGGTTTAAAATGTCGTGCGTGCGGTCTGATACAAACATGCCGTCTGAGTCGTGGTCGTGGCATATTAAATAATTATTGTATTTGTTAGTATGCTCCTTAAAGAAGGCCTCACGGGCCCCTCGTGATAGAGGAACCCGGACCCAGAGCCTTCTTTTATTTTTGCTGGCGTTTAAGCGATGCTTGCTCTTCTTTGATCATCTGTAATTCATTTTCCAACATTTGTTGCTCTTCTTCAAGTGCTTCGAGTTCATTCTTCGGGGAAATGAATCTGCGGGCGCCGAATCCTCGGCCGTATCCCCAGCCCATTCCGTGTCGCATCCCACCACCGCATGGACCCATGCCTCGGCCTGTACGTGGCCCGTTGCCCATTGGCCCTGTCCCGTCTCTATTTGGCATATATCTCACCTCCTTTCTTTTGTGGATAATTATGAATATATATTCATAATATATACACCTGAAATACTTGTCAACTTTCACCCACTTTTGTAAGCTAGCCCTAGTACATTTCTGCTCATATCCAGCTGAAAGGCGATTTCAGTTGTCAAACGTTGTTGATGGCCTTGATACGGTTGTCAAAAAAGACTTTGGCATAACGGATGACGAAGAATTCGCTATCAGCTGTGACAAAAAGCTCGGTCCGCGCGCGACACACATTCACGATACGCTCGAGGCTATTTTCTTGTCGCTCGAAACGGCCCCTGCGTAACGATTGCGTCCAATACATATGAAGCGGAATACTCACTTGCGAGGTTCCGCTTTTTTATTAGTACTCTTGACCTTCGGTTTTTCTTCGGGTATAATACAAACAAACCCCACAAGCATTATCCTTTATCAACAGCACAAAACGGCTCGCCACCCGAGAACCGGGCTTTTCTACCCCAAAAAACAATGGTCGGCTATATAGAAAATCCACATGACAAAATCCGCGTGTTCGCGGACTTCAACGGCACACGTGTCAAACCCATCTTCTTTTTCTGGGCAGGCAGGCGCTATGACGTTGCATCCGTAAATTTAGTCTATCGTAAAAAAGTTGGTAAACAAAACAAATGGTGCTTTGCGGTATCCGACCAAGCAAACACGTTCATTCTTTCCTATGAGCCGCAATCCATGGAATGGATGCTTGATGAAGTACAAGGAATATAAAAAAGAGGGCTAATCCAGATGAATCAGCCCTCGAAAAGTTTCTCAATCGGTCAGACTACAAGCTCACTGTCTGTAGTGGCAAAATGCGCAGTCACACCAGTTAAAAGGAGGCAAGCCCAGCGAAAGCCAATCGATCAAGAAACTCAAAGGTCATGCCCCCACCATAGCACGCTCTTTAAAAAATGCAAATGAAAACTCCCGCAAAGTAATAAAAACCCTGCGGGAGTAATAGATAATGTGCTTATTGAAGCAGCTTGGTAATCCACTCATAGAACGCGGGGAAAGTTTCCTCAGTGGGGTGCCTGCTCGCTGTATAGACCATCTGCTCGAACGTCTTCTGTGAAGTGCGTTTTGGCCAGCCTATGGGATAAAAAATGTTATAGACAAAAAATCCATTTTCCGGATCATGAAACCGGCTGAGCTCTTCTTTTACATCAACGGGTGAGGGGTTCCATACCACCCAAACGATCGATACGCCAGGATTGGCGTCTGTCAGCTTGTTGTACATTTGAGCCATCCACATTTCTGCGGACTCCCCATCGGGGAGAAATACCAGCACAACATCAGGATGTGTCGGTTCTGCTGCATCAAGATCTTTAGCAACACTATTTTGCCCCACAAAACTTCGAGTTGTTAATTCCTCTTCTTCAAGAAATGCATCTAACTGCAGAGGGCCCCACCATTCATGGTTCGGAAAAAAATGTCTGAGTGCGCTATGAAGTAATTCAGCTTCCGGCGAGAATGCCATAGCTGAGAATGTTGCAATGATCACTTTTTCTTCCTTTCTTTTTGGTTTTCAAAATCAATTAATCCTATCAAATTCTGACATTTTGTCAATGAACAACATCTTCCTCCACTTCGATATGAATTCCTACTTTGCCTCTGTGGAACAGCAGGCGAATCCATTTTACCGCGGCAAACCCTTGGGTGTCTGCGCGACCTTAACGTCGCACGGATGTATTATCGCATCAAGTAAAGAAGCAAAGGCGATGGGGATTAAAACCGGCTGCCGAGTTGATGAAGCGCTGCAATTATATCCGGACATTATTCTTGTTGAAGTTGACCCGCCCAAATATCGATCGTGCACAGAACAGATCATGCGCATCGTACGCGACTACTGCGACGAGGTGGAGCTCTATTCTATTGATGAAGCATTTTTAGATTTGACCGGGTACGCAAAAAACTATGACGAGGCAATTACGATTGGAAAAAATATTCAGCGGGGCATCACAAAAGAAGTGGGCGACTGGCTGACCTGCTCCATGGGAATAGCGCCAACCCGCTGGCTTGCGAAATTCGGATCCGACACTGCGCCCAAAGGCAGCATTGTCACATTGACGAAAGAAAACTTACCAGAATACTTACGCGGGCGCGATCTTGAAGAAGCGTGGGGCATTGCCGGAGCAACCGCGACGCGACTCAATGCGCTAGGAATTCACACACTCGATGAGTTAGCAGACTACCCTGTCATGAATCTAATGGAAATTTTAGGTATCCGCGGCTATGAACTGTGGGCAAACGTCAACGCTATCGAGATGCGGGGCTTGGAAAAACCGCGAACACCAAAATCCATCGGACACTCCCATGTACTTCGAAAACGAACGCGTGATATTTTTTTTCATAAATCAATTGTCATGCGCTTAGCAGAACGGACCGGCAGACGCCTTCGTGATTTAGGACTTGAAGCGTGGGGAATTTATGCCTACACACGTCTGGAAAAATTTGGAAGTATTGGGGGAAGCAAAAAAGTGCATGAACCAATAAAATCAACCCAAAAAATCTACTCCTATGTCTGGAATATGCTTGAAGAAGGAATAAGTAAAGACCTCGCGACATACTACGCAATCGGACTTTTCAGGCTCAAGCCTGAAACACACCAACTCTCGCTCTTTAACAAACCAAAACCAGAGCGACTTATCAAAGCGCTCGATGAAATTAATAATCGATATGGCGAAGAAGTAATCGCACAAGGAGAACTCACGCTGCTCGATAAATATCATGCACCAGATAGAATAGGATTTAGAAAAACTGTTGGACTTGATTATTAATTTACAAAAAAATGAGTTCATGCTACTATTGCCCCATGAAACGAATCAACAAAATTAACAACTGGCAAAACACTCTAAACTGAGTGGTGCCATTGTAATTTATTATTGTCACTGCTCAGTATGAGCAGTTTTTTTATTATGCATTATTTATTCTATAATCGATCTACCGAAAAATGGCGATGCACACGCTCTCTTACTTAATTTACTTTAATTTATACACGTATGAAAACATTAAAACAATTACCAGATACAAAAGGATTCTTTGGGAAATACGGTGGACAAGTACTGCCATCTGAATTGATTCCTGTATTTGAAGAAATAACAAAAGAATACTTAAAACTAAAAGATGATCCAAAATTCATCGAAGAGCTTAAAAACCTGCTCGCAGATTATGTTGGCAGGCCGTCGCCTTTATATTTTGCAGAACGTCTGACAAAAAAACTAGGTGGCGCAAAAATCTATCTCAAACGTGAAGACCTCAATCATACTGGCGCACATAAGATTAACCACACCCTTGGTGAAGCACTTCTTGCAAAACACATGGGCAAGAAAAAGCTTTTGGCAGAAACCGGAGCAGGTCAACACGGTGTTGCACTCGCAACTGCTGCTGCGATCGTCGGACTTGAATGTGAAATCCACATAGGAGCAATTGACTATGCAAAGCAAGCACCGAACGTTATTCGCATGAAACTTTTAGGAGCAAAAGTTGTGAAAGTTGAAAGCGGTGGTAAGTGTTTGAAAGACGCGGTAGATAACGCCTTTGGTGCGTTTCTCGCTGATCCAAAAAATATTTTCTTTGGAATCGGTTCTGTCGTGGGGTCTCATCCGTATCCGATGATGGTACGCGACTTCCAATCAATTGTCGGGCGCGAAGCACGCGAGCAAATCCTTGAGAAAGAGGGAAAACTTCCTGATACCCTTATCGCGTGCGTCGGTGGCGGATCAAATGCCATCGGACTATTCCATGAATTTCTTGATGACCAAGTTGAAATGATCGGCGTAGAACCCAGCGGCACCGGACTTGAACTCGGAAAACACGCCGCTACCCTCACGCTTGGGAAACCCGGCGCGATCCATGGCATGTTCACGTATTTGCTGCAAGACGAAAAAGGCGAGCCCGCACCAGTGCACTCAATCGCTTCTGGGCTAGACTATCCCGGTGTTGGGCCCACACACTCCCACTTCAAAGACACCGGCCGTGTATCTTATGTTACAGCAAGCGATGACGATGCGCTTGATGCATTTCAAGAGTTATCGCGTGTTGAAGGAATTATTCCTGCACTTGAAAGCGCTCATGCAATCGCGGAAGTGATGCGACGTGCGCCGAAATGTGACACAGAAAAAATCATCATTGTGAATCTATCTGGGCGCGGAGACAAAGACATCGACTTCGTTGCTGACCGCATTCACCTTACTAGATAGGCAACAATCAAAAATCTCGCATCAAAAAAGCGGGATTTTTGATTTGTGAAAAATTACTGAAACCCCTCTATACTAAAAGACATGCACATCTTTCCTTCAGCTGACATGGCTATGCTTTGGGTGAGTACTTATGGATATATAGTGCTATTTCCAATCATGGTACTCGAGGGCCCGATTATTACGGTGATCGGCGGCTTCCTTTCCTCTGTAGGCATATTTAATGTCTATATTGTTTTTCTTATCGTTGTACTTGGGGATTTAACGGGCGACACAATCTTTTATTCGATCGGCCGCTTCGGCAGACTATCAGTCATCGACCGATGGGGGCACCTATTCGGCATGGATAGAAAATCCGTTGAGGCACTCGAAAAACATTTCCATAATCACGCTGGCAAAACCCTTTTAATTGGCAAATTGACGCATGCCGTCGTTAGTGTCGTACTGATTGCAGCCGGTGCCGCAAAGGTCCCATATAAGAAATACCTATGGTATAATCTTTTGGCTACGCTTCCGAAATCGCTTATTTTTCTTCTCATCGGATTTTACTTCGGCGCGTCACTGGTACGCATTAATCACATTCTTGATCTTACTACTGTCATTCTCTTTATTCTGTTCGTTGCCTCATTTCTTGGATATCTGTTCCTCCGGAAATACGCAAGCAAAATCGTTTCTAAGCTCACACGATCATGAAAATTCTTATAGTGTCTGACACCTACTTACCCTACATTAATGGAGGATCTTATTTTATTCTCCACCTCGCGCACGGGCTGCGTGACCGCGGGCATCAGGTCAACATCATGACCATCTCTGAGCATTTTTCAAACACCGTCCGAGAAGTTGATGGCATCATGGAATACCGCATCTGGTCGATTCCGCTTCCGACATATAACAGATTTCGTTTTTCGCCCCGACCTTTAGTGCAAGGACTCGTGAGACGAATCATCAAGGGAATGGATCCTGATATCATTCATCTGCAGCAGCATTTCATGCTCGGACGCGCCGCGTACCTCGCGTCTAAAAAATATAATATTCCGACTATCGGCACTAACCATTCGCTTCCTGATAACGTCACTTTTTATCTTCACTTGCCGCATAAACTTGAAGAACTCCTCAATGAATATTTCTGGTGGCAATTACGGCATACCTATGACCACCTAGATGTGCTTACAACGCCAACAAAAACAGCAGCTGATATTGCGCAACAACATCTGACAAAAGAACTCATCCCGGTCTCAAACGGCATCGATCTCAACCGCTATCATCTAAATATTGATGCTGACTTATTACGTAAGCGCTACCAACTGCCAAACGAATCTATCATTTTATATACCGGCAGGCTGGATAAAGAAAAACATTTGTGGGTACTTATCCGGGCACTGAAAAAACTTCGCACCCGCTTCAAGGCGCACCTGGTTATCACTGGCATAGGCGGGGAGCAAAAACATCTCAAACAGCTTACAAAAAATCTTGGTCTCGCTGAACATATCACCTTCACTGGCTTCGTATCCGATGAGGATTTTCCGGCTGTCTACTCTCTCGGTGATGTTTTCGCCATCTCCAGTCCAGCTGAATTGCAAAGCCTTGTGACTATGGAGGCGCTCGCATCGGGGCTTCCGGTTGTCGCGGTCAATGCCAAAGCGCTCCCCGAACTTTGCCACGACGGAGAAAATGGATTTTTGTTTAATGAAGATGATGTCTCGGGATGCGAAACTGGACTCTATAAAATTCTGTCAGATGAAGTTTTAAGAAAGCGCATGTCCGAAAAAAGTCTTGAGATTATCAGCCATCACAGCCTAAACAATACCATCACTCGATACGAGGAACTATACGAAAAGGCAGTTGCCATACATGAACAAGCCCGGGTAAAGGGGGCCGTCAGTTCGGTGGAACCTAAAGAATAATTTCTAGCAACTGACCCAAAAAGAGCCGCTATCTGTCGTTGCGGCCCTCTTTGTGTATATAGCGTTCTCTTATGGGAGCTGCAAAGATTCAAGCATCGCCTTACCAATAGCAAGCTCATTTGTGCCCGTCAGATCAATATCATCATACAGCACAACACCTTGGTCCTGATCAAAATATGCGGTCATGATATAATTTCCGATAGTCACCGGCCCGGACTGGTTAAAGAATACTTCCTTTATCTTATTGTTATAGACAAGGTAGCGCACTGGAACGCTTGTGCCATCAACCGTAATCGGATTTTGTGCAACAAAATCTCCTGCGCCGACGCCCGTGCGGGTAATTGTGCTTCCTTGACCGCCTGATTCCATGATGCCAAGCAACAGCCGATACTCACCTGTCGAATCTGTAAATATCACATAACGTTCTGGATACGTCACAAACGGATCACTTCCGGTTGCATTATATGTTCGGTTATACGTCCAGTCGCATGGATATTGCATTGTCCAGCTGTATTCGGGGTCAGTGTATGTCTGCCAAGTTGGACAATTCGGAGTCAACGCTGACATGTCTTCGGATGTGGCTGTGTTGGTATTTGTGTTGGTTACCGCGTTCGTGTTGACGCTTCCATTTGTATTAGTATCGAACGCAATATTACTATTCTCATTAACATTCTCCATTGCATTGATGTTCACAGTCGGAACACTGTTCGTTGTTTGTTCTACCTCGTCGCGATGCTCTTGGAAATACCAAGCAGCACCCACAACACCAGCGGCAATCACCACAATGAATATAATGACGACTACGGCGACGACAGGGATTAATCCTTTTGGTTGGCGCATAGAAACTTACTAAAAAATTAGGTAGTTTTAGTATACCAAAAAAAAGAAGATGTTACCTCTTCTGGAACTTTATCTTCCCTTCTACTGCAGCTTCTTTGTGCACACACTATTCACGCACGCCGCGATGTAGGTGCCTGAAGAACTTGGGCATGAGTCAGGCCCGATGCATTGAGTAAGCAAGCAGCTATTCACATCGTAGATTGACTGGTCAAGCAGCGCAAGAGAGGAGCTGTTTACTGCGACATACTGCAATCCGGAATAATTCGTGCACTCCTGATTAATACAGCACTGACTTCGATCTTGAGTGGAATCGATAATTGTGCAATCGGAATCCTGGGTGCATTGGGTTGAAACCGTTCCGTTGTAGATTTGTACCGTTGTGTTAGTCGGAGGGGGAGGGGTGTTGGTCGTAGAAGTATTACTGGTGTTTGTATTGGTTGTGGTTGTGGTTGTGGTTGTGTTCGTCGGCGCGCTATTGGCGGGTGTCGCACTTGTGTTTGTTGTGGTTGACGTTGCGGGGGTTGTTGTTGTCGTCAAGGTTCCGTCGGAATTGGTAACTGTCGTAGTTGTTGTTCCGTCGGGGTTCGTCGTCGTGGTGGTTGTGCTTCCATCGGGATTAGTGACCATCGTTGATGTGTTGGTCGCAGCGCTCCCTAATGGGGAGTTGGTGACTGAATTTATTGTGCTATTTGTAATAACACTATTGGTAGCAGCGTTGCTGGTAGTGCGAGTAGTGTTCGCAGAATTTGTTGTGCTGTTGCTTGAGACATTTATTTGGGAATGGGCTATATCGTTCTTAAGTCCGGCCGTGTTGGCAGCACCGGTGGTAAAAGTATTGTTATTTGCTGTAGAAACCGGCTTTTGACTAAAATAATACGCCGCCAAGGCAACGGCTACGCCAATCACAACAATAATGCCGACAATAAGAAGAATTTTTCCGTGCTTAGAGCTCGCCTGCTTCTCAGACTCCAGCTTACTCAACTGCTCATCTATTTGCTGCATGCTCCATCCGGAAGAATTCAATTCATTGCGAATATCTTGCTCGGTCCAGCCGATTGCTTTTCTATGCTTAATGTAACTCTTAAAATCATTGCTCATAATACGGATGCTAACGTCTTACATATATAGTATATAGCAAACCGGGCACATGTGCATGTACCCGGCGCATAAAGATCAGGCAAGAAGTTCATGTTCGATCGCTGCCTTGCAGTAGGCGACATAATCGCGAAACAATCGCGTGCGAGTTCTGCGATCTTCGAAAGTTAGCTCCTCGCGGTTCAGGATGTTGTCCACGTAGTGAGGAAGCTGTTCCTTGATGTCGTACTGCATGCCGATGAACCGTTCGTACAGGGCGAGCAAAAACGCACGCCACTCTTTAGAATCCTGCGTAATCGCCGGATACATATTGCGGCCGAGGCGCAAGAGCCTCCCCCAGCTGTCGGGCGCACGCCGAAGCTGCGAATTAGTCAGGTGATACCCGAGGCCCCAGGAGCCGATGGTTGCGAACGGCTGATACTCCCAGCGCCAGCTGATATTGTCAGCGCGAATCTCAACGTGCGAGTGATCCTCCGGATCAAACCAGATGTTCGACACGATAATCAGTCGATAACATAAACGCGGAGTAAGCACCGACAGGTCTTTCACGGCGCGCCGGGAATACGTTACGCTTTTTGATGTCCAGTTGTGGATTTTATCCATATAGACATCACCAATGTTCTCAGGAACGCTATCAACCGTAGATGGCGTAGGGACAATCTGTAGCGCCGCCGCAAGTACATCGCCATAGTCTTTTTCTATGCCGATAAATCCTTTGCGCGGCCACACGTCACCAAGACAAATACATTCTGCCATGTGTAACTTCTCCTATTAAGAAACTTAAGGTTCAACTTTTGTTTGAATCCTCATATAATTGCAACTCTTTTGATGTTCGTCAAGCATCTCGCCCCTGCTATACTGAAATCATGATAGTAGATGCTTATTTCAAAAAACACACCTTCGCTGACCACGCGCAAGAAAGTATTGATGAAGTTACAAAACAGCTGGAATTCCGCATTGATCGTCCGCTGTTTCGGGGAATGATTTATGACAACTCGCGTTTAGGCAGCATCATATATAAAGGAAGATGGAAAGGGAAAGATGCGGTCTTAAAAATTCAAGGGCTCAGGCTCCCTCGTGACGAAAAAGATATTATTGACGGATTTCTCGAACAGAACGGGAGTGCCCGCATCCGCATGCCGAAAATCTATTCACACAAACCATGGGACGAGGAAAGAGGATATGGCTATCTTCTGATGGAATATATCCCTGACCAGCCTCTTTTTTCACTCCCTTTGCCAACACAAGAAGAAATTACAACTTTTCTCAGCTTTTTTACGGAACTCAAAACCCGCAGCATCACCGCGCCCTGGATTACGCAGACCGAACAAGAACAATCCAGCACCCGCCTCATCCGGCACCGCCTTACCCAATGGGTAGCTATCGCAAAAGACCGCGGCCATTTCGACGAATCTGCGCTTGTCCCGCGCATTCAAACATTTAATGAGCAGCTCGAACAATTCCCAAAAGAAATTCCTATGGCATTCATGCATGCGCACATGACCGGGCGCGAAGTGCGGCAGCTACACGACACAAAACAATTTGTTGTCTTTTCAAATCTCTATTGGGGCTGGCGTCCAAAATGGTATGACTGCGCCTTCATTATCTGGAGCCTACTACAACAGCCAGAAGTATATCTGAATGTACATGATATTCTCAATTGTATTCATGAATGGAAAAGGCGATTTACCGCGCTTCCCTGGATTGCATCCGATAGCGCATTTTCAGAAATCTTTGACTTCCTTATATTGGAAAGACTAATCGGTACGCTTATTATTGACATCAACGTACAACAACATGAAGACGCCCGACGGAAACAAAAACGTGAAGCGCTCATGCACGCTTTTGATGAACTTGCGCGGCAAACCTAGAATGAACTAGGCTATATATATGGACACACTATATTTTCCCATCATCTTTGCTGCCGCCACAGAACACCGGCAATCCTACACTGAACTCTGCGCTCGAGTCGTGCAGACTTACACTGAAGAAAAGGGGTACGAAACTGAAATCATTGATGCGCAGAAAGAGATCCAGTTCTGCCACGCCAACCGGAAAATCGACACACCCGAAGCGCGGGTCTTACGAAAAAAACTTGAACGCGCGGCTGGGTTTATTCTGGTCGCCCCAGAGTACAATCACGGCTACCCCGGGGACCTCAAAAATCTACTCGATAGCTTTTACGATGAGTATAACCGAAAGCCGGTGGGCATTGTTGGCGTCTCATCGGGCGATATCGGCGGAGCACGCATGGTAGAACAACTTCGTCTTGTGGGGATTGCACTGCAGATGGTCCCACTTAACTCTGTCATTCATTTTTCTACTGTCAAAAAACTATTTGACGAGTCAGGAAACTTCACCGGCCAATCCGCATACGACAAACGCTTCGAAAAATTCTTTGGCGAACTCGAATGGTACGCACGCGCACTCGGCGAGGCGCGAGAAAAATAAAAAACCCGTCCTCATGGACAAAAGTCGAATCGGACGGGCGCATAGTTGTTGGCTCAAGCACAACGGCTGCTTGAAGCTCTGTGAGGAAATACCCCACCTCCTGGTTTACCAGTTTTTGAGGGATGCCTTTACGGCGGTTTCTTAAGGAACATACTGCGTCCTTTCACGATCCATCTAATGGATCGATTAGAGACAACACCGATTGATTCGTCTCATGGGGGCAAGAATCCAAGATGTCAGAAAAAACCCATGACACGTTTAGCCTACACTACCGGGATTTAAGAGGTCAAGCCCCCTCTTGACAAGCTTTTGAAGGCTTTATATACTCAATATCGCTAAATATTTCTTAATATTTTAAGCGCACACATGACAGGAAAATCCCTAACTACAGCCAAATTGAGCGGATAAACACTCGACATTTTGTGTCTCGAAGCGTCCGCTCACAAAGCGGATTTTTTAGTCCCAACCGAACCTTTTACCTACCACCCATCGTCATCACGCGCCACACTCCTTATATATAAGAAGGGTCCGTGTGCTGATAATCGTGCACGTTAACATCTTACGTAAAGTAACGTAACAAGAATCAAAACTCGTAAACACCAATCGTAATCAATAAAGATTACGGTTAAACAAGATAAGGGCGTATGGTGGATGCCTTGGCATAAAATGGCTATGAAGGACGTAGCAGCCTGCGATAAGCTTCGGGAAGGTGGCAAGCAACCTGTGATCCGGAGATGTCCGAATGGGGAAACCCCGCTGTGCAAACCACAGTGATCATGCACTGAAATACAATAGGTGTATGAAGCGTACCTAGGGAATTGAAACATCTTAGTACCTAGAGGAAAAGAAAAGAATGTTGATTGTTTGAAATGTGACGTCCCGATGTTGGACGGAACATTTTAAACAGTTGGCGCATTCCCGTAGTAGCGGCGAGCGAACCGGGAACAGCCCAAACCTTCGTGGTGCAACTTGAGTCTTCGGACTTGAGGGAAGACGCGCAAGCGACTGCCGCGTGAGGTGTAGTGAGGTTACAATTAGTGGGTCTTGCGAACCCGCGGTGAGAAGATTCAGGAATTTCTCTTTGCTTCTTTACGGAAGCAGAGATGAAATTCTTCGCACGAGCTAGCAGAATTGGCTGGAAAGCCAAACCAAAGAAGGTGATAGTCCTGTAAGCGAAAACTTTTGCACTCTCACGATTGTTACTCTCGAGTACCATGGAACAAGAGAAATTCTATGGGAAACCAGGACGACTATTGTCCTAAGGCTAAATACATTTTGTGACCGATAGTGAACTAGTACCGTGAGGGAAAGGTGAAAAGTACCCCGGTGAGGGGGATGAAATAGTATCTGAAACCATATGCTTACAAGTAGTCGAAGCCGACGATTTATCGTCCGGTAACGGCGTGCCTATTGAAGAATGAACCAACGAGTTATCACTAAATGGTGGGTTAAGTTCTACGGAACGAAGCCATAGTGAAAGCAAGCATTATTAAGTGCGACTTAAAAGTATTGAGTAAGAAGCTTTTTTAGCTTTTTGCTCAATAACTTTTTACATCATTTGGTATAAACCCGAAGCCGGGTGACCTATCCATGGCCAGGTTGAACACTGTAGAAATACAGTGGGAGGACCGAACCATTACGCCGTGCAACACGTTTGGATGAGCTGTGGATAGCGGAGAAATTCCAATCGAACTCGGCAATAGCTGGTTCTCCTCGAAATAGCTTTAGGGCTAGCCTGTATACGAACTTACTGGGGGTAGAGCACTGAATGGGTGCGGATGGCGTGAGCCTACTTCACCTAACCAAACTCCGAATACCAGTAAGCCACATATATGGAGTCAGACTGTGGGGTCTAAGCTTCACTAGTCGAAAGGGAAACAGCCCAGATCTCAATCTAAGGTCCCTAAATCATAGCTAAGTGTAAAAGGTAGTGTTGGGTCCTATACAACCAGGAGGTTGGCTTAGAAGCAGCCATCCTTCAAAGAAAGCGTAATAGCTCACTGGTCAAGACCCTTCGCGCCGAAAATGTACCGGGGCTAAGCTATGTACCGAAGATGAGGGCTTAACTGTATGCGAATACAGTTCGAGCGGTAGAGGAGCGTTCACTGCAGCGTCGAAGCAGAAGGCGTGAGCCACTGTGGAGCGCAGTGAAGTGAGAATGTTGGTATAAGTAGCAAAAATTGGGGTGAGAACCCCCAACACCGTAAACCCAAGGTTTCCTGGGCAACGTAAATCGACCCAGGGTTAGTCGGTCCTAAGGCGAGGCTGAAAAGCGTAGTCGATGGACAGCAGGTTAATATTCCTGCACTACCGTATAGTTACTCGTGGATGACGCATCGTTTAAGGCGTAGTGAGCTATTGGTTATGCTCATGGCTGATTCACAGAAGTGTGAATTGGACGCAGGTGCGGCCGCAAGGCCAAGCCGATTATGCCGCACGCGGTGCCAAGAAAAACCCCACGATTATGCTATGCGGTATCCGTACCGCAAACCGACACAGGTGGGTGGGCATAAGTGTGCTCAGGTGTACGAGAGAAACATCGTCAAGGAACTCGGCAAACAAGCGTCCGTACCTTCGGTATATGGACTGCCACCCTCGGGTGGCCGCAGCTAAAGATCCCAAGCGACTGTTTACCAAAAACACAGGTCCCTGCGAAACCGTAAGGTGATGTATAGGGGCTGATGCCTGGCCAGTGTCAGAACGTTAAAGCGATGGGTCATGTTGGATTCGTCCAACGGCAGCCTTGAACTGAAGCGCTGATGAACGCCGGCGGTAACTATAACCGTCCTAAGGTAGAAAACGCTGCCTTAGTAAAATCTGACTAAATGCTGGAAACTCTGGAGTATGTGGCATGACTATGGTATAATCATTCCATAGTAACACTATGACCACTGCAGACAATCAGCAGGAAAGATTACAATTACTAGGTTGGATTGTTGGATTTACTGACGGAGAAGGATGCTTCTCAATCAGTATTATCAAAAACAAAACAACTAAACGAGGTTATCAGATATTTCCTGAATTTGTCATTACTCAAGGTGAAAAAAGTAAAAAATCTTTAGAGATTTTTCAAAACTTTTTCCACTGTGGAAAAATCTATATTAATAGACGTTATGACAACCATACGGAACATATCTATCGTTTCTGTGTGAGATCAATAGTAGACTTGCATGATATAATTATTCCGTTTTTCAAAGAACATTCATTGAAAACGGAAAAAGCTACAGACTTTAAGCTTTTTAGTGAAGCAGTAGATATTATTTCAGTAGGTAAACATCTCACGCAAAACGGCTTTAATCGAATTGCTCGATTAAAGAGCCAAAGTAATCGTAAAATCCTCAGAGACTACACGTCAGACCCACCGAAAAGTGGGAAGATATAGTCCGAACTGCATGGCGACATGCAGAGTGCGAAGTAATTTACGCACATCGCAGTCTTGCGATTAACACCATAAGCGAAATTCCTTGTCGGGTAAATTCCGACCTGCATGAATGGCATAACGATTTGGGAGCTGTCTCGACGATGTACTCGGTGAAATTACAAGACGAGTAAAGATGCTCGTTACGCGCAGTTAGACGAAAAGACCCTGTGAAGCTTTACTACAACTTGGCATTGATATAGGTGTCACTCTGCTTAGCATACGTGGGAGACTCTGAAGCCGCATCTTTGGGTGCGGTGGAGTCGCCAGTGAAATACCACGCTGATTGTTACGTATACCTAACTTCGCGCCCTCAATCGGGACGGAAGACAGTGTCTGGTGGGTAGTTTGACTGGGGCGGTGGCCTCCAAAAAAGTAACGGAGGCGTTTACAAAGGTCGGCTAGGTACGGATGGAAATCGTATCGATAGGGCAAACCCATATGCCGGCTTGACTGCAAGGCTGACACGCCGAGCAGGTACGAAAGTAGAAGTTAGTGATCCGACCGTACGATATAGGACGGCGGAAGCTCAACGGATAAAAGTTACTCCAGGGATAACAGGCTGATCCCCTCCAAGAGTTCACATCGACGAGGGGGTTTGGCACCTCGATGTCGGCTCATCGCATCCTGGGGCTGAAGAAGGTCCCAAGGGTTTGGCTGTTCGCCAATTAAAGCGGTACGCGAGCTGGGTTCAGAACGTCGTGAGACAGTGAAATCACAAACTTTTCGTCTATAATAAATTAATTAACGACCGCGCTGTCTATAAATTTGGCTATATGCTGGAAACTCTGGCACCCTCAAAACGATGGAGAATAGAGGGTTAAAGAATCTCACACTACCTGTTACACTACAGGTGACAATGTGTTGAGTGCAGACAATCAGCAGGGAAGGCCATTATGCTACAGCAACAATACATAACAGGATTCGTTGATGGTGAAGGAACATTTCATATCGCAATCTACAAAGATTCGCGAATGAAGCATGGAATCAAAATTATTCCTGAATTTCACGTATCTCAACGCGTCTCGAGTAAGCATGTTTTGCAAGAATTAATCACCTCCTTTGGATGTGGCTACCTCAAAGCAAACCACGCAAACTCAAAAGACGTAACCTGGGTATATGTTGTACGGAATCGTCATGATCTTATGGTCCGTATTATTCCTTTTTTCAAACGGAATAAACTTCAAACGGAAAAACGTCATGATTTTGAAGTATTCGCTCGTATTGTAGAGATGATGCACAACGGTGCACACCGAACACAAACGGGCATTCAAAAAATCCTCCGACTTACCTATTCAATGAATAATAAAGGAAAGTATCGGAAGAAAAAATACGCATAATGGAACCCTCAGAGACTACAAGCCAAACTTCGATGTAATAATCGAAGAAGATATAGTCCGAACTCTCTGGCGACAGAGAGAGTATGATGGAAAGATCATACCGCTTCATTTTATTGAAGTCGTAACATAATTGTCGGTCTCCTATCTACTGTGCGCGTTTGAGATTTGAGAGGGCTCTTCCCTAGTACGAGAGGACCGGGAAGAACGAACCTCTAGTGTACGGGCTGTTCTACCAAGAGCACCGCCCGGTAGCTACGTTCGGAAGGGATAAATGCTGAAAGCATCTAAGCGTGAAGCCTTCCTCAAGATAAGATCTCGCTATGAGTCCGGTCGAAGACCACGACCTTGATAGGCGGCAGGTGTACGCATGGCAACATGTTTAGCCGAGCCGTACTAATCGGACCACTTGTTTAACCGTAATCTTTGTAAGATTACTAGGTTTACCAGTTGAAGATTCTTACGTTTTTCTTTACAATAAACACCATGAAGCTCGAACAAAAGCATTCTGGTAAACTCCTTTTTTTGTTTCTCCTGTCTGTCGCGATCCTGATCGGTGCAATTCTTGCACTGTCTCCGGTAACGATAGCGGGCAACTACTAAAAGGCACAAGAGTTAGGGTAGCAAACTCTTTTGCTATCACTCTCTGGTGCTTTTAAGAGCGACGGGGCCACACACCTTCCCATTCCGAACAGGACCGTTAAGCCCGTCAGCACCCATGATACTGCCGCGCATGCGGTTGGGAAAGTAGGTCAGTGCCGGAATTTTCAAAATACTTCTGCCTTTGGTAGGAGTATTTTGTATTTATATCGTTCTTTTGCATTGCCCAAAAGAACCAAAATGCTAGTCCTGTGAAAAGACATCGGGGAAAGTTGCACTGCATTCGCATATGAATTAGTCGACACTAAAGATCGACATAATTCTTAATTATGCTCATTCTCGTTTACTTATCCCACGATGTTTTTCAACGGACAGGATTTTATTTGCCGATGCCCGTTTCCACGACTTTTTTCAATGAGCATAGTATAATAAAAATATGAAAAAAATATTCAAAACAATCATTTTCCATAGTTTTTATCGCCCCATTATATTTCATTTTTACTTATTTTGCTTACTCCTATTTTTCAAATAAAACAGACGATGGTAACATCGAGCATTTTTCTAACGCTATCGACTATTCAAATCAAGCTGCTCAAATATCTAATGAAAATCATGCTGACCTCAGACAAAAGCATATTGATCAAATTATCACTCTATATAACTCTGCAATAGAAGAAGCGAAAAAAGTAAACATTGCTGAACTAAATGCTGATCTTGATGGTTTTGGTACACATTTTCAAGATGAATTTATTAAAGGTCTAGAGCTTCAGGTGGAGGGCTTTAACGGCCATGACAATAAAAAATTACTCCAAGGTCAAATACTCTCAGACAAATGGGGTGAGTGGTACACAGAAAATTATAATCAAATTAAAAAAATATAAAATGTTAGGAATTATTTTCACAATTCTCGGTGGGTATACTGTTTATTCGTTATGGGGTGATCACACAGTTTTAGCGGTTATTGTTGGTTTAGCTACCCTTTATCAAATGTCATCTTTAAACGAAATGCATAAAGAAAACAGGGGTATCCAACCACCTGACAGGGCTCAAACTACTATAAACATGGTTTCATCTTTGGTTATTATTGGTTTTCTTATTGCGTCATTTTTTATTTAAATTTATAACAAAAAAGAAGCATGGCATCCTTCTTTTTTGTATGTATTAATCTTTACCGCAGACTATATCCTGTCATTATTTTTAGCTTTCTCTTCCTTCTTTATCTTTGCCTTTTGTCTTAACAGAGTATTTAGTCTAATAACTGCAAAAATAAAAAGTATTGTCCCAAGCAGTCTCAACGCACTGCCTATAATTGATTTAAAAATAAAATAACCTAGCAAAAAAGAAACGACGGCTATAATAAATAATATTTTTGGAGAAAGTGGTTTATTTTTCATCGATGTTTTTTTACCCCGCCATAGGCGGCGGTCAACGGACGGAATTTGTATTGACATTGCAGAACCTAAGAGATAAGATAAGCGAACTTCAAAACCCAACCGAAAACACAAAAACTGGAGGAATTATGTTCTTCAAAAAGAAAAAACCGGTTAAGCTCGTTCCGGGCTGGCGACTAGATGCCAGAACTGGAAATGAAGAAAATGGACAGAAACCCGATAGGTACTTCATCCCCGACCAGCATGTTCTTGAAGTCAACAACACACCTGGTCAAGAGTTCATCCGCTTCAGAGTTCCGAGTGGCAGTGTGACCTGGGATGGTCAAACAACGATTTGTGAAATCGAATCGGGTAATATCCTTCATCTCGAACGATCGAAGGATACTGGTTACAAGTTTACCCGAGATGAGTGCGCTATCACGACGGCTGTCACGACCCAGACTGGTACAAGAGATGAGGCGCTACTCGATCGTTTCCGTCAGTACCGCCACCAATGGCTCGAAAGTAATCGGGGTGGGAAGTTCCTATCGGAACTGTACAGTCAGTGGGGACCGCCGATCGCGAAATGGCTCCAAACTGCTCCGCGCTTCTCTTCTTTCATCCGAAGGACCTTTATCAATCCGTGCGAATCTCTTCTACGCTGGTCCGACCGTAAGTCGGGAATTGTGGCGACGTTCGCCAAGGTTCTGGTGATGTGCTGGTACGCGGCGGGAACCTGCACCGCAAAACTCGCCTATGAAGTTCGGCGCTGAACATTCCAGAAACCTTAAAGAGGCTCATTCGTTGGGCCTCTTTTTTATTTCCGATCGATGTTTTTTTACCCCGCCATAGGCGGCGGTCAACGGACAGTATAGTTATTATTTGATATCTGCCTTTACAAATCCTTGTGCTAAACACCATTTTTCAAAAAACTCATCCGCTTCTTCTTTTGTATTAAAGCCACTCTTTTTATCTATTGGTTTAGGTTCACATTTTTCTCTCGCGCCATTCATAATTTCGCCATGTGCAATCCACTTGCCTGTCTCTTTTAATTAATATGAATTTGCAATGAAACTAGTCATGCTTTTTTATCTTATTCTTAACTCTTTTAGTAAATATCCCTTCGTAGTTATGCCCTTAACCCTATGGTATGCTTTGGTCCGTCTAAGATCTGGAATATTTTTGTTGACATCTTTAAAAAACCGCAATTTGTCTATTATTTTCTTTTTGTTAATTTTACACCACTTTACATACCTATCATACATATCGGGATTTGGCACAAAATCGTCTAACGACTCACTTAATACGTATGTTTCATGAAAAAACTCTACTGGACTTGAAATTTTTTTGGGGGCTATAAATTTGTTAGGACACGAATAAACGAGCTGCTTGGCAATTTTCCTTATAAGCGCAGCCTCGCCTCTTTTTGGGTACTCTTTTTCAACCCAAAGATATATTAACTCTTCAAGCTTATTTCGACTTACTCTTTTAAAAATCTCAGATTCCTTAATAAAAAAAGAATTATTTTCAATGTCACAATAAATATTACTATCTATGGAAAATCTTTCCGCCAGCTCTTGAATATTTGACAACTTATTTTTTACCTCCTTAATTGTTTTGTGTTTTGGCCGACCTCGTTTAGCGTTCTGTGTAATGCTTTTAACCTTTGGCTGTATTGTTAAAATATTTTCACCATAAAATGTATAGCAGAGTAATTCAAATTTTACAGGCAACACCTCGACGGCATCCAAATCAAATTTGCTATAATCCTCAGCTAGACAAATTATTCTTGGTGTGCCCCAATTCAAAATTATATCGATATCTTTGTTACGGCATAAAGATTCAAATACCGCCTTATTGTCTAATAACCATTTTAAATATGAAAGTGATTGATTAATAATATTTTCATTTTTATTTCTTTTGTATTCTATTATAATCGGTGAGCCAAATTTATCTATGGCAAGTGTATCGATCCTGCCACCCTGTTTTGTTGGAAATTCTGAAGCTACAAAAAGTATGTCAAATAATGATTCCAGGTTATTTTCAAATAAAATTTGAAAACTTTTCTCAAATCCTGTTTTAATCTGTAATTCCTTAATATTTGTAGCACCTATTTTGAATATTTTCATATTTTTTAGTATATCACTTTATTCGCTGATTTTTGAACAGGCGTAGACTTCTTATTCATATAATTAATAATGAAAGGCTTTATTTTTAGTAATTTATATAGCCACTCCTGATTCATATTTCTAATTTATTATCCCTTGATTGGCTCGACTCGCAGAGCGAGGCGAATGGGGGAAGTTTTTCCCTATTTCAAATATAGCAGAAAAGAGAACTAAAATCCCTCATCCGTTGAAGACAGTCTTTAGATTTAGTCTTTGGATGCAGAAGGGCAAAATAAGACAGTCTTTGGATTCGGGATTTGAAAAATATCTTCATTGCTTTTGGTGTCTAATCTAAATGCATAAATCATATCAACAAGTCGTTGCCTATAGTTTTGCAACGCTGTTGCAAGGGTATTCATTTTAAATACAACAAAGGTCGCAGAAAGCGCTAAAATTGCAGCGCACGTTTGGGCTATTGTACTCAGTGTATAAAACCAAATGTTGGGGGTTATTTAAGTCCATATTTTTTAATAATTTCTTCTTCTGGCATAGCTATATTTTTCTCACAAACCCTTGTTGCTTCTACTAATAATTTATCAAGTTCTAAATATCGATCATCTGAAATCTCTTTTCCAATTCTACCATCAGATGGTGGGTTTATATCTAAATCAAACAAAGTTATTTGTTTCATTAGCTCAAAAAAATTCGAGTCGTTTGCTTTATGTAATAAAAGATTGCCTTTGACGCCATCCCAGCCTAGACTACTTATTGAAGGTTTTTGTTTTGTCTTTGCTATATGATGAACTATTAATAATCGGTGGAACTCCTCCAGTCGTGGAAGAAGCCGGGTATATTGGTTTCGTATGCTTTTTGCTAACCCCATCCTCTTATCCTCTTCTTTTTCTTGTCTTTTTTGTCTATGAATGAGAATGTTGCCTGCCTGAGTTAAAAAGAAGGTAACTAGTGCTGTAATGACAATTGTGATAAAACTTGTTTTATCCATTTTTCTAATTTATCAAAAAATTAAGCGGTTATAGTGTATAATGAAAACCTCTAAAATGTAAGTCACGTTTCGTACACATATAAAACACACCTATTTTATGGGTGGGGTGATTTTTGCTTTGACTTTGGTTTGTGTTCGTCGCAGTTTTTTTACTAACTCGTCAATTGAATGCTGGACAAAAACCGATCAAAATCATCCAATTTCTTTTTTTCTTCCTCTGTTAAATTAGTGCCAGAAAAAAGCCTATTTATCTCTGAATTTGTCACGGCATTAAATTTCTCTGTGGTGCTTGTACAATCCCAGTTACCGTTTGTAAATAATGTTTGATGAATTCTTAGCCCTGCGTAACCATTCTTATTAAGGTTGAGCTTACTTTCTTGAACAAACATAGGCGAACACTCTGGTGCCTGGAAATATACTTTTTTGTATGTGTCTTGATCAGATACGGATGTGTTATAGCAATAGGATTCATTTTCAATAACTCCTGGGTTTACACATACGGCAGACAAGTCATCGCCACCATTATAACTCTCGCTATATATTCTTTTATAATCTGAACTGCTTCCTGTTAAAAATATTTTTGATTTGTCAGAAAAGGTAACGGATATTGATACAGCCTTTCCAGTAGTTGGATAGGGGTTCTCATCTTTAGTCTGCGTACTATTAAATTCTGTAATTGAGACATTGCCGGCGCTTGGATACTTAAAACTTACCCCTAATTCATCATTCGTATACGTCTGCCAGTCGGGGGTATCGGTTGTTGATGTGTTGGTGTTAGTGTTAGTTACCGCCTCATCTTTATGTTGATTGTAATACCAAGCCATGCCAACAAGGCCGGCAGCAATGATAGCTATGAAAATAACGATGACAATTGGGATTAAACCTTGTGCCCTTTTCACATCTATAATATACACCTTCTATCAATTTCCCGCAATAAACAAGAATCAAAATTCAGGGGGGTCAATAACAAAAACATCCCGCCCGTTGAAAAAAATAGAGAATCCCCCAAGACAGTCTTTAAACCCCCTTTTAAGACTGTCTTAAAAGGGCGAAATAAGACAGTCTTTGGATTCGAGGTTTGAGATAATGAAAAGAAAAAGGAGTCACAAGGACTCCTTTGGGATTTGATTTTGGTCTATCGGTTTTATGAGGTCATATACCCGTTTCAGTATCGGGGCAATAAGCGCGCAGGCGGTCATGACAACCACTTCGGGCAGGATATCAAGCAAGCCCGCACCATTCAACATCTTCGCGCCACCCTCGACGACAGCGCCAAAACCGATAAGCAAAACCACGACCCACAACACAAACAACAATTTCGCCATAAGGACACCTCATATATAAAGAACTTCTTAATTTCAGTCTAGCATATTTGAGCAATATTGAACAGCAATAAATCCACTACCTATTGACAAAGCAGCCTGATTTTATTAAGGTGGCTTGATGTTCATTTAAAACAAAACAAGTCGAAAGGAGTAAATCATGCGGCTTTTGGATAGAATGCTCTCACAGGGGTTTGGAGTCAACCCTAAGCATGCCGGGTCACTCGCAGACTACTTACTTACAGTCCTGAAAGATGCACAACTCGTGGTCGTGGACAATGTGGCAAAATATTATTTTAGCAACAAAATATCCGACAACGTTCTGAAAGTTTCAGATTTCCCCTGTGTCATGACCCCATTCGAGCACACCTTCATGGAATTCAAGATGCCCCATGAATACAAACAGCAAACCAACATGGAGGAGGTCGGTATGCTGATGTTTGTGACGGATGACATTGAAAAGTATCTGGAAAACTTTCCAGAGATTATGAATCAAGAAGGCGTCAAATACTGCTTAGTGAGTGACATCTTCATCCGTCAAATCGGGTGGGCAAATGCCAGTCTTGTAGTCACATCGGTTCTTCCGATTGGGGTTGATGGACAAATTATTTCCCCGAACAAAGATTTTATATACGGGTATAATACGCTACTGGTAGACGGCTTCGACTCTGAGAGTGAAAAGAATTACTTACAGGGGATGTATCTTAATGCTTTTTTCCCGGTACTACTCGGGCTCTCATTCATGCACTGCCGAAATGTGAAGACTGAGGAAAAAGGACCCGTACGTCAGCAGTCACGGGCTCACAAGAGGAAAACCGGCCGCCCACTACTTCGTTATCATGTGCTCGTTATTGATCATATGAAAGAAGTCCTTGAACGTGAGGGACACGTGAGCAAAAAGGGTTTGAAAAAGGCTCTTCATATTTGCCGCGGACACTTCGCCACATACGGAATGGACGGCAAGGGGCTTCTCTTCGGTAAGCACAAAGGCAGAATCTGGGTGCCCATGCACACTCGGGGTTCCGCAGAACAAGGCATCGTAGTCAAAGACTACGATGTAAAATAGCAATCGAACATTCAACATGAGAGCTGATACAACGTCAGCTCTCTTTTTATTTCTCATTTATTTTTTTCTTAAATAGGTGAAGCAGGTGGGTTAAAAACTCACTATATACGTATCAAAAAACTTTTCGATTGCATCAATCACTTGATTTTTCAATTTTGGATTGCTCTCTGCTACCCACACTGCAAAGTTATATAGTTCTTGATTGTCTACCTTAATCCACTTCTTATTATTATAAAGAAGAACGAAAACGCTTGTCATCGCAATTCTTTTGTTCCCATTTTGAAAAGGATGATTTTTTATCATTAAATAGAACATTACCGCTGCCTTACGGGTCAATCCTTGATATAAAGATTTTCTATTGTACTTTTGAAAGGGGGTAGCAAGACAGCTTTCAAGTTTCCCTTTGAAGCGGGTTGAAAAATCAGGAATAGGCTCGTCGAATCCCATTTTTTCTTGAGCAAGTCTGTGCGCTAGATATTGCACTTCTTCAACTGTCAGTGTTTGCAATCTTTTAGGCATGTTCAAGTTTTCTTAAGGTCTCGCCATATTCTTTGACGGTCCTTTTTACCGCCTCATCAATATTCTTTTTTGCCTCTTCATCTAACGTTTCTTTCGTGTATGCATTTATTTCGTTTACGGGAATAGCATAATTTCGCCCAATTTTTTGAGCTTTAATTTCTCCTCCTTTAATTTTTTGAAAAACAGCTACTCGGCTAATACCAAGTTTTTTAGCTGCCTCTGTTGTGCTGAGGTATTCTTTCATACTGTTTATGTTAAGTGTTAAATACTAGCTTAATATATGTTAAGTTACGTGTCAAATACTAAAATTACTTAACACAAACTATTAGATCCTGCGTATTTGAGCATCTTTGAATAATAACAAAGCCCCCATCCGTTGAAAAAAGTCGATGAAATTCGAATCGAGAATGAGCGCAAGGGAATTATTCGAGGCCTTTAGTACCCGAGCATTCAGCCACGAGTGAAGCGAAATATTTCCCGATTGCTTTTCACAGGACAAGTTTTTGTGCCCTTTTGGACGACTGCAAAAGGGCATTACCCATGAAAGCGAAGCTTTCAAGTATTTATAAAGGACTTATGTTAAAATATCCATATGGAACTCATTGTCGACTATCATTTGCATTCTAAATACTCCCGCGCGGTTTCCCGAAATATGAACTTAGAAGAAATGTCTGTGTGGGGCGAGAAAAAAGGAATCGACGTACTTGCGTGCGCTGATTTTACGCATCCAGAATGGTTTAAAGAATTACAAACAAAACTAGCATTACAAAAGAATGGACTCTATAAACTCAAAGATGCAAAAACAAAAACACATTTCATACTATCAACTGAACTTTCTGCCATCTATTCGCAGGATGGAGCAACGCGGCGCATCCACATCGTCATCGTCTTCCCGACACTTAATGATGTTGCAAAATTCAATACCTCACTCGCAAGCGAGGGCGCAAACCTTAAGTCTGACGGCCGGCCAATTTTGGGTATGAGTGCAGAAAAAATTGCTGGGCTGGTAAAGCAGGTAAGCAAAGATGCAATGATTATTCCTGCGCACATTTGGACGCCATGGTTTTCCATGTTCGGATCAAAATCAGGATTTAATTCAGTCAAAGAATGTTTTGGCAAATACGCTGGTCAAATTCATGCAATTGAAACGGGGCTCTCTTCAGACCCGGCCATGAACTGGCGACTTTCGCAATTAGACGACATGCAAATTGTTTCTTCCTCTGATGCGCACTCAGCCAAAAAAATGGGAAGAGAAGCAACCGTGCTAGAACTTGAAGAATTGTCATACAAAAATTTACGCACAGCAACCGAATCCCCAACTGCAAAAAATCACATCGCCTACACAATAGAGTTTTATCCAGAAGAAGGGAAATATCATTTTGACGGACACAGAGATTGCGATGTGCGCATGAGTCCAAAAGAAACACTACGCGCTAAAGGGGTCTGCCCGAAATGTGGCAAGCCGTTAACCGTTGGTGTCATGAACCGTGTTGAAGAGTTAGCTGATAGAGACGAGGGTTTCAAGCCGAACAACCGTCCACCGTTTAAATCAATTGTGCCCTTGCAAGAAATTATTTCTGATGCGTTTGGAGTTGGCGTAAATTCAAAACGCGTGCAAGAAGAATACGAACGTATAGTAAAACATGTTGGAACAGAATTTGATGTACTTTTACATATTAAGAAAGAAAAAATTGCAGAAGTTGCAGACGAGAAAGTTGTTGAAGGAATTATGAGGGTACGTGCGGGTAAACTTCATATTTTACCGGGGTATGATGGGGAATTTGGAACAGTAAGGGTTTTTACAGACGAAGAACGAATGCCTTCGAGAAGACAGAGAAGTTTACTTTAAATATTTAGAATCCCTCCATCCGTTGAAGGCAGTCTTTGGATTCGGGGTTTGAAATATTAGTTTATCTCGACTCGTCACCATATGACGAGGCGGGTGGAGGGAAGTTTTTTAATAAAACTTCTTCAGTAAAAGCCAAGAAGAGCGGATTTTTTCGTCCCCTAGAATTTCAAATGTAAAATAATTTTTGTACTCTACCTTTTTAAGAAGTTGGGTAAATTTATGCAAATCAATATCACCTTTTTCTTCAAATCCAAAGTGGGCTTTCCCTTTTAATAGCGCGTTGTGAACGTGGATGTTTGCAATGCGATCGGTATAAGAAGAAAAAAATTCATCATAGGGATCATCGTTCTGCAGGCAGTGCCCCAAATCAACAGTTGCAAACAGTTTGGGAATTTTCTCAAGCATATCTGTAACCTCTTTGAGAGTCACCGGGTACCGGATCATGGTGCCGGCATTTTCAGGCAGATTTTCTATGCTCACTTTGAAATCATCCCCCGCATACTGCACTAGTTCCTGTATTGCGGGTACGGCAAGCGCATGAGCCTCGTCAGCCGACATATACAACGGCCGACGACCAACATGCACGGTGACCACTCGCACCCCAAGCATGCGCGCATGATCAAAAGCTCGCTTCATAATGATAACTGACGCGTCTCGAATTTCCTGCTGATCGGCAACAAAAGAAATATTAATAAACGGCGCGTGCATGATTAAGTCGAATTCTGCAAGCTCTCCTTTCAGCCACTTGGAATCCTCTAAAGTCCACCCCGCATATTCAAGCCACAGCTCGATGTGCCCGACATCCCCAAGCGAACGGATAAATGCAATCCGCTCTTTTAAAGTGTTACGGTTATTCGTTGTAATATTTAGAAATACGCCGAGTGATTTCATTGTTTTCCTACCTTAGACTGTGGAAAATTTTTCCCTGTTTCAAATATATAGGTGAGCTGGATGGCTCTTGTTTGTCTATAATTCAGAATTTATAAGCGAAGTATCAAGTGGGATGTCGGCATCCGGATATTCTTTTGTTTCAACTTCTATTTTAAATCCCGCATTTTTTGCAAGCATGTTGAAAAAATCCGGCATATTTATTTTAGACCCTGCGATATGAAAAATTCCCTGATAGTCGCCAAGGGCAACTTTCCAAATTTTCTTTGCAAGATCATCAACGGGCGTCGGCGACTTACACATATTTTCATACGCAACCATGTGCGGGACTTTCTGTAAACCCAGCGTCCGCTTGTCCCAATTGCCCCCGCTTTTCCCGTACACATACGACGTGCGGATGATCGCGTACTTTTCCAATTTACTCATGATCACCTCTTCCTCTTGCCTTTTATCTATGCCATATTGCGTGATCGGATGCGGCTCATCCGTAATTGTATAATTTCCTTTCGTGCCATCGAATACCGCATCTGTCGAAATATGGACTAATTTAATTTTTTTATTTTTTGCATATCCAATTAAAGGCTCTATGGAGTCGAACGGAGCTTTTGAAACGTTTATAATAACGTCAGGTGAGGCCCGATGCAATAAAGTAGAGGTTTCATTTGTTTTTTTTAAATCACACTTTTCCCATGTAACTCCTGCAATGTTTTTTTCTGACTCGTTGTAGGTGACGGTGATATTAAGATCATTGGGCCTGAGTTCAATAAGCTTCATGCCAATAAATCCGCTCCCGCCTACTATTAATACCTTTTTCATATTTGTATTCTAACAAAAAAAGAGGGCTGTAGACACAACCCCTAGTTTTTCATTCTTGGGTCAGATCGAACTGCTGCTTGCGTAGCATTGTGATCTTTCACCATTTGTGCAACACCTTCCATGAGAGAAAGAAAGCGAGCTTGGGGCGTCGCGGAAACGAAAGCATGTGTAAGAGCTTGGTTTGCAGCTCAGGTCCAATCCGTCGAATCTTCATCAAGCAAGCCTAGGCGTATTACTTCGTCATACATCACTGTTCCAGGGAGAGGTGTAAATTTCGCCATGCTCACAAATGGCGGGTTAATTTCCCGGATCAACTCGACGGCCTGTTGGATGCTTTTGCAAACAATTGACAATTAATATGTTATTATAAAAGAAAACTGGAGGAAATATGAGCAATGAGAAAAAAGTACTTTGGGATAATGTTATCCCAGACAAAATAATTATTCCTGGACGTTCGCCTCATAGGCAAGACCCTCAAGGAGAAGATCTAGTTCTCCAAAGAGTTCCAGGGGCAAATTACGCCCTTTACAAAGTTGATTACAAGCGTTCGAGGCTGTTCCCTGAAGTATCAAGAGAAACATCTCTCGATACAAAAAAGAAATAACATTCTGTCATGAAACACAGTCTCTCACATTTCAGTGAGAGACTGTCTATTTTTTGGGTATAATTGATACTTACTACAAATTCAATCCGAGAGTATAATAATGTGATATCTATATGACTATCTACCAGATTTCCAAGAAGCCCTTGCTTCCGCGCTGTAAAAATTTGGGGTCTTTACCAAGTTTTGTCATCAAGGCTTCAATCGAATCAACACGCGTGAGACACTCCTAATGAATATCTATCTTAACCCCCCATCCATTGAAGACAGTCTTTAAACCCCCTTCTAAGACTGTCTTAAAAGGACGAAATAAGACAGTCTTTGGATTCGGGGTTTAAGATATTAGTTTATCTCGACTCGTCGCCATATGACGAGGCGGGTGAAGGGAAGTTTTTTCGCTTTTGTGTCCCATATTTGAATGAAAAGAAAAAGGAGCCCCGAAAAGCCCCTTTTCATTATTCGGTACGGTTGCGCTATTCTACATCCGGAAGCACGCCGAGCGCATCATTGAAACGATTGATGAAATTAAACAAACCAACAACGCTGGTCAATTCAACGATTTCTTCGTCCGTGTAGTGTTCCTTCACTTTTTTGAATAAGTGCGGATCGATATTGTACGCGTGTTCGGTTGATGCCGCGGCGTAATCCAGCGCGAGCTTTTCTTTTTCATCTTCGACCTTATCGATACTCGCAATCTCTTCATCGCTCATTTCAAAACTTTTCAGCATCTGCTTGGCAATGCTGACGCAGTACTCGCATTTGTTTTCTTCTGAGACCTTGTACGCCACCTTCCATTTCAAGTGGCTGCTGACCGGCTTGTCATCCATAATAGCCTTGAACATCGTAAAGAATCCGATAAGGATGTCTTCATCGTTCGCCATCACCCGCATCCACTTCGGGACTTTTCCGCTCTTCGCCTTCACCTGCTCGAAAAACTCTTTTGTTTGTCCCTTTACTTCATCGTCAGTGACCAAATGTACTAGTGGGGGAACTCCCGTCATATATGTTCTCATTAATAATAAATATGTATTTCAAACTAACACTAATCGTTTAGTGTATCTCGGCAGTATTCTGTATTGCCAAGATAATCCTCTTCTGCCAGCTGTGCGCATAAGCGGGGTATACGGGAACAAGACGAAACGCTGCTTTGTTATTCGCCACGCAGAACCTAATAGGCTGAAGACTCCGGGTATTTTACCGTCCGGTACGACTTCGATCAGGGCATCAAAGCTTTTGGTTGACGCCTGTCCCATGTTTTGGTAGGTCTCATTCTGAAACTGTCCCGCAGATTCATTCCGCAATACCTGCTGTATTTGGAATTCATTCCATCCCGCTGAAAGCAGCTGATTTTTTATTTCTTCTTCGGAAAACCCTGATGCTCTGGCTTGCTGAATCCATTCGCTATAAGCTTGCCCCATATGTTTTTTAATAGCTCTTTTCATGCATTATACCACTAATCCTCTTCTTTTGCAATTGTAGGTTTAAAAGATATATGCTTAATTTTAATTGCCAAAAAATCTGAGGACAGACCTCATCAGCCATGCAAAATATCTTTATCGCGCCCATTACACCTGCTCCGGGGAGCCATACACCACTGCACAGCCAGTTGGCGCCTACGAAAAAATCGATCTCTCTTCGGGCTACGGAAACGTAACCTGCCGGAACAGAAAACAGGAACAGTGCTACCCCGATGGAACGTATGATAACTATTACAACGAACGATGCGACTACGGCATTGTTGCCTTCGATGAAGGAGAAACAAAAACTGCCCCGGGTTTTGCATTAAAAGTTAACTCGATCACGCAGGCAGGAGTCGAAATTGAGCTCACCTCTACAGATTAAACAATTAACCGCCTCCGAAAACTATAACAGAAGAAGCACCTAAGATTAGGAAGACAGTCTTCAAACCCCCTTTTAAGACTGTCTTAAAAGGGTGAAATAAAAAATTACGCCCATAGTTAAAAATTTATTCACCAGAAGGAAAACACGAAAGCGAATTCTTAACCTATGGGTTGGGGTTCCATGGCGGGGTACGCGTCGATCTTGCTAACGTGTACGAAGATGAAACTCCTAAGATTGTTACAGCACCCCAAGCTGGTGGCGGGGTGGATACACAATCACTGCAGCGAACGGAAACATATTTGTCGCGTCAGGCCCTAGACGACGCACGTCTGTGCGCGAAATTAGATAACGTTATCCCGCCCAAAAACCCTGTACGAACAATAACGTATAAAACCCGAGCAACAGCGTCGATGGAAACATCCACGCAAATTTTGCATCCTCATTTTTGATATGCGCCAGCGCAATAAACATCGGAAATAGAACGAGAACGATTCGATTCATGCTTATCACCGTTCCCGTTGAAACCGCTGCAAGCAAAATCGCGAGCATATAAAACCCGTACGATTTTTTGACGTTCCGGATCAGATATATAGCCAAGATAGCCGCCAAAACTGTAAAGCTCAAATCTAGTATGGTATTTACCGCTGTCCTTGCTGGATCGCCGAATGAAAAACGTGCGGGATCAAGTATAAAATTACGACCCCATTGCGCCTGCGCTTCAAAAAACAAAAAAAATGTCCAAATTTTGCGCCAAGATAACTAAAATAAGTCAGGGTTCCCGCAGGAATCAGTAATATTGACCACATCTCTTTCCGCACTAACTTCGGTTTGTATGTAAAATAAAACTCTATCGCAAACGGGACAACCAACAACAACCCGGTAATGCGCGTCAATGCGGCTAAAAAGCCAAACACCGCAGCAATCCAAAAATGTTTCTTAAACAAAAAGTAAAAACAGGCAATGGAAAGAAATACGAACAAAGACTCAGCATACACAGACGTCAAAAAGAAGGCTGTGGGGAATAAAAGCATCAACATGACCGTTTTTGTCGGCGATATTTCCGGATGATTTTCCTTCACGAGTAAATACAGCATCCACGATGCTAAGAGGGCGAACAGGCTGCTTAAGATAACCCCCGTCATAATCGGATTATGCACAAAGACATCCATCGCTGAAACAATCGCCGGATATAACGGGAAAAAGGCAGCATTTGAAAACGTCGTATCATGCGCATTAAAATATCCGTGTTGCACTATTGAGAGATACCAATATTCGTCCCAGTGTGGGTGCAATTTTTGCAAGCTCCAAGACGGCAGCGAGATGTAATCGGTCAACAATTCATACTCCTGCGATCCCGACGCGCGAAAATCCACACGGTTGGCGGCAAGCAGCGCAAATGCGTTCAAAAGAACAAACCAAATCAGAAATATAGCCAAAACTTTCTTCATAGCTAGAAGTATATCATGGAACTCGCAACACAACGAAGCGGCGTTCTTGATTTTCCCTTTGTTTTTTGGCATGATAGACTTTCTTTATGGAGGCGTGCCGGAGTGGTTGAACGGGGCGCTCTCGAAAAGCGTTAGGCCTTCACGGGTCTCGGGGGTTCGAATCCTCCCGCCTCCGCCAATTTACACTTTTTGCGAAATGCGTCGCCAAGGATAAAGTTGTGTTTGCCCCGCCCTCCCGTGCGCACACAACATTAAACTCCCTTGTAAAAATCAAAGAAAAGATGTATTCTAATAATAGGTTTGAGATACAAGTTTTCATAATACTATTGTATCATACCATTATTATAATACAAGTATGGCGCAAGAGAATAAAATCGGCAAGAATATAAAGAAATTAAGACAAGCCAAAGGCTTGTCCCAAGATCGCCTCTCAAAATTGGCTGATGTTTCTTATAATTCAATCATCAAACTTGAAACAGGCAGGATTACAAATCCAACAATAGAAACTTTGCAGAAAATCGCTAAAGCATTAGATGTTTCGGTTGATATTTTGCTTAAATAAATTTATGAATCTGTTTATCTCTAAAATACACCATATCCTTGACAAAATACGCCTTTTTGCTATAAGATACAAAGTCAAGCCAGAGCGTTCTGGTGATCACATTGACAACCAAAAACCTAAGGAGGATACAGAAATGAAAGAGCACAAACTGGAACAGTTTCTTCAGGATCCCGAAGCGGATCTGGGGACTGGATTGCTGGCAACCCGCGGCTTCGGTTTCTGCTTTACCTTAAAGCAACCCCACCGTTGGGGTAAAACCGAAGAGGGTATCCCGATCCTCCCCTTTGGCGGGATTGGTGGAAAACTGAAACCGAACGAATTGCCGGGTGCTTCGTTGCATCGGGAAGCGATTGAGGAAGTTGGGTCAGACGTGGACATCACAGATTATCGCGGGAACGAGACGATTTTGATGGACTCGGAGTCCATTGAAAAAATATCTCTTACTACCGATCTGACGAATGAGCCTCTGCCCATCATCATCTTTCGCAGTCCGCGCGCCGAAGCCGGCCGCAAACCGTTCACCAATGTCTTGATCTACGTCGGAAGGTTTACTTCTGGCGAGATAAGGCCGATCGACGACCCCGCTCTGATTGAGTTGGGCGCAGACTTGCTTTTGCAGCTGGCGGAAAACCCAATGTCAGTCAAAGAATTTCAAGAAGCAGGCGGAAAGATCACTTCAAGAATCAATCTGCCTGACGATGGAATTCTCAAACCGATTGGCACGGCCATCGCCACCGCTCGCTGTTTGAAAGCAGGCCTACTGACTTCCCGAATTCTCGACTGAAAAGGAGGAAAAGCCATGAAGATCATAAGGCTGGAAAACACCAGCTTCGGCTTTTCTTCCTTGCGGGAAGAGGAAGTCGATAAGCTGGTGGAGTTTGATTCCGACAGCGGAGCATTGAAAGTTCATACCTTGCAATCTCCGCAGCAAATTCCTTTCGGTTCGGTCCAATCCGATCTGATAGGGCAGCTTGTCGGACAGAAGCTACATGAGGGATCAGTGCGTATTATTCACAATTCGCCCGTCCCGAACGCCTATTCTGCCCCGTTCAAGATTTACCTCGACATCACGCTGGCTTGTTCGCTCCAATGCCCGTTCTGTCTCTCTGAAGCGGGGCACGGCCAGAAAGCATCTTTGCCCGTGTCGACGATTGAGAAACTTGCAGCAGAAATTCAGGAGTTGGGTGTGATGTACGTCAAAATCGGTGGTGGCGATCCTTTCCTTCATCCCGATTTTGAAACCATTATTAACCTGCTCCGTTCAGCCGGATGCTTTCTTACTACTAGCACAAACAGCGCGGTGGTAACGCCGCAGGTAGTTGACTTGCTTGTTAAAGCCGGAGTGCGTACTTCAGTGAGTATTGAAGGTATGGAAGCGGTCAACGACAGCTTGCGCGGTTCCGGTCATTTCCGGAAAGCACTCGCCGCTCTTGAAACGCTCAAGAAAGGCGGTGTCAATGTGCTTTTACGGACTACGCTGTTGCGACAGAACCTGGACGATGTTCCGGAGTTAGTAAAACTGGCTAGAAACAGAGGAGTAAAAATCAAATTCTCCTACTGCCGACCGGCTGGTAGGGCTGTGCGAAATCAAACAATGCTAAGCCCTCAAGACTCCCCGCGCTATCTTAAGGTACTGGAACACCTTAATAGCCCGGAAGTGCTGTCACACGTGTTGATGGACGAAGGCATGATGTCCAGCCAGCCAGCTGAGGTGTTGCAGAAACTCTTGCGCGGACGAATGTGCGGAGCGGCTAACCGATCTATGCACATTGATGCCAACGGCAAGGTAAGTCCCTGTGTTTTCTTCGGCCCAACTTTCTCTTTTGGAAAAATCTACCAAGATGGAACTATCAGAGATTTTTGGCAAGGAAAAGTTGGGAACAAATTCCAAACCGTTCGAGCGATTCGTCAGCCCCATGAATGCGACAGTTGCAGTCGTTTCTGCAAAAACGAATGTCCAGCTAATCGCTTCTACTTCTGGGACAACTACGATCAGCAGGATCCCAACTGCCTCTATGAGGCGATGCGGAAAGGCGGTAGTTCAACCATCTGAGGCGGCGGGATGCATTTCTTGCCGCCTCTTTTTCAGAAAAGGAGGAAAAACCATGAAACGAAAGATAGAGAGGTTTGTTGTTGTAACACCTCGCGCGGTCTCTCCAGCCGGAACTCCGCCCCGCATTCACCCGCCGTTGGGAGCCATTTCTGTTTTGGCGGAAGCTAGAAGAAATGGCTATGAGGCGCTTCTCTTTGATGCGGCGGCCGAGGGATTGAAAAAGGGCATCCTTGATTCTTCCTATAATCCGGTAGTGATTGAGGAACTTGACGGGATTCCTTATTGGAAAACTGGACTGCGGATTGAAGAGACCGTAGCTGGGGTGGTCAAGCTCACGCCGGACGTAATCGGAATGAGCTGCTGCACGGTAGTTGATCGCGGCGAAGTGGCAAAAACAGCCAAGGCTTTAAAGGAAGCATTTCCCGCAACGCCCATTATTCTAGGCGGACACGAAGCTTCGCAGTGGTACGAAGAAATCCTCGGCAATACTCCGTTTCCTATCGGAGAGATTCCGGCCGTTGACTATGTCGTTGTTGGTCCGGGTCAGCCGGTGCTAACTTCTCTACTGCGCTATCTTGCCGAACCAGCTATGGGTAATTTGCGTGCAATGTGTTTCATCGCATAAAAATGTGTTTCATCGCATAAATCTGATACACTTTAATATAAGGAGACGTGCCAGAGTGGTCGAATGGGGCGGTCTCGAAAACCGTTAGGCCTTCACGGGTCTCGGAGGTTCGAATCCTCCCGTCTCCGCCAATTATCACTTTTTGGACGAAATCCGAACTTTTTTTGACGAAAATCCGGACTGCGACTTTTAATTGCTGCCCGCAGGGCGGCAATCCCGCCCAGCCCAGATTTTTTTTCGGCGGACGGGCTATTATTAAATTCAATAGTCGCCCTTGCCCCACCGCACCGTGCGCGGTCGACAAAAAGGAACTCCCTTGATTTTTATTGCTAGAAATTAAAATATTTGGTATCATAATAATATAGATAACTTCTCAACAATAATGTTATATCAATAACATAGTATATATAATATCATAACACAATGTCAAAAACAATATCAATAATTGCGAAAAACATAAAAAGACTTAGAAAAGACAAGGGTTTATCACAGGACAAGCTGTCAAGGTTAGCAGATGTGGCTCATGCCACAATTATTAAAATTGAATCGGGCGGAATAAAAAGCCCGACGATTGATACAGTGCAAAAAATTGCTAATGCCTTGGGTGTTAGTTTAGATACTTTAATGAAAAAATAAAATTATGCCAAAAATAAAAGATTTACCAGAAGAAGAAAGACCAAGAGAAAAATTGTTAAAATTTGGACCGGAATCATTGTCCGATAAAGAGCTTCTGGCAATTTTAATTGGACACGGACTGAAAGGAAAATCAGCAATAGAAATGGCTGAAGACTTACTAAATGAATATAAAGATCTGAAAGGGTTGGCTGGCCGCCGTTTAGATGAGTTTATGAAAATTAAAGGAATTAAAGAGGCAAAGATTATAAAAATTGCTACGGCATTTGAAATAGCGAAACGAATTTATTTTACATAAATTATGTCAAAACAGGAAAATAAAATCTCAATAACTAACCCTTTTCAAAATATGAAGCATATCAATTATGCTTTGGTTGAATCTACGCGTCCAATGATGTACAAAGCATTAAAATATTGGGGCAAAAAACCGCACAATATTTTTCGCAAATACATAGAGAACTATACAAAAGAAAATGAGATTGTACTAGACGCTTTTGCAGGAAGCGGTATCGCTCCATTGGAAGCAATACAGATAAATAGAAAAGCTGTCGCGATAGATCTCAACCCCATATCCACCTTTATGATTGAGATGGTCGCTAAACCGCTTAATTATTCAAGGTTTGGAAAATACTACACAGAAATATTGGATAAATTAACAAAGAAAGAAAAAGAGATTCGTGTTTTTATTACGAAATGCAAAAAATGTGGAAACGAAGCTCGAGTTACCGGCGTTCATTGGAACGGCGAGAATCCGATACTTATAAGGTACGAATGTTCTTGTACTAAAGGTAATCAAAGCAAGGAGCCAGATGATTTTGATAAGCAAATTATCAAAAAATCAGAAAACTTGAAAATTCCTTATTGGTATCCGAAAGACGATTTTCCAAAAACTAATTTTTTCAAGTCTGTACGCAAGGGAATTGGAAATCAGTATTATAAACTTTGGACAAACAGGACGCTTTATTTAGTTTCTTTTTTGTATAAAGAAATTGAGAATATTGACGATGAAGAAATAAAAGATTTTTTGAAATTTGCTTTTATTTCAATGATTCATCTTGCATCAATTATGGTTTCGGCAAGAAGACCAAAAAGCAAAAGACCAGATTCTGGTAGCTGGGGAAGACCTGCGTTTATTTTACCAAAAAGACATATGGAGCAGAACCCTGTAATTTTATTTCAAAGAGCGGTTGAGGGTAGACAAGGCATAATAAAAGCAAAAAAATCATCAGAGAAATTACTTGCGAATAAGGTAAGAATAGCAAAGAACTTTCAAGAATTAGCTAGCGACAAAAAAGACAAAAATTTACTCATTTTAACAATTGACGCTTTGGATTTATCAAAAAGTATTCCTGAAAATAGCATTGATTATGTTATAACAGATCCGCCCTATGGTGGACTTATCCAATATTTTAGCTTGAGCAGCCTTTGGGCAATTTGGCTAAAGCACAATAATAAAAGATTTGAAATCCCTTATGAGGATGAGATAACTATTGAACACAAAAAAGATTTTGAGCGATATCATAATCTTCTTACAAAGGCATTGCGCGAAATTTATAAAGTCCTAAAGCCCGGACATTATTTAACCCTAACTTTTCACAACAGAGAAATTAATGTTTGGAACTCTGTTATTAAAGCCGGAGCATATTCGGGTTTTGTTTTTGAAAAGATTTTATACCAACCCAACAAGCGAGCTTCTGAAGCAGGAGTTGCTATGCCATACGGCAGTGCAATAAGTGATTATTATTTGCGATTCAAGAAATCCGAAAAAGCCGGAATATCTTATCGTCAGAAAATGAATAAAGAAGAATATGAAAGAATTGTCGTTAAGGCCGCTAAAGACATTATTGCATTGAGAGGCGAGCCAACAGAAATGACTTTTATTCTAAATGGTATTTATACCGAACTATTTTCAACAGGACGATTTTTTGAGGGTAGCCACGACGATATTATAAATATTCTGAAAGACAATATTGGAAAGGTCTTTGTTCTTATCGAGAGTAGGGAAGGTAAATTGGGGCCTAAATGGTGGTTAAAAAATCCAGAAGATATGCTTTTCAAACAAGTGCCTTTATCAGATAGGGTTGAAAAAGTGGTACTTGATATGTTGCGTGGAAATATTAAAGTTACTTTTGATGAAATTCTACAAAAATTATTTATTACTTTTCCAAACGGATTAACACCCGATACGAAGGGTGTCATAGAAGTATTAAAGGAATATGCGACAACTACAGGTGATGGTCGCTGGCGATATAAACCGGAAGTAAATTATAGAGATTCAGAGCATAGTGAAATGATTTACTATTTATCCGAGATTGGTAAGAAGGCTGGTTATAAAATTTGGATTGGAACTAAAGAACAAGGTGATACTTTCAGAAATGAAAAACTTTCAAAATATTGTACTGTACCGAATCTTAAACTCTCCGAATTTTCTGATAAAGAACTTCGCCGAATTGCTATGATAGATGTTCTTTGGTATGACGATTCTTCTATTAAATATGTTTTTGAGATTGAAAACAGCACAAGTATCACATCGGCGATAGAAAGAGCTTCGCATATTCCAGAAGAATACGATGTAAAAAGGTTTATTGTTATACCAGAAGAAAGGCAAAAAATGCTTGAAAGAAAAATGAATGAACCCATGTTTCAAGAGGGATATAATAAATATAAATGGCAAACTATTCATTATGATGCCCTAAAAGATTTTTACAACCTTTACAAAGGTAGTAAAACGCTCAAGCACGACGATTTGTCAAACTTGAAATAGGATTATGACAAAAAAGAAACTACAAAAAAAAGCGAAATATGATAAGCGTAACACTCTCAACGATTTAACAGGTAGAGAGTGGTTATTATTAACAAAAAGCGTCTGGATAAGCGAAAAGTGCGCCGATGATAAATTTGCATTTCAACATCCAGCTCCTTTTTTAATTAACGATATTAAAAAACTGGTTAGATTTTTTACTAAAAAGAATATGACAGTTCTTGATCCATTTTGTGGTTCAGGGACAACTTTGGTTGCATGCGCGCAAGAAAGTAGGAAAGGAATTGGAATAGATTTAAGTAGAAAATATTGTCAGATGACCAGAAAGCGTTTACAGGATTTGAAGCTCAAAAAAAATCAACAAGTCATTTGTGGTGATTCGCTTAAAAAAATATCTCAAATAAAAGGAAAGATTGATTATTGCGTAACTTCGCCCCCCTATCACAATATTTTAAGACATAATGGGGGTGGATTAAGAGAAGCAAAAGGTAAAGATGTGCGGAACGGAGCGCGTCTTGGTGTGGAGTTTTACTCAAATGACAAGCGAGACCTTGGCAACCAAGCAGAATATAAAGATTTTTTAAGGTTATTAAAAGCGGTTATGACAGAGGTATATAAAAAATTGAGAGATAAAAAATACTGCTCAATTATTATTAGTGATTTTACAGTAAATAAAAAAGAAATGAACGCGAGCGGCGATGTTATAAGGCTTATGCAGGATGTAGGTTTTAGTTTTGAAGGGGCGGTTGTGCTTGTTCAGGACAATAAACCACTTTATCCATTTGGTTATCCGTTCGCATATAAAATGAATCACCATCACCAATATATTTTGAATTTTAGGAAGTCATAATAAAATTGGGCATTGCTCAAACGACAATGCCCAATTGACGGGAAGAAACAGCGATTGGTTAATCCCTTTCTTCGTTTCTATCTCCATTGGCAATTACCGGGCACGTTAAACGGCCATCCGAGGTGACAACATTATTTTGCCACTGAAGAGGTCTGAGATTGTAGAGAGAGTCACTGCCTCCGGGGGTGATGTGGTCAATCTCCCAACCATAAGAGGAGTTTCTATCTCCATGCTTATCTCTTTTTATCCATGCGCCGCATTGATCTTTCCTGAATTTGGAAGAATCATATCCAGGCACGACTTTGCCCTTTTCCCATACCGCTTGTATTGTTTCTTCTGAGTGTTTTTCAAGCATGATATTTCAGTAATCAATTAGTGATTATTAAGCAAAGTTTTCACCAGTCGACCTTTACATCAGGTTTTCACTATGCTATACTGATTTTATCATAGTGATAATATACTTGTCAATCATTTTGGTAATGCTATAATAACAATATGAAAACAACAGAAGACCGCTACAAATTTATAGGGGCTAAAATCCGAGAAGCAAGAGAGTCTCTTTCTATGTCACAAAAATCTCTCGCCGAGGTATTAGGTTATGAATCGGCTACTGCAATTTCTCTTATCGAATCAGGTGAGCGTAAAGTAAAAATTGAAGATCTGGAAAAATTAGCCGAAGTACTGAAGAGAAGCTTGGAATACTTTTTAGGTAAAGAGGGCAAGGAAATAGATATTAAAGTGGCATTAAGGGCCGCTAAGGATATACCTGATGGCGATAAAAAAGTAATTGAACGAATTATTGAATTAGCAAAACAAAGACATGGAAACAGAAATACAAAATAAGCCACGCATTGGTGTTGCTAGAAATTTAGCGCGCAAACTTCTTAAAGATGCTGGATTAGGTAATCCTCCAATTTCACTTCAGAAATTAGGTGATTATTTAGCAACGAAATATAACTTACAGCTTGAGGGTATTAAGGATTTTAGCGATAAGACTTCTGGTGCGACCGTGACAGTCAATGACACTCCAACTATTGCTTTCAACAAAAATCATAGGTGGTATAGGCGTCGTTTTACAATAGCGCATGAAATAGGGCACTATATCATGAAGACGGGACACGACAGTATCGCGTCAGCATTAAACAGCACAGATCCTGTAGAGTTAGAAGCAAATGAATTTGCCGCAGAACTTTTAATGCCACTTCAACAATTCAAAAAAGATTGTAAAAACGGAATAAGTTCGATAGACGAACTTATGGAAAAATACCAAGTTAGTAAAGAAGCGGCAGGTTGGCGTTTAGTACACTCCGGAGCACTGGGGAAATTATAATTTAATAAAATAATTAGTTATATAACAATTAAAATTATGAAAAATAGAAAAGGGCAACCACAAAAAAGAGGTACTGCGTACGAAAAGAAGAAAGCGAAAGACCACGGAGCAAAACGTATTGGAGGACCGGGAAATCCTGATGCTAAAAAAGGAAATTAAAAGTTGGAGATAAAAGATTGGCAAAGACCAGTTCCGCGTCCTGAAGTTGTCAAAGCACGACGAAAAGGCGTAACCAAGTTTATCAGTAAAAAAGGTTTTACTAATCCAGCTTTAGAGTACGGTAAAAAACGCAAAATGAAATTATACAAAGGGAAAAAGAGATTGGTATAATTTGACTTAACCCACCCGCCACCCTTTTTAATAATAGCCCGTCCGCCGAAAAAAAATCTAGGCTGGGGGTGGGAAGCGTTTCCGAAAGAAATTTGCGAAGCAAATTTGCCAAAGCCAGCAAAAATTAAATCCTTTTTAATTGAAAAATTTTTGTTGGCTTTGGCGGTCGGCGTCAGCCGACTTTTCGGAAACGCTGGGCGGGATTAGTCCGCGAAATCCTGTGGATTTCGCTCAAACATTGTTCGAACTTCGTCCAAGAAACACCGCCAAATGTAACTTCAGCGTCCGAAAGGGCGGAAATGGCCGCGCGCCTGGTATTGCGAACGCGAAGCGTACGCTCCGAGAATGTACCAACGCGAACCAATACGCCTCGCGCTCCTTTCAGTCGTCGGGAGACATAACAGGAATTTAACGAAAAAATGCTCGGCTCGCAATTTTCCCAAATTTTCTCCGCTACGCTCCGAAAACTTCTTTTATCCCTAATGTTATATTCAATATTTTTCTGGGGCTAAAAGAAAAGATAGAGCTTGGAATTTTCCAAAACATTTGTTAATTTCACACCACTTATTATTCTTATGATTAATTTTTCAAAATTTTGGAACAAAAGCGGAAAGCAATATCATGAATATGCTTTAAACTTTCCACAATACAAGCAAACAAACAAAAAACTTGTTGAAATTGGAGATATAAAAGCTAATCAAATAGTCGTTGATCTTGCTTGTGGAACCGGTTTGACTACAAAAGAAGTTTTGAAAAATTGTCCTAATGTTGAAAAAGTTTATGCAATTGATTTTTCAGAAAACATGATTAATGTTGCTAGAAAATTTCTTCAATCAAAAAAAGTCGCTTTCATTGTTGCTAATGCTCAAGATTTAGATAAATTCATTTCAGAAAAAGTTGATGTGGTCCTTTGTAATTCTGCTTTTTGGCAATTCCAAAATCAAAGGCAAGTTCTCAATGCAATTTCAAATGTTCTAAAAACTAACGGAAAACTCATTTTTAATTTGAACCAGCAATTCTTTGATTTTGGAAAATCAGAACCAAATCAGAAACTCTTAATTGATACCATCTTTTCTGAAATGAAAAAAAGAGGTTATGAGCCCAGCAACAAAATTAAACTGAAGATTGATAAAGAAAAAATTGAAGAGTTATTTTCTCACGCAGGATATACTCTTGAAAAGACTGAAACTATAAATATTGGACCAAGAAAATTAGATGACTTCTTCAATTTTTTCAAAATTCCAGCAACCGCAACTTTTTTTGAAAATGTATCAAAAGAAGAACAAGAACAAATTCTTAGCTCTGCTTATGAAAAACTGAAAAATCAAATCAAGCAAATAGAGAATAATAAATGGATTTATTTTGTATTTAAAAAAATTCCAAGCAATAATGATTAACCCCCCAGAAAAATACTCTGAAATTTCCCTTCGGGACGTTGCATTAAATTTCAGCCCCTCGGGGAATATAACAGCGGATAAAAGACTACGAAACCTTGCAGGTTTCTCCGTCCAAATTTGCTTCGCAAACTTCTTTTATCCGCAAAACGTTATACGCCATTCCCCCTTCGACTCCGCTCGGGGTCATCCCGAGCCTGTTGAGGGATGAAGTTTCTACATACGTCACGCTACCTCAAACCTTAGTTTGATGATATTCTGGAGCGTATGGATACTGGATTCGGTAGCCCCGACAATACGTCGGAGTGTATTCACCTATTACCAAATGAATCTTAGCATAAATAAAATACCCCCGCATCTGTCAGATGACAAAATGCGAGGGTAATTTGACGAATCCAAGGGCTAAAACCCAAGATCCAAAAGGATCAAAGATTCAAAAGCCCAAAGGACTTATTTGCTACTTGCGAAGCGAACCGCGGGTCTGCGGCCATCCCAATCATTGCCGAGCCAGTTCCAGCTCAGCGCCACCCTGCCATCGAACACGAACAGATGCGGGACGTCGAGGTGGCCATCACGGCGGTTCAGCACGACCGACTTCCAGAAGTAAACGACCTTATTGCCGAATGCTTTCTTGAAAGCGGCGCCCCCCATCTTTTGAATGGCCAGGGCATCTTGCAGGTTTCCACAGGACTTGAGCATGTGATTCTGCTTGAGATAATCGTAGATAACTTGGCCGGTGGTCATACCGCCGTTTTTTTGCTTATTGTGCAACCACAACGACACATCCTTGATCGTGTCATATCCTGTGCATTCCAGCTCAGGATGCATGACCTTGCCCATCCAGTCAGGATAGACTGGTCGAATCGAGCGGTCTACATAAACGACGGTACTGATAGAAATTTCCTCCTTCGGTTCGGCAAGCCCCATAATCAGTTTCGTAAATCCGGTTTGCAGTTCCCGGCCATGACGTACGACACGCTGCAACTGCGCTTCGTCGAGACCGCATTTGTCTAGCGCTGTCCTTGCTTGCCGGATAATTTCTATGCCCGGCCCACTTTCGGATGCGATCAATGTTTTTGACATTGCCATCATCCTCCTTCTTGATTTAAGGTTATTTGACTACCACCATGACAGCCATAGCAAACAAACGTCTACATGTAAACGCCTATTTGCTAGAGCTATCCAAGTATATGCAAGTAGCTGTTAAAGTGCATAAATTAACAGGGGATACTATCATGAAACCATTGTTTTGTCAATGGTAAATATTCACAAATGATAAACAATAGAAACTGACGAAGAAATAACAATAATTAAAAATTAAATTTGTCCGAATAATACTCGCTATCGCTCGCGAATTTATTGACATCAGCTAACAGCGTGTATGCGGTTCGGACTTTTCCAAAGCCCTCTCCCATATTTGCCTCCGCTACGCTACGGCAAACATCAGATATGCTGATACGTTATCGGAAATAATTAAAAGTTTTTTATCTGCTACGCGGATAATTATTTAGGGCTATTTTTTATTTTTTTAACGCAAAAACCCTGTCAAATTAATTTAGAAATATCATTAACGCAAAAACCCTTGACAAAAATGGGGGGGGTAATGATAAGGTGTTGTTAGTTCTTTAACATCAAAAGTAAGGAGGGTGGAGACGTGGAAATACAAAAGTATCAGTTATCTCCAAATGTCCGCATCATATCTGATTCTGAATCAGAAACAGCGATGGTTTATCATGCGTTGTATGGTAATCCTCGGATTGTCAATGACGAAGGTTTGCGATTTCTAGATTTCTTCAAGCAGCCGGCTAGCGTGGAAGAAATATCTGAAATCTGCGACGACGATCCGGGAGATACAATTCAAGAATTTGCCGAGATTTTCTTTCTTGTGAGGCCTGGCACTGACGAGAAAAAATTCCTGTGTGAGAAAAAAGAACAGCAACTCACCCATGTGCAAGCGCGGCGGACGGTTGACCGGATGGGCCTTGCAATCAGCGATTCGTGCAACTTTGGATGTACACACTGCATTCACTTCCAGCCCGCGACCAACTTTGACCAAGTGCTGCCGATGTATCAACGAGCGACTCCACAGCTCAATATGACTTGGGAAACTGCAAAACGATGTGTGGACCATTACGTTGCGTTGATGAGAGAGCAAGGAAGGAATCATGGAAAGATACATTTCGGAAACGCAGAACCGTTAGTCAACTGGTCTGTCATCGAGCAAGTGCTTGAATACTGTGATAAGATGGACAATCTCTCGTTTGAGTTCGCCATCAATACAAACTTGGTACTTATGACAAAGCAGATCGCCGAGGCATTCAAAAGGTATAAAGTCCGCATTGCAACCTCACTTGATGGCACTCAAGCAGCAAATGATGCTATCCGTGTCACAAAGGGCGGGCAAGGAACATTTGCCCGAATCCTTGAGAAATTCGATCTTCTATCAGAGATTGGCTATCCACTTGATGGATTCAGTATCACTGTCACAAGGGGCAACTTCGCGCTCGTTGACACAGACATTCTCGACTTGGCGATCAAAAGAGGAATGACTTCAATCGCTTTCGATTATGACCTTATTGGCTTGATTCACATTTCAGTTGAGGAACGAATTGCAAAACTCATGCGGCTTAAAAAATACGCCAATAAATACGGCGTTGACTTCTTCGGAACATGGGATTCTCCGTTTCGTAATCTGACATCAGAAAGTCTATTGTCTGGAGATCACGCGTTTTGTGCCGCCGTTCAAGGCAAGGCTCTGGAGTTCAACGTGAATGGCAGTATCAAAATCTGTAGTCACACCACGACGACGATCGGGCATCTCGACAGCTTCGATGAGATGTTCGGAAAAAATGGTAGTTTAACACAGATTGTTGCCAATCGTTTTCCGGGGACAGATGAATACTGTTCTGGGTGCGAGATTGAAGGTCCGTGCGGTGGACAATGCCATGTAACTAGAGAGATCGTTTCTAGTTCAACAAATGAAGAGCGACAAAAACTTTTTGCTGACATGTGTAACTTCTATCGTGCAGTCACAAAAGCTCTTGCGATAGAGTATATCCGGTCAAACGGAACTGCGGCGGTCGGCAACCGTCAAACCTGCACCTTATGAAAGGAGGTGAGCCAGATGAGAAAGATCAAGATCAAAAAGATCAAGATCGCCAAGGTGGTCCCCCTGCCTTCGGGAGCATCTTTCCCCGGCAAACGAACCAGCTGTAAGTAATTGCAGCCCGTGGGGTTAAGTGCGCAAGTATTTAACCCCACCTTTTTTATCCCATTGCACTATGAGCTCATTGATATTTTTTTCCGGATCATCTGAGTTTGCCGCCCAATAAAGTGCGTTGAGATAAAAAATAGCGTGTACTAATTGATATTTTCTCTGAAATAATTTTTTATTTTTTATAAGGTCAGATTTTAAAATCGTTGCAATTAACCTATCCATATAATCAGATTCAAATGTTTCATCGGCTCCCTGTTCTTGGTAGGCTTTCGCGCATTCTTGGTAATAAAGGAGGCGAAAAAGATCATAGTCAGGATCACCAAATAATGCCAACTCCCAATCAATGACCCCCGTTAAATTTTTACCATCCGTAAGTAAATTATGAATAATAAGATCGCCGTGAACTAAGGTAATTTTTATTTTAGTAGTGAATAGATTTTTAATTTTGGAATTATTAAGTATTAAAGATAAATCCTCTAATATTTTATTTGCTTGCTCAAATTTTTTAATATCAATAATTTTCTGTTTTATTCCGTCTGTAAGATAATCCAAAAAAAATTTATATTTTTTACCTGTTTTTACCGAATAAATATTATTCTTTATTATAGTTCTTTGGTATTGAAGAAATTCAACGACTTGTTTGACGATATCCTTTTTGCTGCTTAATGAAAGGCTTCTCCAAGTTAAATCCATTGTCTGTCCGGAAAGACGATTTTCAACCATAAAAAATAATTCATCAATTTTTCCATTCCATAAAACTTTTGGTATTAATCGATGATTAAGTTTTTTTAAAAAATTTGCCTCTCTTACTAAAAGTTTTGGGTTATCATCTCTAAAGCGGATAACATAATTATCTGAGAAAAAAACTTTATAGTTAGTGCCGCTTGGCGCAACCAAAAAATTTTCTCCTATGGGTATGGCAAATTGTTTCTTAATTTTTTTAATTCGTAAAATATAGTTTTCCATAACAGAATTTTATCAAAAATAATAATATTTGTCATTTTTTTAAAAATTTTAAAGATTGAATTTTAACTTATTTTAATTTATAATATCAGTATATATGGTACGATTTGAAAAAAATAAAAAATAGCCTTAAATAATTATCCGCGTAGCAAAACAAAAACTTTTAATTATTTCCGATAACACGACATATCTGGTTTTTGTTTTTTACAAAGCCCTCTCCCATATTTGCCTCCGCTACGCTACGGCAAACATCGCATACGCGCAAACGTTAAACGAAATTTTGTTCAAAAATATTTTTTCATTTTTTATTGAGCCCTTTTGAAATTTTTTTGGAAAAGAAAAAGTGCACCTCAATTACATGAAGTACACTCGATATTCACGAGAAGGATTTGCTAATGCAAATTGTCCGGGTCTATTCCGTCTTTCTCCAATTCTGTGCGTTGCACAAAAACGGGGAAAAATTGATTGAAGGTCCTTATGGGCTTACCATTTCTATCGTAAGCCGTTTTGCCTTTGCGTCTTGTGGCCCAACTAATGCTCGCAAATCCTTCGAGATCAGTATTCGTGAGGAATACTTCGCCCTTTCTCAACTCGGGATGCTTTTTGTTAAAGGTCATTTTATCCTCCTTGTGGGTTTTAGGTACAATTGACGCCAAAACTAGCGTTCAAAATAGTATTGCAGAAAACAGCTTTACCATCAAGTACACGCCCAAAAAATTTCAAAAGGGCTCTTTTAATAAGGTAAATACTTTTGAACAAATCTCAAGCCCCGCTGCGCTCTCACTACGCTATCGCTCCGTTCGGGTCGTTTAACAAGGTGTATCTGGTTCGTCCCTCGACTCGGGGCTCACCCAAATTTTATTTATTCTTTTCTTTTTAATTTTAATAAGGTAGAATAAAAAAAACTTCTAATACACCGAAACGTTAAACTCAATTGAAAAATGGGGGCTTATCGATAACTTTATATTGTTTCAAAATTTTTTAATTGTAATATGAAAACAGATTTGGTAATTGCAGGATACATTATTCATCAAAACAAAGTTTTGCTGATTCATCATAGAAAGCTGGATTTATGGCTTCCTGTTGGTGGTCACATTGATGAAAATGAAACACCTGACCAAGCATTGCTTCGCGAGATTAAAGAAGAAATAGGCATTGATGTTGAAATACTTAATCAAAGTGGTATGCCTATAGATGGCAATATTAAATCAAATCTCGCTACGCCATTTTATGTAAATGTTCATTCTGTTGGTGACCACGACCATTGTTGTTTTTTCTATGTTTGTAAAGCCATAAATCCAGAGCAATTACAAATAAATAAGGAATTAAAAAATTTTGAGTGGTTCACGAAAGATGATTTAAATAAAGAACACGTTCCTGTTGATGTAAAAAATCAAGCTCTAAAAGCATTTGAATTATACAATTATCTTTAAAAGTAACGCCCCCATTTTTCAACTTCTCCCTTCGGTCGACCACGTTGCACTCTCACTCCACTTCGTTCCGTTCGGGTAGTTTAACAGCGATTAAGAGGAAAATCCCTTGCAGGAATTTTCCCAAATTGAATTTTTGGAGGTCGCTACGCTCCACTCTCAAAAATCCAACTTCTCTTAATCGCGATGTTAGCAGAAATTCTGAATTCGCCTAAATGCAAATATTTATATTTTTTAAAAGTTTTTAAACACTATGGCAACAGTAAAAGTTTTAATCGAAGGCTACGCAAAACCGCTTGATAAAGGTTGGAAGGCTAATTCAACCGTGTGTTTGGTTACAACCAGAGATAAAAAAATCATTACCGACCCGGGATGCAATCGTGAGGCATTACTAAAAGCATTAGATGATGAAAACCTAAAGACTGGTGATATTGATTATGTTTTTTTATCTCATCGCCATCCAGATCATGTTTTGCTTGCTGATCTTTTTGAAAACGCAAAATACATCACCTTTGATACTAATTTGATGTACGATAAAGATGTTCTTCTTGAGTTTGACAAACATGCTTTAGGTGAAAACATCGAAATTGTTGATACCCCAGGACATGTGAATGAACATCTTTCCCTCATTGTTGATACTTCGGAGGGTAAAGTCGCAATAGCAGGTGATGTAATTTGGTGGCTTGATACAGAAAAACAGGTATTTGACTTACATCAAAAAGACCACAATCAAGCGGTTGATATGGACATGAAGACGTTAGTTGAAAGCAGAAAAAAACTTTTAAAAAAAGCTGATTACATCATTCCTGGTCATGGAAAGAAGTTTAAAGTGGATAAATAGGGACGGCGAATTCAGAACTTGCTCCCTTTGGTCGCACCCCGCTGCGCTCTCACTTCATTGCATTCCGTTCGGGTCACTTAACAAGGGATATACGGTTCGGGGCTCGGCTCGCCCCTCACCCAAATTTTTCTTTCGCTACGCTACAGAAAAACTTCGTATATCCCCAACATTATGCGAAATTCAAAACCTCGCCTTTAAGGAAGAGCCCACTTTAGAAAGTATTTTAAATCTATTACAATAACCATATATTATGAAGTTAAAAGATAAAATTATCGTAATAACCGGAGCAAGTGACGGGATTGGTAAACAGAGTGCCCTAAGACTTGCAAAGGAAAGTAGCAAATTGGCTCTTATCGCAAGAGATCAAACTAGACTTGATGAAGTTGGCAAAGAAGCAAGGAAACTCGGAGCAGTTGAGGTTAAAACTTATGCTTGCGATATTCGCCAAACTGACAAGTTGGAAACTACAATAAAATCCATCATCTCCGACTTTGGAACTGCTAATATTCTTATTAATAATGCAGGTATTTGGCAAAAACTTATGCCTGTTGATGAAGTTTCGAAAGAAGTCGTCGATGATGTAATTGGAACCAACTTGTCAGCGCTAATTCACATTACGCGTTTACTACTTCCCACTCTTCGCACAAGAGATGAAGCCGCAATTATCAATGTAACTTCCAAGTCGGGTGTTGTTGCGCAAGAAGGGCAATCTGTTTATACCGCCAGTAAATATGGTGTTCGTGGTTTTACAGAAGTTCTTAAACTTGATTTGAAAGATACTAATATTAAGGTTGCTGGGGTTTATCAAAGTGGCACTAACACTAAAATGTTTGAGAAAACTGGTGATAATTTTTCTACTGAAAAATTTACCAATCCCTCTAATTTAGCCGATGTTATTGCATATATGTTAGCTAAGCCCGATAAAATATGGTTGCACGATGTTCGTGTAGAAAAGTAAAGCGGGCTCTTTTATATTTAATAACGGCGAGGTTTTGAACTCAAGGGGACGTTGCACTTTCGCTCCCGCTGGTCGCTCACCCTCGCCTAACAGCGGATATGAAGTTCGGCTCTTGCAGAGCCTCAACCCAAATTGCTACGCAACTTCTCATATCCGCAAACGTTGTGCGAAATTGCGAGCCCGCCCCAAGAAACATTATTAAGGAAAGGAAATAACTGAATTATGATGAATAAGAAAATTATATTTATAATTGGAATTTTAGTAATTGCGGTTGTTATATCTGGAGGATATATTTATAGACATAAACCAATAACAACTACAACGCCTACATTACCCTCAACAGAAACAAACTGCACAAAAGTAAACTATCATCTAGATGTAATTGATCTGAGAGGAAAGTATAATGAGAAAGAGAGATTGCTTACTCTAAGTCTACAGGGAATTATAAATAGGGATTCTCCAAAAATATATCTTCTATGGGAGAGCAGAGATAAGTTTGGCAATCCGTCTGAGGAATGGCTTGAATACTATAAATCCAAATGTTGGATCACCTACGACTACATATCCCTTGATTCGGCACTGAAAAAATATGCCGATGAAGTAAATGGTTTTGTTGTCTATGACCCAGAATTTAGGCATTCGATAAATATTGCTACCACGATGGCAGGACTGAACAATACCTTAATTGCTCATCCGGACTTTATATCAAAACTGAAGGCGTTAGGGCTTCCGATGGAGGAAGATTTAAGAGGAAGATGGAAGGATAAATATGAAGCTTATGAATGGCAGCTGGAAAATCTTTTCCCCAGCAGTAATAAAAATATAATTGCCTCTGGCTTGCCTGTGGAAGACCCAAGAACCCATGAGGTAAAGATATGGATGGCAAGGCCCATACGAGATTATGTTATTATGCATCGTGTGGTTGCAGTTGACCTTGTTCCATCACCTAAAGCCCCAAGAGACTATCAATTGCTTGAAAAATATTATCAACAGATGAATCCTTATGCGAGAGTTTTAGGCTATCCTTTTACTGGAGCACTTGAGCGTCCTTATGTAGAGTTTGCTTCCAAACACGGGTTGATTGTTGTGCTTGCGCATGCAACATCAGCGGACTTTTCTATGCATTCGCAGATGCCGGCAAAAACTGTTTACAAACAAGACCACAAAACATCTGTTTCTCTTGACCCAGATAAAATATACATTGCCTTTGCTATGAGCGACCTGGGGCTGAATTCCATGCAGGACAGATATTACGGCGCTTGGGATGACCCTAAGAGGGGGAATTTGCCAGTGAATTGGTGGTTAGATGGAGTAGTTAAAGATTTCTCTCCGGGAATTGTCCAATATTACTATGAAACAAAAACCCCCAATGACTATTTTTATGGAGCTCATGTTGGAGGAAGAATAAGACCGTCAGATTTCCCGGATCTTGAAGACTATCTAAAAAGAAATAAAAAATACCTTGAAGATTGTGACCTTGAAATAGTTGCTTTTTCCAATCACGGCAAAAAAGACGATAATGTTTTTGAGACCTATTCAAAAGTGTTGGATAATTCCATAGGATTTTTCTATGGATGGACTCCCACCCTTGAATTAGGCGAAGAAGCAGCTGGTAACTACTGGATTCTCCATAATAAACCCTGGATTGTCACTAGTTTGGGATTAATGAAGGATGAGGTGAATAAGGTAGATGCATCTGTTCACAAAATTTCTTCTTTCATAGATAAAAATGAAAAGAGACCTCTTTTTATGACCGTGTTAGTTCTTCTTGAAAATCATCCTACGGTTGCTTTCCTTGAAGAAGTTAAAAATGAGTTGGATCTACGCTATCCGGGAGAAATAGAATGGATTAGAGCAGATGAGTTAATTCTTGCAATAAAAGAGCATGCAGAAGCCAAATAATTTTTTGGGCGGGCTCGCAACTCAAATTGCTTCGCAATTTGCCCTATCGGGTCGCACAACAGCGGATAAAAGGCTTCGCTGCGCTTTGCCCAAATTGCCTTCGGCAACTTCTTTTATCCGCAAAACGTTGTGCGTAATGCAAAAAACAGGAGATAATATTATGAAAAAGAACAAAAAAATTATCCTTATTCCAATAATTGGATACTTTGGACTTTGGATATTGGGTAGCATATTTTTTGTTATTTATTTTAAAATATTCAAAGTATCAATGAAACTAAACAATACAGCTATGATTATAGGCATACCTCCATTACTTTCAATATTCACTGTTCCAATATGCAGTTTTGCATCGTTCTTTTTGACAACCAAAATCGTATTAAAAAATTATACAGGGAAAATAGCTTTAGTAAAGCTTTTTCGAATTGGAATTATATCCTTAATATTTACAATAGGACTGGATTTGTTGATAACAGTTGTTACCCAAAAAGTTGATATTCTCATCTTTCCAATTAATGTAATGTATATTCTCGCATGGATAATCATTATTCCGACAATAATTTTAGCTGGTTATCAAAAAACTAAAAATAATCAATAGACTTTAGTTTAAAGTGTTTAATGATTCGTTGCACTTGATTCATTAGTGAAATTATGAAGAAATTATTGGTAAATTTTTAAATAATAAATTGCACTAACGCACAACAGCGGATGTCCGATTCGTGGGCTACTCTATCAGCTACATAATAGTTCCCTATGAAAAAATCACTCCAAAGAATTGAAGATCATTACATGAGGCAGGGATACACTGGTGATTCTTTGCGGAAAGCCCTGCTCAAAGATAAAAACTATCAAAAACTTCTCAGAAAGAGAAAGTCAAAACTAAAAAGAAAAGCAACTCTGACAAAGAGAGAAGAGAAAAAGTACGTCATGTCCGTTGACCAGGACTACGAGATACTCACAAAGGTCAAACAACTCGAAAAGTTGCGACTACAATTGGGAATCTAATCACATAGATTCCCTTTTTTTATTTTTAAAAATATTGTATAATGAATTTATGAAATGGAAAAAATTAAGTTCTAAAATAGTTTATAAAAATCCTTGGTTACAGCTAAGAGAGGATACGGTAATCCGTCCTGATGGTAAAAAAGGAAAGTATGGTATTGTGGAACGGCCACCGGTAAATTTTATTATTGCCAAAGATAAAGATAAATCAATTTTTTTTATTAAAGAGTATAGATACCCAGTTAAAAAAATTATCTTACAGCTACCAGCTGGCACCACGGATAAAAACAAAAGAGCTTTAATTTCCGCCAAACAAGAACTTCTTGAGGAGACAGGATTAAGGGCTAAAAATTGGAAAAAAATTGGTAAGTTTTATATCGGACCGGGACATGAGAGCATTTACACTAATGTATTTCTAGCAAAGGAACTAACCTTAGTAAAAAATAAACCATATCGGCCGGGAGATGAATTGATATTAAAAGTTATAAAGTTGCCTATTGCAAAAATAAAACAATTAATAAAGTTGGGTAAAATTGAATGTGGCATAACTTTAGCCGCTTTAAATTTATATTTTTCAAAAAGTAAAAAATAGATAATAAGCGTAATTAAATAAAAAAGAGGGATCAAAATTATTACATTCTGGTCCCTCGTATTTTTTAACCGACTTCGAAACAAAATGGCTGATCAGCTGGTTTAATGCCGATTCGAAAATCGTCAACCAACTTTTCCAATAATGCGTTTAGGGAAATCTGCCCGGGCATACAGAATTTACAGTGTATGCCCAGCTCTTTCCCAGCGACACTCCGCATGATATCGGAAAAATTGCAACCATCGCTGATTTGACCAAGAACGTATTCTCGTGGCGACTTAGACCGAGTATACGGCTCTCCAATGGAATCACAAGCTCCCACAATACCGAATGGATCGATTGCCGGTCTTACCACTGGGATCAGACAGCGCTTCGGTTGTGTCAATTCTATCTCTCCCCATTTATCCATTGCAATTAGGAGATCGTCGGCGAATGACACATTGAAATCCAACTGGCCATTTTCGATTCGGGAGCGCAATTCACGCAAACTTCCAAGCATTTCGTCGTATTGATAACTTGAAAGTTCTTTGGTTACACCGATACAATCCACCCGCACATCAAGAAAATCAATCTCAAGATCGCAACAAAGTTTCGCCATACCATCTATTTCGGCATAGTTTAACTCCTGTAAAACTATGCCTATTCCGACCTTCAATCTTTCACCTTGCTGCTTTTTGAGAGCTATGATTTTTCTTATTCCGCTCAACACGGCTTCCAAATCATTGGCTCCCAAAGGACGATTGATAAGCCTTGAGTAAATCTCTGGTGTCGCCGCGTGCATACTGATTCTTAACCAAGTAGAGCTTAAGATGGAATCGAGCAGCTCTTGATTTAAATCGTAGAGCGTCCGGCCATTGGTGTAAATCATGGTTTCAAGTCCAATAGAATTGGCCTTGTCCAAAACTGGCTTAATCTTGGCTTGAGAAAGCAAAGTTTCACCACCGCCAGAGAATATAACCTGCCTGGTGCCCAAACCCTTTACCTCCTCCAGAATCTTGCACCATTGATCTGATGTGAGCAAGCGCTCTGCCCCATAAAAGTCAGCGATAGGATTCCTCTGCTTTTGCCCGCCACACCAAATGCACATTTGGCACCTATAAATACAAATAGCATCGGTTGGATGAATTTCCAACATCATTGGGCCTACCATTTCTCCCCTTAATATTTTGGGCAAATATTGAGGATTTTGTTGCATGAAATTCAGCAGGTTGGTGGCAGACTTGATTAACAAAGATCTTGGATACTGATTACTCAGAAATACCATCTTTGCTAATCTCGACTCCCTAATGAAACGATGTGCAGCCAACAATTCCTCTCTTGAAATTTCCCTGTGATGGAGAATTGATTTTGCTTTCCGCACTGGGTCAAAAAAGTATTCGACCAAGACAGGGAAAATCATGCTAAACGATTTGTTGTCTGATATGGCCTCCACGCCCATAAATAATTCATGGGCTTGACGTTCAGCTTCGCTAAGGTTGATAAGACAATCGTGCAAACGATGCATTATATCAACCAGCTTTGTAGCAACGTTGCTTTCCGACATGATCTCACCTCCTTTATAGTCGAAGTTAGTTGTTTTCAAAGAACATGGGACTAATTTAGCCTTTTAAATAAAGTATCACAGCACAAATAATTGGTCAATAATTCAAATAATAATTTGCAATAATTTTGTAATTACAAAAAATATGATACTATTCAAACATAAGGAGTCTTGGCTACGGGGCATTCACCCCCAGCCCCTCTGCCCCTACGCCAAGACAAAAATAAAATTTGTTAATTATAGAAAAGTAACCCGACTAATCGTCGGGAAAAGAAAAGTATACATCATACAACACAGCATATCTGGCAAAAGCACGATTAACATTAATAATGTTTTATTTGAATAATCGGATTGTTCTTTTTAATTTTTTGGCAAAAAGAAAAGGACTATCATCGTCAGATAGTCCCTGTGTGTGAGCGTAGTTATCCACGCAGCGTCTCTATGAAGCACTTGAATTGAACATCCTTAAATAATTTGCGACAGATAATTTGCGTGATCGCTTCGCTTAGCGCGAGCGCTGCAAATGCTGAACCGACCATCAACAAAACTATCAAAACAATTTGATTATTTTTTTCAAGAGATTCCAGTGTACGCCACATAGCACCAAGCGCCACAAACCACCAAAGTATTCCTATTGGAGCAGACACACTGAAAGTTCCTACCTTGCCATCATCTGACCTTAGCCAACCATGACGCTCTTGCCACACTGACCCAATGGTAAGTATCTCCACTACGAAGCTGTAAATCAGAATTACCCATAGTATTGTTATGTCAGTCATCTTATCCTCCTTTCTTTTAAGGTACAATTTTGTTGCGAAATTGTCCTCGTAACTTGGGTTTAATATCGAAATTGATATTTTTGCATTGTAGTAGAAGACTATCCCTCTGTCAAGTCCGAGACCAAAAAATCAAAAAGGACTTCTAATCGGTAAATTTTTAAGGGCAATCAAAACTCGTTCCTTCAGGTCGCGCCCCGCTGCGCTCTCGCCTCCGCTACGCTACAAAAATTTCTTTTATCCCTGATGTTATGTATAATTTATATTTAGGCACAAGAGTTATAAAGTTAACAATCAAAGTTAAATTATGGAAAGAAAAAAAGCAAATTTTTTAATAAAGCGATATCAACTAGAACATTTAGTTCCTCTCGCCTTAACAATTCTTTCAATTTATTTTTGGTTTAACAATTTTCAGCAAACAATTCTTTATTTTGCAGGATTATTTATTAATGTAATCGGATTATTTATTTGGTGGTCTGCAAAAATAACACTTTCTGAAAATTGGGATGCTGGATATGGACAATCAAAAATAAAAAAGTTAGTTACTCGAGGAATATATTCAAAAATCTGCCACCCTCTTTATTGGGGAATAAATTTAACTTTGATTGGACAATGTTTAATTCACCTAAATATTTTTTTAATCATTCTCTCAATAATAATTATATTATATTTCTTTTGGAGAATGAAAATAGAAACTAAGTTTTTGATAAAAACTTTAGGGAAAAAATATTTAGATTATAAAAAGAAAACTTGGATTTAAGTGCCAAAATCTAAACTCAAAATCCTTCGGATTTTGCCCCGTTGCGCTCTCACTCCGCTATCGCTCCGTTCGGGGTACATAACAGGGGATATACGGTTCGCCCCTCGGCCCGGGGCTCACCCAAATTTCAGCTCTTTTTTGTATTCTTTTATGATAAACTTAATAATGAGGAATATAAAAAAGTATCTGAAACTTCAGATACACCTAACATTAGCTGAAATAGTAATAAATTTTATATTATCACGATAAAAAAATATGAAAAATTCCCCAGAATCATTTGAAACATCTGTTCAGATTGATCTGCAAAAAAATAATGATTCTTTACAAGAAATCACAAGACAAGAAGACAAAATCGTGAAAGAGAGAATTGAAACCTCTTTAAATATTGATCACATAACAGAAGGAGCACCTACCTTATTACGCTATTTAAATAAAGAACAGCGCCGAGATACCATAAAGTCATTCGCTCGCTTAGTTATTGAATTAGAGGATAGAATACCAACCTACGATACAATAATTAGTGATGACTCCAGTGGCAGGCTCATATCTCTATTCTTGCGCGAGGTGATTAATAAGAAGAAGGCAGAATTAGAAGAAAAACCCATACAAACCTTTTTTGTTAATGGAGGGCAACACAATAGTGATGAAACTAATGAAGCTATAGATGAATTCATACATAAAAAAACTACTGAAGTCGCTATAAATAAGGTATTGTTAGCAACGGAGTACATACAAAGTGGCAATAGTATACAACAAATAATGAAAATACTAGAAAAATATGGTTTGGATATTGATGTTGCAGCATTGTCTGTAGAGCCTGGTTTTTTTCAACAAAAAGATTCAGAAAGATTAACAGCTTTAAAAAACAAATTGATATATGGAACGGAAGATAAAGCAGGACTTCTATTTCATAGTAAACCCAAAATTACTGGAGTTATAAGGGAGAATAAGACGGGCCATTCTGCCAGTGCGCATCCAGTCAGAGATAAAACAGTTAATCAAAAGGGGATAAATACGGCCAGGCAAGAAATTAAATTTATCGCTGAGGAAATATCAAAATTAATATTACAAAAGAAAGATTAAAACTTATTACTACTTCACACAACAGCGTATATATGATATCCCTCTACGCTAACGCTTCGGGGGACAATTACATGATACGCGGACGTTAAGTGAAATTTTTTCTTCGGCTTGGATGGCACTATTCTTCTTGAAAATTGAAAGATTTATAAGGCGGTTAATAATTTAATAGATATATGATTGATAAAACAAAAAAATAGTCCAAAAATTAAATATTATGTTGTGCCTGAACTTAAAAATTTATTTCAGAATAATGGATTTAAAGTAATAACAACTTATGGTGATTACCAAAAAAATAGTTTAGATATTAATAGTAAAAGGATTATTTTGGTTGTTAAAAAAATAAAAAATAGCCCCAAATAATGTTTCGCCTTCGGCAAAACAAAATTTTAATTATTTCCGATAACAGCGTATATATGATATCCACCTTCGCCACGGCTTCGGCGGACATCGCATGATACGCGAACGTTGTACGAAATTTCGCCCCTCTTAATATGATTACAAAAAAAGAAAAACAATTAGCTATGAAGATATCTGAATATCTAAAAATGAATCATGATCTTGAAAAATCTGATTGTATTTTAGTACTTGGAAGTTTTGATGATAGAGTTGCTGAAAGAGGTGCTGATCTTTATTTGCAGAAATTTGCTCCTCTACTGATATTCTCTGGAGGTCTTGTTAAATTTGCAAAAGATAATTGGGGTGAAACGGAGGCTGATCGTTTTGTAAAAATCGCTACTAAAATGGACGTACCTAGAAAAGACATCCTAATCGAAAATAAATCAACTAATACTGGTGAAAATATTATTTTTACTCATAATTTGCTAAAAGAAAAAAATATTAATCCTGAAAGTTTTATTGTTGTTCAAAAACCATATATGGAAAGAAGGGCTTATGCAACTTTTAAAAAGCACTGGCCTGATAAAAAAGTTTTAATCACTTCACCCCAATTATCTTTTGAGGAATATCCCACTACTGGTATTGATATGAAATATATAATTGAGACTATAGTTGGAGATTTACAGAGAGTAAAGCTATACCCAGAAAAAGGATTCCAGATTTTTCAAGAGATACCTGGTGATGTCTGGGATGCCTATGAACAACTAGTTGCACTTGGTTATGATAGGCGCGTTATAAAAGAATAATCGAGACGAAACATCGCACAACACAGCGTATATGATATAGTAAATACATCAAGCTAACACGGGCTATCCGATTCGCGAGAAAGAATAAAATTATTTTTCCTGCCATGCAATTAAAGTCAATAATTAAATGCCCTTATTGCGGCTTCGAGAAAGAAGAAATCATGCCAACAGACGCATGTCAGTATTTTTATACATGTTCGAAATGTGGAAAACACTTAAAGCCGCAAACGGGCGATTGTTGTGTTTTTTGCTCATACGGATCAAGTAAATGTCCACCAAAACAATCGGAAAGATAATTTTATTTTTAACGCTCACTCACCCAAATTGCTTTGCAACTTCTCATACACGCAAACGTTATCGGGAAAACCCTATCGTCAAAAGCATGCTGGCGATGGACCTCAAAGGCAAATACGGATCCTACCAAATGAAATATCAATGTGGCGGATGTCGCGGTGAAAACTACCAGGTCACCCGAGAACTTCGGTCTCCACACTTCAATTGTGAAGAAATCATCATCATGGGATTTGAACTTACAAAAAATCCGGTGGAAATAAAAAACATTCTTGTTGACAAAAATAATTCATTTATAAAATATCTTTAACATGAAAATTGCAATCATTGCCAGTATTCAGTTCAGTAAAGAAATGGTTGAATACAAACAACAACTTGAAAAACTTGGACACGTTGTCTTTATCCCGTACTCTACAGAAAAAATTGCCGCCAGTGAGATCGCGCTTGAAGAATATATGAAAGAAAAAGAGGCTCACGGGGACATGAAATTCCGTGAAGAAGGGCCCGATCTCATCAAAGACCACTACAACAAAATTCTCAAAAGCGACGCTATCCTGATGTTAAACTATTCCAAAAAAGGGGTTAAAAATTATGTCGGAGGAAACGCGCTCATGGAAATGGGATTTGCTTATGTAAACAACAAAACTATTTTCCTTTTACATGATATTCCTGACATGCCCTACACAGACGAAATTCGCGCCATGCACCCAACAATTTTGCACGGCAACCTCGCGGAGATAAAATAACATTAACTTTCCGCATAAAGCAGACAAAAATGCAAAAACTCTTCAACAGACCGCTACGAATTCTGCTCACAACAAATGGTGTCATTCTCATCGCCGGCGCTATGCTTGGTCCGATTTATGCATTATTCGTGGAAAAAATAGGGGGCGACTTACTTGATGCAAGCTATGCCTTTGGCGTGTATGCACTTGCTGGGGGTATTACAACCCTCATCTCGGGAAAATATGCCGATAAAATAAAAGAGAATGAGCTCATTGTGGTATTCGGCTATGGTCTTATTGGTGTAGCATTTTTAGGCTATACGGTTATCAATTCTATGTGGGGGCTCTTGGCTATACAAATGCTCATTGGATTTGGAGAAGCTATTTACTCTCCAGCGTTTGATGCAATCTACTCAAAACACATCACAAAATTTAAATCCGGCAGGGAGTGGGGAGCATGGGAATCAATGAACTATTTCACTATGGCGATCGGTGCTGTTATCGGAGGGTTTTTGGCCACCCTCTTCGGCTTTAACTTCATGTTCATCACCATGGGACTCATCAGCTTAGGAAGCGCACTCTATATATTTCTCCTGCCCAGAAAAGTATTATAGCTATTTCATATATGAACGCATCAGCAGAAGAAAAAATTCAACAACTGAAATCAGGTGGAGCAAGCAAGCTGCATATTTTATCTGATTTTGACCGGACGCTTACCTACCCAACGCTTGATGGTAAAAAAGTTCCCTCGCTTATTTCTCTATTACGCGACAATAACTTTCTCACTCCGGATTACCCAGAAAAAGCCCATCGACTTTTTAATACCTACCACGCTATTGAGATGGACCCAACCGTTCTGCCTGAGGAAAAAAAAGAAAAAATGAAAGAATGGTGGACAAAACACTTCGAATTGCTCATTGCCTCAGGGCTTACCAAGCAAGATATCCAACAAGCCATGTCCTCACGCAAAGCACGGCTTCGTTTCGGGTGTGATGAATTCTTCAATCTTCTCGATAAACATCAGATACCACTTATTATCATGTCCTCATCAGGTCTCGGCGTTGATTCCATCCAGATGTTTTTAGAAGCAGAAAAAGAAATGCGGAAAAATATTTCTATTATTTCGAATCAATACGTGTGGGACGCAAACGGGAAAGCTACTGCTGTCAAAGAACCAATCATCCATGGCATGAATAAAGATGAAACCATCGTTAAAGATCTTCCAGAAATTTATGCTCGCGTTGAAAACAGAACAAATGTTTTGTTACTCGGCGATAACCCAAGCGACCTTGGAATGATCACCGGATTTCCCTATACCGGGCTACTTACCGTGGGTTTTAGCAGTGAACCGAATCATTTTGATCTTCTGCTTGATGTCGAAAGTTCGCTGAACCCGATTATTAAAATCCTAAAAGACGTGATACAGTAAACATATGAAAACCCTCCTTATTATTCTCTTTGTAGCGGGCATCATCTATGGAGGCTACCGACTCCTGCAAAGCAACACCACAAAAGACACCGCAAATTTTGTCTATGACACGCAAGCGTTAAACACCAAACTGGCGGTAACTCCAGATCTTGCGGTTATGCGGGCAAAAGAAGTGTATCAGCTGGCCGTCAATTCTGGCGAAGACCTCTCAAATGGACCCTGCCTGGATAATAGTCTTATCAACGACTGGGTTCTTGATATTGCCCACAATCCAAGGACAGCTGTTGACGATAACCCAAAAAATCAGTGCCCGGCATACCTCAATGGAACCGCGCATCACTTTGTGGAACTTGACCCACAAGGCAATCTCATACGCGCCGAATAAAAACCCACGAAAGAAAATTCCCCCAGCAAGTGTATTATGATAAACACTATGGCCGATTTTAATTCCCTTACAGATGAAGAACTAGTCGAGTATGTACGTTCTAAGGACCAGGAAGTGTACACGGAGCTTGTTAAACGATATGAAGCTCGATTGCTTCGCTATGCACATTCTTTTGTCCATGATGATCACGCGGCTCAGGACGTAGTGCAGAATGCTTTTATTAAAGCGTTTATCAACTTAAAAGGATTTAACACGAAGAAAAAATTCTCAAGTTGGATCTACCGCATCGTTCACAATGAAAGCTTAAACGAACTTAAGAAAAACAAGAAAGAATTTTCACTCGATAACATGCATGAAAGCTCGCTTCCAATAAATGAAGAAAGTCTGGAAGATGACTTTGATTTCCAGCTTTCACATGAAAAAATTACTTCTTGTATTGATAAACTGCCGATAGCATACCGGTCTCCGATCATACTGCATTTTATTGAAGACCGCAGCTACGAAGAAATATCAGATATTTTACGCATGCCCATAGGAACCGTGGGCACGCGCATTAACCGAGGTAAAAGACTTCTCTATCAATTGTGTAATGGAAAATAATAATAAATCACTCGCGGAAAAAATCTCGCAGCGGATTCATGAACAGCATCTGCACATGCGCCCACGCGCCTATTTTATAGCAGGTTCAGTGTTGTTGGGCGCAGGATTTGTTTCTGCCCTGCTTGTCGCGGTGTTTTTTGTAGGCGTCATCGTCTACCGCATCCGTGTTAATGGCCCATTTGGCTATCTGCAGGGGCCAAACGGCTGGGCTCCCTTTTTAGAAAACATTCCTTGGATTCCGATTGTCATCGCTCTTATCGGCATTGGGGGTGGCGTGCTCATCATGAAAAAATTTGAGTTCAGTTATAAACATGCATTTTTGGGAATCGCCGGAGGAGTTATTATTTCCATCGGTATTTTGGGAATTGTCATTGATACTACGGGACTACCGGAACGCGCAGAAGACCTAACCCCGTTGCGCCCACTCTTGCATAGCAAATATTCTAATGATTCCTGGGTGGCGGGCACAATCGTTTGGATTAATAACAACAGCGTGGGAGTTGGAACGCCAAACGGGCTTTCATATACTGTCATCTATACCGCGAATACGATAATTATCCCGGATACGGCCCTGATAGCCGGTGAATGGGTCCGGATAATCGGTGAACGCGAAAACGACTCATTCCAGGCAGATGAAATTATGCACCAACCGACCCCCAGAAGAAACCCGGGCAAAGCGCTTCTCAATATTGAAGGTCCCTATGAGCAGGAGCATGAAATACCCTAGCGCGATTAGGAAAATTAACCTCTGAAAGAAAATATAGCCTCCGCCTGTAATACATGTGCAATACGAAATAACACGAGAGGAGGTGAAAGTATATTAACAAAAGAACATTCATTTCACTTATAGCCATTTTCGCCGTCGTTGCCGGAACCTTCCTGGTGGTTCAGGGCACACAAGCCTTCGGATTCAATCAAAATAACGGATCCGATCGCGCCTTGGGTGCGCAGGCTGACGCTCTCGGCATGACGACCGATGCGTTGAAAACGGAACTGCAAACCAAATCGCTTCAAGAGATTATGAACGAACAGGGAGTGACCCCTGATGGATTCCAAACCTCTATGGAAGCTGAGGCAAAACAGCGCATGAAAGACCACGGTCTTTCCGACGAAGAAATCGCTCAACGCATTCAAGCAATGGAAGAGCGAATGAGTGCCCGGCAAAGAGAGCTTGCATCTCTAATGGGGATAGATACAAACACTCTTAACGCCGAATTGCAACAGAATTCCTTGCCTGAACTCTTGGACAAATATCAGGTATCGCATGTTGCCCTCCACAATGCGATGCAAAGCTTACGGGAGTCAGACACGGGCCATGATTTCGGCCATCACGGCCCGGGCATGGGATTGGGGATATAGGGGTATATCTTCCCATGTAACGACAGCACCGCCTTCCTTCCTAGGCGGTGCTGTGCTAGTATCGATATGCACTAACTTTTGTACGCATCATTTGATAACTGTACTTCCTATATGAAAGAACGCTCACCCCAATAAACACCAAAGTCGCCATACGCTTTGGCCTTTTTACATCCTCTCGGCGTCGTCGTGTATGTCACGCTTGTGGCGCTATTGATGCAAAATGGAAACACCCTCTTTGGCACCACTGATACGGTGTTTACAGTTATTGCGGTGCTTCTTCTATTCACTATTTCAGCTGCAATCGTCGGATCACTTATTTTTGCCCGACCGTTCATGATGGCGCTTAACGGAAAAAAGAAGGAAGCATTGCAATTCGCCGTCTTTACAATAGGATTTCTCGTTGCAGAAGCACTGGTCTTCTTCGTTATTCTGGCGATTACCTCAAATATTATATAATCCCAAATGATGACACAACAAGCAACATTCGGCAGCGGCTGCTTCTGGTGTTCTGAAGCAGTCTTCAAACGGGTAAAAGGCGTAACAACAGTAACCTCCGGATATGCTGGCGGGAAAATCGAACAGCCGTCATATGAACAGGTATCAAACGGCGATACCGATCACACCGAAGTAGTCCAAATCGTCTTTAATCCTGATGTTATTTCGTATAAAACCTTAGTTGAAATTTTCTTTGGCACACACAATCCAACAACCCTAAACCGGCAAGGCAACGATGTGGGCACACAATACCGCTCTGTGATTTTTTATCACACAGATGAGCAGAAAAAAATTGCAGAGGAGGTCAAGACACAGCTTGAATCAGAGAAAATATTTAACGATCCGATAGTCACTGCCATCGAACCATTTAAAAACTTTTATGAGGCAGAAGACTACCACAAAGACTATTTCGAACGCAACCAGGACCAGCCATACTGCCGGGCTGTGATAGACCCCAAAATTGCAAAATTCAGAGAACGTTTCCAACAATATCTAAAATAATAAATGCGCTTCTTTGTTAAATGAAACCGCAGGGCTATTTTGACAAAAATATTTTTTTATACTAAACTAATACATACATAGTAGTAGATTATTAACCAATAAATGCTATGAAAAAAATGACATGCCGTGAACTCGGCGGCCCATGCGACATGGAACTCCACGGAGAAACTCCTGACGAGATCATGCACAAAGCTGGGGAACATATCATGCAGGCAAATGACGAAGAACATGCAAAGGTAGGTAAAAAGATGGAAGAGATGAAAGGTACTGAAGAAGGAAACAAATGGAAGGAAGACTTCAAAAAGAAATTTGAAAAAGCTCCAGAAGCATAAATACACTTTAAAAAAACGCCTTACCAAATGATTTGGCGTTTTTTTGTTCTCAAATGCTATACTACTCATATGAGATCTGTTCTACGCTCAAAAATTCATAATGCCCGAGTAACTGACGCGAATCTTGCATACATCGGCAGTATTACTATTGATGAAGATTTAATTGATAAAGCGGACTTCTGGGTTGGAGAAAAAGTCTTAGTGGTATCAAACACTACAGGCGAACGCCTAGAAACGTATGTTATCGCAGGCGAACGTGGGAGCGGGCATATTTGCATAAATGGCGCTGCAGCGCACAAAATAAAAAAAGGCGAAGAAATAATCGTCATGGGGTTTGAGCTTACGGACGAAAAAATCATACCAACAAACATTTTAGTTGATAAACATAATAGATTCAGTCGACTGCTATGAATCAAAAAAATCTACATCTTTCAGAAGAACAAATGAATATCTGCTTCCGCAAAGGAACTGAACCCCCAGGAAGCGGTAAATGGCTTCATAACAAAGATGCTGGTAGTTATGTATGCGTCAATTGCGGGCAGGAACTTTTTAAATCAGATACAAAGTTTGACTCTGGGACAGGCTGGCCGTCGTTTTGGAACCCCGCCAACAAGGCAAATGTTACAACGCAGAATGATTTTGAATTGGGCGTGCGTAGAACAGAAGTACTGTGTTCACAATGCGGCGCGCACCTCAGCCATGTTTTTGATGATAGCCAGAAACCAAACGGGCGACGATACTGCATTAATTCGCTTGCCTTGGATTTTAAACAAAAAAACTAGGGGTGTGCATCTTGTAGTACACGCATACTTGCGGAAATAAAAACATTTCCAAATTTTCTTTTCGCTTTATTGCCTAAAGTCACGAAACACAATATACTATAAAGGAAGTATCTAATACTAATAGTGGTTTATGCGACAAATACAAAAAACAGGTATTCTGTTAGCTCTTGGAACTGCAACCATCTCCGGATTTTCTATATTCATTGGAAAAATTGCAGTCACCTCAGTAAAAAATCCCGTTGTCTTTACAACGCTCAAAAACAGTATTGTGGCCATATTACTTGTTGGTGTTCTTGTGCTTTGGAAAAAACTTCCAGAACTCAAATCCATTTCTCGGTCTGATTGGATCAAACTCATTTTGATTGGGATAGTTGGCGGCAGTGTTCCTTTTATTCTATTTTTTACAGGTCTCACGCTCACAAACGCTGTAAGCGCCGGCTTTATTCATAAGATGCTGTTTGTGTGGGTAGCATTACTCGCAATACCTTTCTTGAAAGAACGGTTGTCATGGATCCAAGGTGCGGCAATCCTACTGCTCGTTGGTGGTAATATCGCCACACTAGGAGCACACTCTTTTCAATTTGGAAAAGGTGAACTACTTATTCTTCTTGCCACCATATTTTGGGCTGTTGAAAATATCATCGCCAAGAAGGCGTTGGCAAACCTCTCAAGCACGGTTGTGGCAGGAGCTCGCATGATGTTTGGCTCAATTATTTTACTTGGTGTAGTCGCACTACAAGGCAACCTTGGTTTGGTTGCCGGCCTTTCAGGCACACAATGGCTCTGGACGCTCATCCCATCAGTTCTACTCCTTGGGTATGTCCTTACGTGGTATGCGGCACTCAAGCGCGCACCAGCGACAATTGTTGCAAGCTTACTTGTCCCGGCGTCGCTTATCACAAATCTCTTGTCTTTGGCATTCCAGGGGTCTGCTATGACGGCTGCACAATATGCCGGTGGCGGGCTATTTATCATTGCCGTCGGGCTTCTTGTCTGGCAGGGAATGAAGCAGCATCATCAAACCTATGCCACAGGACAAAACCATACATCGTGACGGAGTCGCCCGATGCACGAGGTATGCATTCGGACCAAACAAATTGCATCTGTGTGGCCCCGACGCCAACGCAGAAGTATTTGCATACATGAAAGAAGGAATCGTTGATCCGGGATTAGAAAGACTACTTTCACAATTTTCAACTCTTTATCCATACCTCGAACACATTGCTCGTGCCAATAACATACGCGATCCGTTTGATGACAGAGTTGTGCATGCATATTGGATAGGGAACGAACTATTAGAAACGATTACCCCGCAATCTTTTTATACACATCTTGCAGACACGCTTGATTTGAAACGTAAATATGCGCCAAAAGAATTTGAACAACTTGCGCAGAAACTCCCGCAAGGCGCACGGATGCATCATTCATTTCATGTCTTCAATGCCTATAAACGAACTGGACATGATGTGCAGTACCATAACCTAGAAAGCATGGATGCATGTCGCATTAGTTGGGGAACGGTCACAACCGTAGATGGTCCAACGATTACCCTTAAACGGAAACCGCTTATTCTTAATGGCCATCACATTGCGCTCGGCAAAGAAGAACCATTCGTTATCACGCGCCAACTACAAGACGACATAGAATTTGATGATCTACAGCCAGGCGATGTAGTGTCCCTGCATTGGAGCCGATTGTGTGAAATAATCTCTACACAAGATGCGCGCCTACTCGAACACTACACACACAAACATATTGCGCTTACTAATTTAACGCTCTAACACATGGATGTGTGGTTATTTGGTAATCCGGATTTGGGCATGGACTCGCTCCCGCTTACACTGTGCGAAGAGTTGCAAAAAGCATTCCCCGAAGCGACGTTCACCGTTCAAGACCCTCTGGACGAATGGGAAATGCCGAAAGAATTGCTAATCGTAGATACGGTAGTCGGCATCAAAGAAGTGCAAACCTTTAGTTCGATCGATGAATTCGAACAAAAATCACGCGTGACGATGCATGACTATGATTTGGGCATGCAACTCGCATTCTTAAAAAAGCTCGGCAAACTGCCACCGATACAAATTATCGGTGTTCCCCCAACGCTTTCACACGACAATGCGCTCAAGCAAATTACGAACGCGCTCCATCAATGCGGATTGTAAGAAAGTGCGAAGCACAACTCATGCAGGGATCATATGCCCGTATGAGTTTTTCGAGTTCTAGCTGAATCGTGTCCTCGCTTGGGTTGTCTGGCAGAATCTTTTCAAGCAAGCGCTTGAGATCAACCTCGATATTAATTTGATTTTGTCCTGTTGGCACAATAATATCCCCAGAAACCACCTTGCCGGTCGAATCGATAATCGCCTTATGATAGAGCGTTCCCCGTGGCGCTTCGACCACACCAATACCCACACCTTCTTTTTGAGTCGGCTTTACCAAATCTTCCTTTATAAAAGTATGGGAAGAAAGAAGCTCGATTGACTGATCAAATGAATGCAAAATTTCGATTGCCTGTGCCAGATTATTATGATATATGTTCGTCGAAGGAAACAGAGCAAGCGCCGAACTTGCGTCTCTTTTCGTGTTCGGATGCAGCGTATCTTTTGACAGATTAATACGCGCCAATGCTCCAACCATGAATGATTTCCCCTTGAATTTATACCCTGACGCCTGTGAATACGGTATGACGACGTGTTCGAGATGGCTCTGATAATCTTTTTCTTCAATATAATCGCCATGATCGCTTACAATATGGCCATTCAAATAACTAAATGGATTCGCTACTAGTGCCATAAAATGCGTACTTCGATCAAACGTGAACTGACTTTTCTGGAAACGTTCAATCGTGCGCAACACCGCAGGACGGACATGTTCGAGCTTATGAATAGCTTCTTCGACTTCTTCTTTGGTCGGCACTTTCATAAAGCCACCGATCCCCGGATACATTGCGTGCACACTCCGACCGGAAATGATTATGGAAAGGTAGTTTCCTGCGGCTTTAATATCAAATGCGTCGTGAAGAATCTGGTGTTGTTCTGCGTCATTTTCATCAAACTCTAAAAATGAATCTTTGCCGTACATATCCGGCAATGCAAAAAGATAGAGGTGCAAGGCATGATCGCGGATATTCAAGCCGTACATCGTGAGGCGCTTCATCAGCATCGATTGCTCGCTTGGGATGATGCCCAAGGCATGTTCACATGCCTCAATACTGCACAGTAAATGCGCATTGGAACAAGTTCCGCAGATGCGGGCCAACAATGACGGAAGCGTTTTATACGGCTTTCCGCGCATGGCCTGCGTATAGAACCGTTTGTATTCCGTAATGCCAAACGCGCACTTTTCTACTTTGCCTTTTTTCACCACAACATCTAGTGTTGCAGAACCTTCGACTTTGGTGATTTCTTTTGTAAGTGATAAATCTACTTGATGCATGGCTTATACAATCTTAAATTCTTTAAGTAATCCATCTAGCGCTTTCAAAAATGTGTTGCCGTCCATTGGGCATCCCGGAACCGTTACATCGACGGTAATAGCATCTGAAAGTTTCAGTACTTTTGGCAGGTGACTAAAGCGCGCTAAAAGTGGCTGGATTTCTTCGAGACGTTTTTCATCAAACTGATTTCGTTGTGCTGATGGCAAACCCATCGCCGCGCACGCGCCGATGGCAACTACTTTTTTTGATTTAGCCCGTATCTCTTTTGCTTTATCAATATGAGACTGTGTTGCTAGTGCCCCCTCAATAAATGCCACATCTAATTCATCTAATACATTATTCGTCTGCAAAACACGTGCATGGCGAATATCCAAAAGTTTTTTCCACTCCTGCCAGTGATCATTCATGAGCTCGGTAAAAATAATCGTGCTGTCTTCGCAACAGCTAAATGTAAACCAACCAATACGTAATTTCTTTTGTTCTGCCATATGCATAGTATACCAAAATATGTTTGGATTGTAAGCCCTGAATGCAGTATACTGAAAGTCATGGCATCTATCCGCACGCTCAAACAACTCGCTTCACGCATCCGATACGATATTCTGGATATGACCACGCGCGCGAAGTCTGGTCACCCCTCATCATCACTCTCTGCCGTTGAACTGATGAGCGTCTTGTTTTTTGACGGTTTTTTACGATACGACCTTGCACACCCGAATAACCCGAACAATGACCGGGTCATCTTTTCAAAAGGGCACGCCTCTCCTTTATTATATGCTCTCTATGCCGCAGCAGGAAAAATCCCGCCGCGCGAATTGCAAACACTTCGAAAATTTGAAAGCCCGCTCGAGGGGCACCCAAGCATGCGATTCCGCTACACAGAAGCGCCAACCGGATCCCTCGGACAAGGATTATCCGTAGGCGCGGGGTTTGCGCTTAATGCGCAATATCTCGACAAGCTCCCATACACTACATACGTGCTCTTGGGCGACAGCGAAATGGCGGAAGGACAAATTTGGGAGGCTATTGAACTGGCCGCGCACTATAAGCTCAAGCAGCTCATCGGTATTTTGGACGTCAACCGCTTAGGTCAAAGTGGCACAACCATGTACGGACACAATCTTATGGCATACAAAAAGAAACTTGAAGCATTCGGATTGGTTGCCCTTCTATGCGATGGCCATAACATTACTGACGTACGCCGCGCCTTTACTCAAGCGAAAAAAAATAATAGCCCCTCTATAATTATTGCTAAAACAATCAAGGGGAAAGGCGTTTCACTCATGGAAGATAAAATGGGCTGGCATGGCAAACCGTTAACTTCCGAGCAATGGAAGCATGTCAAAGATGAGCTTGGCGACGTTAATCATCATGTCCGAGGTACAATTCGCCCGCCACAAAGCAAAAAAATCAAAATCAGAAACCGACGAGCCGCCAAACGCTTTTTCTATACGCACGGAGATGAAATTGCAACGCGCACTGCGTATGGAAACGCATTGATGCGATTAGCTGATGCATATCCAGAAATGGTGGTGCTAGATGCAGAGGTTTCCAATTCAACGAAAACAGAATCTTTCCGGCAGACTCATCCAAAGCGATTTTTTGAGATGTATATTGCCGAACAAAATATGGCTTCCCTCGCCGCAGGACTTGCACGGACGGGAAAACTTCCTTTTGTCAATTCATTCGCCGCATTCTTAACCCGTGCCAACGATCAAATCCGCATGAACCAATATTCAGACGCGCACATCGTGTACGTAGGCAGTCATGCCGGAACATCCATCGGATACGACGGCCCATCACAAATGGGACTTACCGACATTGCTTTTTTCAGATCACTTTTTAATAGCACGGTTTTGTATCCCTCTGATGCTGTCTCGGCTGAAAAATGCACTGAACTAGCTATACGACAAAAAGGAACAGTATATATCCGGAATACACGGATGAAACTTCCTGTGCGGTATAACAACACAGAACATTTTTCTGTTGGGGGAAGCAAGACACTTACGAAAAACAAAAAAGATATGGTGACTATAATCGCCGCAGGGGTGACAGTCCACGAAGCGCTCAAGGCACATGAAGCACTGCTTAAAGAACACATCCCCATTCGTATTATCGACGCCTACTCAGTAAAGCCATTAGATAAATCCACAATCAGGAAAGCGGCGCGCGAGACGGGCGCACTAATTATTGTTGAAGACCACGTGCACGCCGGGGGCTTGGGTGAAGCTGTCCGTTCGTTGTTTACAAAACAAACCCCGCAAATTCAGCAATTATGTGTCAATAAAACCCCAAGAAGCGGAAAGCCACACGAACTCTTGCAGTATGAAGGAATCGATGCTTCTGCTATCATACGAACTGTAAGGCGACTCATAAAAAAATAGGTATGTACATCCTGTTCGACATCGGAGGAACTAATACGCGCATGGCCGCATCAACAAACGGTCGTACTTTTGGATCGCCAGTGATTTTCAAAACGCCAGGAAAATTTACGGATGGGATGAGCACAATGGTTGCTAAAGCAAAAGAGCTTTCACGAGGTAAAAAAATCCGAAGCATAAGCGGGGGTTTTGCGGGACCCTTAAACGCAAACAAAACCTCCCCGGCAAATTCACCCCATCTACCCCAATGGATAAAGAAACCGCTCACGCGCACTCTGTCACGGACACTCCATGCGCCGGTGTATATGGAAAATGACACGGCAATCGTTGGATTGGGCGAGGCAACTGCCGGCGCTGGAAAAAAATATGATATTGTCGCCTATATAACCATCAGCACCGGCGTAAACGGCGTTCGTATCGTTCACAAACACATAGACGCAAATAAGTTTGGATTTGAAATCGGCCACCAATACATTGCCCCGCCTACTTTTCGGGGAGCGCACACTTGCGCGCACTGCAAAATTCCTGGGCACCTCGAGGGCTTTATTTCTGGAAGTGCGTTAAAGCGCCGTTATCATAAAAATCCCCGCGATATACATGATAAAAACATCTGGAAAGAAACAGCCCATATGCTGGCGCTTGGACTCGCTAATACCTCGGTATATTGGTCTCCGGATGTTATTGTGTTAGGAGGTTCAATGATGAAAACGCCCGGCATCCCTCTCGCGGAAGTAAAAAAAGAGTTTTCCCGAGTTCTCACTATATTCCCCAAAAAACCTAAAGTGGTAAGAGCAACACTCGGAGACATTGGGGGACTCTATGGTGCCCTTGCTTACATCAGACAAAAACAAACGAAATAGCAATATACAAAATAGCCAAAATATAGTATAATTCAAGCAGTTTTTTGTGCGTGGGGAACTTTACGTTTTACAACTAGCAGCATGACAAAAGTTACAAAAGCAGTCATTCCAGTCGCCGGATTCGGCACGCGGTTTTTGCCCGCAACAAAAGCGCAGCCAAAAGAAATGCTGACGCTTGTTGATAAGCCGGTTATTCAATATATCGTAGAAGAAGCCGTTGCATCCGGCATTGAAGATATTGTATTTATTACCGGCCAGAACAAACGAGCCATTGAAGACCACTTTGACCGCAACTTTGAACTCGAATACCGACTAAGGCAAAAAAATAAAACGAAAATCCTTGAAGAGGTGCAAGCTATCTCGGATATTGCCCGCTTGGTCTACATTCGACAAAAAACTCCGCTGGGCTTGGGCCATGCGGTGCTCACCGCCAAAGACGTCATTGGGGATAATCCATTCGTCGTACTTTCCGGAGATGATCTTATCGACTCTGATGTCCCCGCGACAAAACAACTCATCGACGTCTTCAACCGATATCAAGATTCCGTTATCGGTGCGTTAGAAGTGCCAAGTGATCTCGTCGACCAATACGGCATCGTGAAGCCACACGGGGGGAGCGACGGTAACGTCGTTGAAATCGAAGACATTATAGAAAAACCGAAAAAAGCAGACGCGCCATCAAACATTGGCGTCACGGGACGCTGGCTACTTACTCCTGACATTTTTGCCTGCCTAGAAAAAACAAAGCCGGGTGCGGGCGGCGAAATTCAGCTGACAGACGGTATGCGACTTCTTTTACAAAAACGATCAATGTATGCATGCAAGCTTCAGGGGGAATATTACGACTGCGGAAATAAACTCGAATTTTTGAAAGCGACAGTAAATTTTGGCAAAAAACATCCTGATGTTGGTCAGGCCTTTAGCTCATACTTAAAGAAAAAGGCATGAGGAAATCAACTGTTGTACTTATCGCTATTTCCCTTCCGGTACTTATCGTTTTGGCAATTATTTTGTGGCCAAGAGCCAACACCCAACCTCCGCCGACCAAAAATCTGACCGTATGGGGTTTCGCGTCCCAAGATGAAATGCAAAATCTCTTAACAGCGTTCCACAACAAAAGCCCGTATATTAATCTCACGTATGTACAGGTTGACAAAGACGGACTCCAAGAAAAATTGCTCCGCCAGTGGGCGCTTGGAACGGGCCCTGATGTGGTGATGATCCCTTCAGAACAACTTGTTGAATACCAACCATTCTTATCACCGGCGCCCGCAACAATTAACCAATATACCTACTCAACAAAAAAGACTCTTGGGATAAAAGAAGAAACGACGGTCACAAAAAGCACCGTAGCAGGCCCGAGTGTTAATATGCTCCGTCAAAATTACATCGACACGGTGACAAATGATGCTGTCATCGGACAAAAGGTGTACGGCATCCCACTTAGCGTGGACACTCTCGTCTTGTTCTCGAATCGCGATCTGCTAAATCAGGCGCAAATCGCGCTCCCGGCAAACACCTGGGAACAGTTTGTCAACCAAGTGCCAAGGCTGACAATACTGGATTCCAACAACAATTTAGTGCAGTCCGGGGCGGCGCTAGGCACCGGCACAAACATCCCACATGCTTTTGATATCCTTTCGCTCATTATTCTGCAAAACGGATCGGACATAATTGATCCGACAAGCGGGAACGTAACCTTTACCGGTGACGCATCAACACAGCAGGCGGTAACTTTTTATACTGATTTTGCGCGCGCTTCAAAGGTGGTCTATTCATGGAATGACAAGCAAGAAGACGCATTAAATGCCTTCGCCGCTGGTAAAGTTGCTTACTATATTGGATTTAACGAAGATGATGCCAAAATCAAACAACGCTCGGTGGGTTTGAACTATGACATAACAGCCGTCCCGCAAATTTCAATAAACCATCCCGTAAATATTGCATCATACTCGCTACTTTCGGTAGCCAAATCCTCAACTCACCAAAACAGCAGCTGGGCATTCGTTAATTTTGTTACCAGGAAAAATATATCTGCTATTTATGCAAACACATCATTTAAAACTCCTGCGCGAAAAGATTTGTTAAATCAGCTGATAACTTCGCAAGAGAACAGCCTCTACGGGGTACTTGCAGGCCAAGCCCTTACCGCTCGCAACTGGTATCGCGGACCAAATTATGAAAAAGCCGAATCTGTTCTTAATGATCTTATTACGGCGGCATCGCAGGGATCATTGTTGCCGGAAGCAATAAACTCCGCAGCGTCGCAATTACGAATCATCCAAAGCTAACATCATGAGCCAAAAATCAAAAAAAATTCTTGGCCTACTCATGCTTGTCGCAAGCATCACCTTATTGATTTCATTTCCGCATGGAGCTGATGCCGCACGCCTTTTCCCAAAAATTGTCCCGAACTGCGACCAAGAAGCAGTCGTTGTTAACGGCATACCAAACATCCCCTTAGGCCAACGCTGTGGTTTAAATGATCTTGTCCAGCTCTTTATCAACTTATTCGACTGGGGATTTGCAATTCTTTCTATACTTTCAATCGTTTTTTTCATTATTGGCGGTACGTACATGTTAATTTCCGGTGGGAACGAACAGCGTGTGCAAACCGGTAAATCAATATTAGTTAACACGACGCTCGGCATTGGCATCGCTCTCGGTAGCTGGCTAATCATTAACACAGTTATTGGGCTACTTGTCGGCAACGGAACCTTTAACAATGTGCAAGTTTTTGGTAAAAACTGGTGGGGCGTTAATTCCTGTACGAGTGAATATAGCAAAGCCTGTGCGCAATACGATCTTCGAGAAGGATGCGGGGACACACGAACTTCATATGTATCAGAGCTCCAGCGCAAACTTCGTGATGCGGGATGCGGGAATATTCAGGCTGACGGCTGCTTTGGACCGCAAACGACTCTTGCCCTTCAAACATTTAATACCGCTCAAAAAATCCAACCAGAAACCGTTGCCTCGCATGATACGTGGAGATTGTTAAACGACAACCAAAAATGCGGGGGAGCATCGAGCACTACAACAATCGCAAGCGGCGACGGTTGCTGCGCCACGCAGTGCGGAACCGGTATAGCTAATACCACTGAATCAAACGGCACAAATGGTTGCAAGGATCTTTTTCCGGGAGATCAATCTGTGTGGTATACCGACGATAATAATCCCGGGGCATGCTCCGACCAAGCAACCGCTTCTCCAAGTGGCTGCTGTGAATTTCCGGGTGATAACACCTGCGTAAATGCCGCCAATCAAGACTGGTGCACTCAAACAAAACGAAAAAATGTCGCTGGGAGCTATGTAGATGGCAAGTGCGAATCAACGTATTGTTCAGCGGGGATCACCCAATGTAAATAAAAATGATACAATAGATATATGAAGAAAAAATTGGCTATCACCACAAGTCTAGTTGTCCTCAGCTTTCTCCCCCTGGCTACACGGGCTGCGGAACTATCAAATCCATTAAGTGTCAACAATCCTGAGGATCTCGCGCTGCAAATACTGAAAATTTTCCTTGGATTCCTCTCACTCATTGCCCTTATTATGTTTATTTACGGGGGCTTTATGATGCTGACATCCGCGGGCAACACTGAACGAATCAAAAAAGCCAAAAATACGCTTATTTGGGCGGCCGCGGGACTTGTGGTTATTTTAGGCAGCTATACATTCTTGCGATTTGTCTTTGAGCTCTTTACGGGAAACCCGTAAATTCAGTTTGACAAAACAAGTTATTTTGTGTATAGTCAGTGTAGTAAAATCCTTGATGGATTTACAAACATAAAAGGTCGAAAATTTCCATAATGACTGTTGTCCTCATACATGCAACAAGAGGAAGGAAGGGGGTGTAAAACATGAAAAAATATCTCATTGCCGGTTTACTCACACTTTTAGTTCTCGCGGTTCCAGCAGCTACGTTCGCGCAATTCACGATCGACAATACCCTCCCGTCAACCTTGGGTATTAGCAACACCACAAAAACTCTTCAAGACACTATTATCTCTGTCGTGAACTGGGTATTGGCGCTCTTAGGCCTTATCGCTGTCATCATGATTCTTTATGGTGGCTTCACATGGCTTACCGCTGGTGGTAACGAAGAAAAGGTTGCCTCAGCAAAGAAGATTATCTCAGCCGCGATCATCGGCTTTATCATCGTTCTTCTCGCGTATGCAATCGTCACCTTCGTTGTAAACACCACAAATACGGTAACGAACTAGTAATTTTCTCACTCTAATTTTGAGTATACACAAGCCTCCTTTCGGGGGCTCTGTGTTTTTTCTGGGCACCTGTTTTTAAATTGTTTATACTTACTCACATGAAACGGAACGCACAAATACTGCTCGGTGAAGCTCTCTTAGTCGCGGTCTTTCTTATTGGATTTGCCGTATGGAAATATGCCCATCAACTCTATAACGCGCTCGACCTCGCCATCTATACCCAAACCGCGTGGAATCTCATTCACTCGCACACCATTTATAACACAATCCAAGGATCATCATACTTTGGCGATCATATTGAGCTGTTGCTATTCCCAGTGGCACTGGCTTTTAAGCTCATCGCGCATCCATTAACGCTCGTCGGCATTCAAATCCTCGTGCTCGTCAGCGGAATTTTCCCAGTGTATGCAATCGCAAAACGGCACACCTCCGAACGCATATCGCTTCTTATTGCCTCACTATATATTTTACATCCGCTTGTTTGGAATATCGCATTATTTGAATTTCATTTTCTTGTGTTTGCGGTTCCGATACTTCTCTGGCTCATATACGCCTACACGATAAAATCGTATAAACTTTTTCTTTTCTTTTTAGTTCTCGCGTTATGTGTGCGTGAAGATGTCGCGTTAGCTGTTTTTGGTATGGGTTTGCTCGCGCTTTTTGATAAACGATCCTGGCGATGGTGGCTCGTCCCGTTTGTTTCTTCTTTGGCGTGGTTTGCGAGCGCGTTGGCTCTTAATAGCCACTTTGCCGATCACGGATATAAATTTTCTATTTTCTATTCTTGGCTCGGCAATTCTATTCCTCAAATGGCTCAAACAATTTTTTATCATCCGTTTATTGTTCTTTCACACCTCATAACGCTTAGCAATGTGCTGTTTCCCGTCGCATTGCTATTACTCTTTGTTGGGCTACCATTAAAAGGCATGCGGGGGCTTATTCCGACGGTATTGATTTTTTTACAGTTTGTCTTTGGCCTCTTTAATGTTAAAACTCTTCTCATAACGCACTATACTGCGCTTCTTATACCTTTTCTTTTTTACGCTAGCATACTTGGCGTAAAAAAAATCCAAACCGAGATGCGGGAAAGAAAAATACGGATGAACAAAGAATACAAAACACTTACTATGCTCATCAGCATATGCGTGCTGGTTGTTAATTTTTTTGCTATCGGCCCCATCACGGGACTGTTTGCGCGAACATCACATATGACAAATGAACTTGCCGAACGCATCCCCGCGGATGCTTCGGTGGTTGCCTCATATAACCCAATAACGACAGTGTCAGCCCGTGCGTACACCTACTCTCTGCACTATCTTGCGCTTGGCCACAAACAATTTTCGCGCGATCCATACCCATTTGCCTCCCAGCCCGACTACGTACTCCTTGATCTGGAAGATCTCACCACCTTTTAAATTCAATACGCGAACAATCCGGCGTATCAAAATGATTACGCGACCATGCCCGAACGTTTACGCAAATTCTTTCATGCGTATGCTATCACCGCACGTTCAGGATCAGAGCTTTTATTGTCTTTGAGAAATGATAACACTCCTCCCGCAGACGAAAATCTCGCAGAAGTACATGTCAAGCCAAAAGCTAACTTTAGCACCTTCACGGTTGAGCAAATGACGGAAGATACAAATGCTCAATTTGGAAATTCTCTTATCGTGCAAATAACTATCACCGTACCCGACGCAAATACCTGGCGTACTCTTGGGCTGCACATTTCCTATAATACTGCCACGGGGGAAAAAGAATTGGACGCGCCCATTGCCTGGCACCTCTACGCCATGGATGACACCTCGATCGCCTATCATGTGAAGATGAGAATTTTCACTGACAGTTTTGCGGATGCCGGGACTCCATACGCAGTTTCACTGGTAACACGAAAGGGCCAATTACAAATCGCAAGCCATCGTGGGACACAAACCACTATTGATGCAGAAACTACTCTCGCAAACACTTCATTCTCTGCCACTCACTGAACTCGATAAATAGTTGCGGTTTCATTTTCAAACACTTTCTCTAAAAAGGGGACATCGGGCGGATTAAAATTATGCCGTTCTTTATTTTGTACAGAATAGAACACATACGCAATTCCCCAATCGTGTAAAAACTCTTTTTGAGAAGCGGGGTGCGTAAAAAATTCATTTACCAGTTTTACTTTTGTATCTGAAAATAATGTCTGCGGTTTGTGCCCGACAAATACCGGACGCACGGCATAGGCGGGAATAAAATTGCCAATCTCACGTGTTGACAAGATAATATCCGATTCGGCGCTATGATTGTGCAGCCATTGCATGGCTTCAATATCACCTGTCGCTGGATAGTAAAGAGAATAATCCGTGCTATTCGTATCACTATAAAACCAAACCTCTTGAGAGAGTATGTGTACATTGCCGACTATAAACAGTAAAGCAAAAGCGGTCACGAGGCCCCGTGATACAGTACGAATACGGCCATAGAGCTGATAGATGCCAACAACCGCTAAAATACTTAGCGGAATAAAAATCCCCTCGACAAGACGACGCTGAAAAGTGAATGGGGCATACAAAAGCAAAAAATTTACCACCACCCAATAGATGAGAAATCGAAATTTTTCATTTGACCAGGATACTCGGGCACCATATATTGCAAAAGGTAAAATTAGCGCAAACCCAAATACATACATCCAGAGACTTGGGGAACTTAAATGATTAGCTGCTGACCACTCATGATATACCAAGCTACTATTATTCAACCACAAAAAATATAACAAAACGGGGGCGCTAACAGCAAAAAACACAAGGTACGATATCAGGGCTTTATAATTTTTTTTCACACCACAGACAAAAAAAATAAACGCCCATACACCCGCAATTACATACAAAGTAGGTACATAGAATGGATGTATACTAAATAAAATAGCTGCTACAATCCCTGCAAACACCGCAAAACGAAATTTGTGTTCCAAAAATGCGCGCATGATCCACATCAAAGACAACACAAGCAAAGTCATACTTGCGATATAATGAGGTGAATGCATAAGAGACAAAAATGGAATTGCCTCAGGCATCCATGTGTCAACGGGATGCTGAATAGAACGTGCACTGTGTTGAAGCAATCCATCAACA